>ENA-OPAG01001883-OPAG01001883.1-human-gut-metagenome-genome-assembly--contig:-NODE-1883-length-10231-cov-2.672268_pt1 | contig 10231 bp, 5 predicted proteins | sample MGYA00241053_ERZ501422 | MGnify/ENA primary metagenome ERZ501422 (study PRJEB25962, sample SAMEA2042619) | human gut metagenome | biome: human gut; feature: human-associated habitat; material: faeces... | reverse complement strand
CCCCGATGTCCGTGACGGCTGTCGGGGATTTTTACGTGATTGGCATTTTGGACGACTGAATGATATCTGGAATATGAAGAAGAGTAATGTATACATAGGTGAAGTGATAAAACAGGTCATGGCCGAAAGGCAGGTGACAAAAGCCGAACTTGCCCGTAGATTGGGGGTGAGGCCACAGAGTGTGGACTATCTGCTGACACGAAAGAGTATTGATACAGATACGCTGTATAGTTTGTCATTGGCACTGGATTATGATTTTGCTGTTCTATATTCCATAAAAAAAGGAGTTGCTCTCCCTGTTGATGAAGAGGAGACGTTTAAAATGGGAAATGCAAAGGTCACTTTAGAGATCGAGTTGCGACAGGATGAAATGTTGAAACTGAACCTGAAGCAGAAGATCGCAGATTTGCTGGAAGGAAAAGGAAAGTGATTTTGCGTATCTGATATCTTCTTTTTTTGCTTTTGTAAATGCTTGATAACTAATATGTAATGTGTCGGTGAATCAAAAGTAGCAGCCTTTGAAACAAATCTTTTAGTTGAGAAATGGGATTCCGCGTTCCTTTGCGGCATCAAAACAATCTCAATCAACTAAAAAATTTAAGTACCATGATGAAGAATAAAAAAAGGGCTGTTTGGTTGCTGGCTTGCTTCCTGATGGCCGGCTTCACAACCGCACAAGAAAAGAAAGAATCTTCCCGGACACCTTCCGGATCGAAAGAAGAAGGCAATCGCAACGTTATGCTGAACGCTTCGAGCGCCAATGGTCCCCGCGAAATCTCTATCGGCCTGCCTGGTGGAGACGTAAACGTACTCGAAAACGGACTTCCTGTAGTCTATACCTCTAATCCGCATAACGTAAATACCCACTGGCGTGGAGACAGCAGTCTCGGACACGTCGGGCTGCTAAAAATCTCCGAAACCGCTATTACTACCGGAAACATCGGCTATGCCGTAAACTCTTTTACTCAGTTGGGAACTGAGAAGTTCCGTGGAATCGTCAATTACAGTACCAACCACTTTGGTAAGCAGCAGTTCGATGCCAATATCAGCGGTGGTATGGGGAAAGGCTGGTTTTACAGTGGAAGTGTCTACCAGAACTTTGACCCGGGCAGTTTCAAACTGCGCTTTACTTCCAATCAGGACCGCACTCAAATCTATAAAGCAGCCTTGACCAAGAATTATAGCGAAGGGCGCGGACAGCTGTCGGCCATCTATCACTACAGCAACAGCCGTTGGCCGAGTAATGAAACGACTTCCGCTCCTTTCATCTATGTTGGAGACGGCAGCGTGAAAGAAATACCGGGATTCAGCCTCGGAACAAGTTCTTACCTGCCTGCCACGGGAGAAATGGTTTATCGTGATATGCGTACGGGGGAGCTGAAAAAGACCAATCTTTATGATGCCACTCTGAATAAAGGAAACCAGTTGACTTTGCTCAATACCTATACTTGGGACAACGGTCTGAACTGGAAGGTTAACCTGAAGTATGATCATGCCTTAGGTTCGTATGTCTATCAGACCCCGATGGCTATGGAACAGAAGGATGCCTCCGCCGGCTATTTTCTGAAAGGAACGGACGGTACGTTGAAACCGTATGAAGGGTATGTGCAAAGTCGCATGTCTTGCTTTAACCGGGGGACGATTGACGAGTTCTTCGCCACTTCCGAACTTTCACGCCAATATCGCAATATGACCTGGAGGCTCGGTGTGAACGAATGGTACTACAAAGTGGATTATGCTTCGAACACAACCATGTACAACCATACGGTAGAAGAGTATCCCGAGCGTCTGGTGCGTGAGGGGAATACGGACGGTGTGTACTACGATTTCAATAAAAATGCTTCGGAATACTACAAAGGGCACGAAAACAAGTTAGCTGTTTATGCCACCCACGACTGGGATATTTCTCCCCAATGGAATGTATATTATGGCGCACGTCTGGAATGGCAGCATCTGGAAGGAGAGAATGCGGCTGTGTATGACGCAGAAGGAAATGCCGTAGGCCGTTTCGCAGATTATTATCTGGGCGCCGTATCCGATAAAGGAGTCAGGATTACACCCCGCCCTTTCGATTACGACTGGATGAACATGGCATTCACTGCCGCCGCTACCTATAAACTGACCCGGGAGTTCGGTTTCACCGCCGACTTTACTTACAATACACAACGTCCCGGTTTGTCGAACTTTGCACCTGCCACAATGCCCAATACCGATAAAATATCCGTTCCCCTGGGACGTGCCGGGGTCTATTATAACACGGACTGGATTAGCCTGACTTCTCTGTTTTCCTACATTTCGAAAACAAACAATAACTCGACGCTCAATCTGATTAATCCGAATGACCGGACCGAGATGCTTTCCGCTCCGTTGAGTTATGACATCAAGACCATCGGCTGGACGACGGATGCAGTGATCAAACCGTTCAAAGGCTTCAACTTCCATTTCCTGTTTACCTACCAAAGCCCGACTTACAAGAAATATGAAACGAGTGTGACTTTCAAGGACGGTACGATAGGTGAAATCAATGCCACGGGAAATATTGTGACGGAGATTCCGAAAGTGCTTGTCGAACTCGATCCCAGCTACAACATTACGAACGACCTCAGAGTCTGGGCCAGCTTCCGCTATTTCAGCAAGACGTACGCTAACATTAAAAATGCTTACTACTTCAACGGGCGTTGGGAAACTTTCGGTGGTGTCAACTGGACGGTGAACAAACATCTTGCATTGAGTGCCACAGTCGTTAATTTCCTCAATCAGACCGGAGCCAAAGGAAGTATTGCCGGTGCCGAACTGGTGGACAAAAAAGACGCGGCATCCTATAACGGTCATTGGATGGCAGGCAGCTATATTCGTCCGTTTACCGTGGAATTTGCTGCCAGCATTCGTTTCTGACGCGGTTTGGTATCAATCGTTATACTATTTGAAACAAAAATAATAGCCGGTGGCAGATAACTCCGCTATCTTTGCCATCGTAAACACAGCTATTGCATTACTAATAAAAACATCCTGTTATCATGAAAACAACTTTTATGAATGTAAGTAGAAGAGTGATCGGCGCTTTGGCTGTTTTACTCGGAATTTCGTCTTGTCAGAGCTCACAATCTGAAATGACATTTGAACAAGAAGGCGACAGCCTTACCGTAATTCATATTACAAATCCTACCCGATATTTACTTTTGCCCATCGAAGAACAGACTCCCGAAGCGCAGGTTTGCATTGCGTCAGATTCGGTTCCGGTAGAGATGGACGTGCGCCTGTCGAGGGCGAAGGTGGACTATTTCGTCCCTTACGCCTTACCTGAAGGAGAGAAAAAAGTAGCTGTGCGCATCCGCCACTTACCGAAAGATGCCTTGTGCTGGAAAGAGCTCAAACTCTCGGATACGTTTGATACCGCCAATACGGACAAATACCGTCCTGTCTATCATCATACTCCGCTTTACGGATGGATGAATGATGCCAACGGGCTGGTATACAAGGATGGCGAATATCATCTGTTCTATCAGTATAACCCTTACGGCTCTATGTGGGGCAACATGCACTGGGGGCATTCGGTAAGTAAGGATCTGGTACACTGGGAACATCTGGAACCGGCGCTTGCCCGCGATACGTTAGGGCATATCTTCTCCGGAAGTTCGGTGGTGGACGATGCCAATACAGCCGGTTACGGCGCAGGTACCATCGTTTCTTTCTATACCTCGGCCAGTGACAAGAACGGACAGATACAGTGTATGGCTTACAGCACCGATAACGGTCGTACGTTTACCAAATATGAAAAGAACCCCATCCTGACTCCGTTTGACGGATTGAAGGACTTCCGCGATCCGAAAGTGTTCTGGTATGCTCCGGATCAGAAGTGGGTGATGGTGGTATCGGCCGATAAAGAGATGCGTTTCTATTCGTCACCGAACTTGAAGGACTGGACGTATATGAGCGGTTGGGGCGAAGGCTACGGTGTTCAGCCCAGTCAGTTCGAGTGTCCCGATATGGTGGAACTTCCGGTGGACGGTGATCCGAATCATAAGAAATGGGCGTTGATAGTCAACGTGAATCCGGGATGCTACTTCGGTGGAAGTGCCACTCAGTACTTTATCGGTGATTTTGACGGCGAGAAATTTGTTTGCGACAATAAGCCGGAAACGGTGAAGTGGCTCGACTGGGGAAAAGATCACTATGCGACTGTCTGCTTCTCGAATACGGGTGACCGTACGATTGCCGTGCCTTGGATGAGCAACTGGCAGTATGCCAATATTGTGCCTACCCGCCAGTTCCGTAGTGCCAATGCGTTGCCTCGCGAACTGAGCCTTTATACTCAGGATGGAGATATCTATATGGCTGCCGCTCCGGTGGAAGAGACGAAGTCGTTGCGTAAGGAGTCGCGGGAGATCCCGGCCTTTGAGGTGGCGGACGCCTATCATGTGGATTCACTGCTGGCCGATAACCGGGGAGCTTACGAGATAGAGCTGGAATTGGCTGCCGGTTCGGCGGAAATCATGGGACTGAAACTGTTTAATGAGAAAGGGGAGAATGTAGATATCTATATCAGCCTTCCGGAGAAGAAACTGGTGATGGACCGCACTAAGAGCGGCATTGTAGATTTCGGAAAGGACAGCGCCCCTCATGCCATCGAGGCACACGACCGTCGGAAGCAGAACTCCATCAACTATGTGGACGATTTTGCCTTGGGTACCTGGGCTCCGGTGAAGAAGGCCGACAGCTATAAACTGGATATCTTTGTTGATAAATGTTCGGTGGAAATCTTTCTGAACGGTGGAAAGATTGCCATGACAAACCTGATATTCCCCACAACTCCCTATAACCAGATGAGTTTCTATAGCCGTGGGGGAGCTTTCAAGGTCAGCCAGTGCAAAGTGTACAGGCTGTAGCTTAAATCTGCTTTTTTTAAATTAACATATCATGGAAAATACCAAAAACAACTCTTACATGAAACTTATCCCGGTGATGCTCTGCTTTTTCGCCATGGGATTCGTAGACTTGGTGGGCATTGCCTCCAACTATGTGAAAGCAGATTTAGGACTGACGGATTCACAGGCAAATATCTTTCCGTCGCTCGTGTTCTTCTGGTTTCTGATCTTCTCGGTGCCTACGGGAATGCTGATGAACCGCATCGGGCGTAAAAAGACCGTGTTGCTCAGTCTGCTGATCACCTTTGCATCGTTGCTGCTGCCTGTCTTTGGCGACAGCTATCTGCTGATGTTGGTTTCTTTCTCGTTGCTCGGAATCGGCAACGCACTGATGCAGACATCACTCAATCCGCTGCTTTCCAACATCGTGAGCGGTGAACGCCTGGCAAGCACCCTTACTTTCGGGCAGTTCGTAAAGGCCATTGCCTCTTTCCTTGCCCCTTACATCGCTATGTGGGGAGCTACGCAGGCTATCCCTACCTTCGATTTAGGCTGGCGGGTACTGTTCCCCATCTACATGGTGGTGGCAGTCGCTGCCATCCTGATGCTCAATGCCACGCAGATCACCGAGGAGCCTGAAGAGGGTAAGCCCTCCACTTTCGGGCAGTGTTTGGCTTTGCTGGGCAAACCTTTCATCCTGCTCTCGTTTCTGGGCATTATGTGTCATGTCGGGATCGATGTCGGCACCAATACCACAGCGCCGAAGATTTTGATGGAACGTCTGGGCATGACTCTGGCAGATGCCGGGTTTGCAACCAGTCTCTACTTCATCTTCCGTACGGCAGGTTGTTTTCTGGGGGCATTTGTTTTGCAGAAGATGGCAGCCAAAACCTTCTTCGCCATCAGCGTGTTGTGTATGCTGGCGGCTATGGCAGGGTTGTTTATTTTCCAGGATCAGACGATGATTTACGTTTGTATCGCCCTGATCGGGTTTGGAAATTCCAATGTATTTCCTATCATCTTCTCGCAGGCATTACTTTATATGCCGGGCAAGAAGAACGAGGTTTCCGGACTGATGATTATGGGACTTTTCGGAGGAACCATCTTCCCGCTGGCAATGGGAGTGGCTTCGGATGCAGTGGGACAGAGCGGAGCCGTGGCCGTGATGACGGTCGGGGTACTCTATCTGATGTTCTATACATTGAGAATCAGAAAGTAATTTATTTAATAACCATAATGAAGCGGTAACCCTGAGGGTGTGTTATAATTTACCACAGAGTAGCACAGAGTTCCACAGAGAGAACTTAATCTGTTGATAGCTAATGGATATTTATCTGTGTAATCTATGGTGAATACGAGTTCCGGCACACCTTCCTGAGGTGAGGCTTCCCAATTCATGCCATGAACAATATAATCGTAGGAATGGGCGAAGCACTTTGGGATGTGCTGCCCGAAGGAAAGAAAATCGGGGGAGCCCCGGCTAATTTTGCTTATCATGTGTCGCAGTTTGGCTTTGACAGCCGTGTGGTCAGTGCAGTGGGAAACGACGAGCTGGGGGATGAAATTCTGGAAGTATTCCGGGAAAAACAGTTGAAGCACCAGCTTGAGCGGGTCAATTATCCGACAGGAACCGTGCAGGTGACTCTTGACGGTGAAGGAGTGCCGTGTTATGATATTAAGGAAGGCGTAGCATGGGACAATATTCCCTTCACGGACGATTTGAAGCGTTTGGCACTGAACACGCGGGCCGTATGTTTCGGTTCGCTGGCACAGCGCAACGAGGTGAGCCGCGCCACCATCAACCGTTTCCTCGACACCATGCCCGACATGGACGGACAGTTGAAAATATTCGATATCAATCTCCGCCAAAGTTTCTATACCAGGGAAGTGTTGCGCGAATCTTTCCTGAAGTGTAACGTGCTGAAGATTAACGATGAGGAGCTGGTTACCATCAGCCGTATGTTCGGCTATCCGGGCATCGACCTTCAGGATAAATGCTGGATTCTGTTGGCCAAGTACAATCTGAAGATGCTGATCCTGACATGCGGTACGAACGGTAGTTATGTATTTACCCCCGGTGCGGTCTCTTTCCAGGAAACCCCGAAAGTACCAGTTGCCGATACCGTGGGGGCAGGTGACTCGTTCACGGCAGCTTTCTGCTCATCTGTTCTGAAAGGAAAGAGTATACCCGAGGCACACAAACTGGCAGTGGAAGTGTCGGCTTACGTGTGTACACAGAGCGGTGCGATGCCCGTACTACCGGATGCTCTGAGAAATCGTTTAGATGATTAATGTGTTGGTTTATATAGGGTTATTGATTGGTTGATAGAGTCGTGGGGATGTGTCATAACTCTTTTCACCACAGAGTATCATGGAGTATCACAGAGTCTTTTTAATAACCAACGATTTAAAATCATCTCTGTGCTACTCTGTGTCCTCTGTGGTGAGTTTTGACACACATCCGTCTTGGTTTTAAACCGGCCGGATGGAAGATTTCGGAGGGAAATTGTTATATTTGCCTCCGGAACCTTTTATGTAATAACCAACCATGAAACGTGTACTTTTCTTACTTGGGCTGGTTTTGTCGGGACTGCTTGTCTCGTGTAGCCATGATGCTCCCCGGTACGTCATCGGCGTGTCGCAATGCAGCGATGATACCTGGCGGCATAAGATGAATGACGAGATACAGCGCGAAGCCTTATTTTACGGAGGCGTAGAGGTAGAGACGCGTACGGCGAATGACGACAGCCGGCGACAGATAGAAGATATACGTCACTTCATCCGGCAGAAGGTAGACTTGCTTATTGTGGCTGCCAACGAGGGAATGGCTCTCACTCCCGTTGTGGAGGAAGCTTTCGATAGAGGTATTCCGGTGATTATGGTGGATCGCAGGATACTTTCCGATAAATATACCGCATACATCGGAGCCGACAATTACGAGTTGGGCAAAGCCGTCGGCAATTACATAGCCCATCGCCTGAAGGGGCGTGGAAAAGTAGTCGAACTGAGCGGACTTGTCGGTTCCACTCCTGCCATCGAACGTCACCAAGGCTTTATGAGTGCCATCAGCCAGTATCCGGGCATCACCTTGCTTGCCCGGGAGGATGCGGGTTGGTTGAGGCAGCCTGCCGAAATAAAGATGGATTCTCTCTTGCAGTGTTTTCCGGAGATTGATGCCGTGTATGGGATGAACGACCGTATGGCCGCCGGTGCTTATCAGGCCGCCAGACGTCTGGGACGTGAGGAGGAGATGCTGTTTGTAGGTATCGATGCTCTGCCCGGCAAGGGTAACGGAGTGGAACTGGTACTGGACAGCGTGCTGGATGCTACCTTCATTTATCCCACCGAAGGAGACAAGGTGGTTCAGCTGGCGATGGATATTCTACAAAAGAAACCTTTTAAACGGGAGACAAAACTGAAGACAGCAGTAGTTGACGCGGTAAATGCGCACGTGATGGAATTGCAGACAGCCCATATCAGCGAGTTGGATGGAAAAATCGAGACGCTCAACAGCCGGGTAGGGACGTATCTTTCGCGGGTGGCCACGCAGCAGGTGGTGCTGTATGGGGGCTTTGTCATCCTGTTGTTGATCGTCGGATTGCTGATTGTCGTGTATAAATCTCTCCGTTCCAAGAATCGCCTGTACCGGGAACTTTCCCGCCAGAAGGAGCAACTGGAAGAGCAGAGAGACCAACTGATAGAACTTTCCCATCAACTGGAGGAAGCCACACATGCCAAACTGGTTTTCTTTACCAACATTTCACATGACTTCCGCACCCCTCTCACTCTGGTTGCCGATCCGGTGGAGCAGTTGTTGGCCGACCCGTCATTGGAGGGTGACCGGCGCAGGATGTTGTTGCTGGTGCAGCGCAACGTACAGATCCTGTTGCGTCTGGTCAATCAGATACTCGATTTTCGCAAATATGAGACGGGAAAGATGGAGTTTACCCCGGTCCCGCTCAATCTGTTGCAGTGCTTCGGAGAGTGGAACGATTCGTTTCAGGCAGCCGCCCGGCGGAAGCATATCCATTTTTCGTTCGACAGCATGCCCGGTGCCGATTACCACACTCTGGCGGATGCTGAGAAGATGGAGCGTATCTACTTCAATCTGTTGGGCAATGCGTTCAAGTTTACCCCCGAGAATGGTAAAGTCACTGTCCGGCTTTCGGCTTTGCAGAAAGAGGGCACTCCTTTCTTCCGTTTTACAGTCGCCAATACCGGGAGTCTGATTTCGGCAGAACATATCCGCAGCATCTTCGACCGTTTCTATAAGATCGACAGGCATCATACCGGTTCCGGTATCGGGCTGGCACTGGTAAAAGCGTTTGTCGAGATACATGGCGGAATCATCGAAGTGGAGAGCGACGAACGGCAGGGAACTGTCTTTACCGTCGATTTGCCGGTGCGGACATGCGAAGCGGAGACCGGCGTGGCATCTGCTCCGGTGGAGGCATCTGCTCCGGACCAGGTGGATAACCTGCTCCGGGAGGATGAAGCGGAGAACTTCAATGATCCGTCCAAACCTTCTGTACTTGTGATCGACGACAATGCTGACATCCGTGCTTATGTGCACACATTGCTCAATTCGGAGTACTCCGTCATCGAAGCTGCGGACGGGACCGAAGGAATCCGTAAAGCGATGAAGTATGTTCCCGATGTCATCATCTCCGATGTGATGATGCCGGGGATTGATGGTATCGAATGTTGTCGGCGGTTGAAGGGGGAATTGCAGACTTGCCACATTCCCGTGATCCTGCTGACAGCTTGTTCGCTTGACGAGCAGCGTATTCAGGGATATGCCGGAGGAGCCGATTCTTATATTTCCAAGCCTTTCAGTTCGCAGTTGCTGCTGACCTTACAAGATATAGATGGAAAGGTACATCATTTATCTGATTATAAAGGTAAAAAAGTATATATTAAGTTTTGGGCATCTTGGTGTTCTATTTGTGTAAAGACGTTAGCAGAAACAGATAGACTGGCTGCAGATATGGATAAAGATTTTGTCGAACGGTTCAAGTCTCTGATTGAAGCAAAGATGGGTGATTCGGAACTGAATGTGGAAGATTTGGGCAAGGAGATGGGGCTGAGCCGTGTTCAGCTCTACCGGAAGATCAAGTCGCTCACCAATTTTGCGCCGAACGAACTGCTTCGCATGGCACGGCTTAAGAAAGCGGCTTCGCTGCTGGCCTCTTCGGACATGACGATAGCAGAGGTTGGATATGAAGTGGGTTTTACGTCACCTTCCTACTTTACGAAATGCTACAAAGAACAGTTCGGTGAAAGCCCGACGGAGTTTTTAAAAAGAAGCGGACCGCCGCCTATATACTGAAAAGAAGACATCTCACCCTTTCTGGCAACATACTTCA
>ENA-OPAG01001876-OPAG01001876.1-human-gut-metagenome-genome-assembly--contig:-NODE-1876-length-10266-cov-1.899422_pt1 | contig 10266 bp, 7 predicted proteins | sample MGYA00241053_ERZ501422 | MGnify/ENA primary metagenome ERZ501422 (study PRJEB25962, sample SAMEA2042619) | human gut metagenome | biome: human gut; feature: human-associated habitat; material: faeces... | reverse complement strand
GGACAGGTGCGGACAAAGGCATTGTCTCAGCTGTATTTGAGACGAATAATGCCGATAAATGGCTCGAAGACAACGACATCGACCTCGAGGACGAGATAATCATACAGCGCAGGATAAGCGCAGAGGGCAAAAACAGCTGCCGTGTGTGCGGTGTTCCCGTGTCCGTGTCGCAGCTGCGCGAGCTCGGTGCGCTGCTTTTGGATATCCACGGCCAAAACGACGGCAGACAGCTCATGGACGACCTCGTACCTTTCTTTTCTCTCATTCCGGGCGCAGAAGCATACGCACGCAACCTGGCAATGATTACTACCGTAGCAATCATTACCTATCTTTCTCTGATTATCGGAGAGCTGGTTCCCAAATCCATTGCTCTTAGTAATCCGGAACGGTACGCCACTTTGTTCAGCCCGGTCATGATTCTCCTGACAAAGGTTTCTTATCCTTTTGTATGGTTGCTGAGTGTCTCTACCCGGTTACTGAACAAACTTATCGGTTTGAAAAGCGAAGAACGCCCCATGACGCAGGAGGAAATCAAAATGATTCTCCATCAAAGTTCGGAACAGGGTGTGATTGACAAAGAGGAAACGGAAATGATACGCGATGTGTTCCGCTTCTCCGACAAACGGGCTAACGAACTGATGACGCATCGCAGAGATCTCATTATCCTTCACCCTGATGATACGCAGGAAAAGGTGATGAAGACAATCGAAGAAGAACATTATAGCAAATATCTGTTGGTGGACGAACGGAAAGATGAGATTATCGGTGTAGTTTCCGTAAAGGATATTATCCTGATGATAGGCAGTAAAAAGCTGTTTAACTTACGCGAAATAGCCCGTCCTCCCCTCTTTATTCCGGAAAGTTTATATGCAAATAAAGTTTTAGAGCTATTTAAGAAGAACAAAAACAAGTTCGGAGTTGTTGTTAACGAGTATGGCAGCACAGAAGGCATTATCACACTGCACGACCTGACCGAAAGTATCTTCGGAGACATCCTTGAAGAGGATGAAACGGAAGAAGAAGAAATCGTCACAAGGCAGGATGGTTCGATGCTGGTGGAAGCTTCAATGAACATCGACGACTTCATGGAGGAAATGGGGATTTTATCCTATGAAGATCTGGAATCGGAAGACTTCACCACTCTGGGGGGATTAGCCATGTTCCTGATTGGCCGTATCCCGAAAGCGGGAGACATCTTCACCTACAAGAATCTGCAATTCGAAGTGGTGGACATGGACCGCGGACGAGTAGACAAACTGCTTGTCATCAAACGGGACGAAGAGCAGGAATAGGATAGCAAAAAACGAGCAATAGCTCACTATATTTATATTAACTTAAAGCACTTAACGATGAAAAAAGTAATTATGTTAGCAGCAGTCGTAGCTGCTTTGGCATCATGCCAATCAAAAGCAAACAAAGCCGCAGAGGCTCAAGCAGACAGTCTAGCTCTTGCTATGACTCCGATTACCGAATTGACTGAAGTTTATGAAGGTACTCTTCCTGCTGCCGACGGTCCGGGTATTGACTATGTACTGACCCTGAACGCTGCAACTGACGGTGTAGATACCACGTATACACTGGATATGACTTACCTCGACGCTGAAGGTCAAGGACAAAACAAGACTTTCACTTCGAAAGGAAAACAAGAGACTGTACACAAGGTTGTGAACAAAAAACCTGTTACTGCTGTTAAGTTAACTCCGAAGGATGGTGAAGCTCCGATGTATTTCGTGATTGTAAATGACACCACTCTTCGTCTGGTGAACGATAGCTTGCAAGAAGCTGTCAGCGATCTGAATTATGACATCATCAAGGTAAAACAATAAAATAAACCTAACCCTAACCAGTAAAAAAAGCTCTGCACGGAACCTTCGTTCTTGCAGAGCTTTTCGTTTTTGGGAGTCTTTCCTCATATTATTCCAAGTATTGTTTCAACTGATTCTTCAATTCCTCCGGATTGCTTGGTCTTTGTGCCTTATATTCTACAATAGTTCCCTCCCTATTAACAATAATAAACTGAGGAACTGAAAGCCCGGCGAAATTACCTTTCTCATCATAAGTGACAAACAACTTCTCCACTTCAACAGAAAATTTATTATTCTCAACACTATTCTCTGGTCGATGATAGGTGACAAAATACCCATTTAATAATCTTTCATCCAATCTTTTCAAACAGGCATTCCAATCCTTGGGTTCATCTATTGAAATAAAAAGTCTTACAATATCATTCTTTTTGAAAAAATCATCTGTTTTTTCATATTCTTTGAGTTCTGCCAGACAGGGTTTACACCAAGATGCCATTACATCAATATATACAATTTTTCCTTTAAAATGCCGAAGCAATAACTCAAACGAACTAGGATAATTCAAGCATTTGATATTAGACTGCACTGATTGCTCCTGTGCAGTAATGATTAATGATATCAAACAAAAAAAGAATAAAACTCCATTTGTTTTAATGCACTGTTTCATACAACATAGATTTATTGTTAAATAACTGTGATAAAGATAGTGTTTTATTCTATATAAATCTTCTTTATTTAATTACATTCTTTCCTTCTTGCAGACGTTTCAACCGAAGCAATGCTTCAATGTAGTAATAATCTGCATAAATAATAGAGGCATCTATCTCTGAATGAGCCGGCCAATGTCCTACACTATGAAGCAGGAAGGACGGTTTGCTCTTGCCACTCTGATAACTGTCAGAGTTCAGGCTTGCCAGCATTTCAATAGCTGCATCTTTATAACCTTTTCCGGTTCCATTCGGGAGGTAAGTGGATAATTCAAGCAAAGCAGAGGCCACCACTGCCGCAGCAGAAGCGTCACGCGGAGCATCCGGTATTCCCGGGGCACTGAAATCCCAATAAGGAACCTTATCTTCCGGCAGACGTTCGAGATAAACATCTGTCACTTTCTGTGCGAAATCAAGATATTTAGGATCTTTCGTCTCCCGATAGACTACAGTATATCCGTAGATTGCCCATGCTTGACCACGCGCCCACATGGTACTGTCTGCATAGCCCTGATGGGTTACTCCTTTTATCAGATTACCAGTGATGGTATCATAGACTGCTACATGGTAGGATGTATAATCGGGACGGAACTGACATTTCATTGTTTTATCAGCATGAGAAACGGCAACATCATACAAATAAGGATTTCCACCATTCTTTGCTGCCCAGAAAAGCATTTCGAGATTAATCATGTTATCCATGATTGTGTTGTGAGGCCAGTTGCGTGGTTCCACTTCACGAGGCCATGAAAGCATTGTTCCTACAACCGGATTGAATAAAGTAGCCAGCGAATCGGCCGTATCCAGAATCACTTTCTTATAAGCAGGATCTTTCGTCAAGCGATAGCCATTTCCATAACTGCAGAATACGAGAAATCCCAAATCATGGTCATAAGCTGGTATTCGAGAAAGGAATTCCAATGAGTTCGTAAACTTCTTCGCTTCTTCCAGAATGTGCTTATCCTGTGTATATTCGTAATCATACCAGAGCACACCCGGCCAGAAACCGGCACACCATTCTTCTTTCGTTGCCTTACGACAGTTCCAGTGGTGTTCGTCAGCCATAATGTTACGTGGCATCATCGTATAGTCAATGCCGGAATCTGTTTTCAGTTCCGTAAGCGTACGTTGTGTCTGCTCTGCACAGTAGTCTAATGCCCTATTCACATCCAATGTACCGGAAGGCTTGTGAGTGCACATACAAAAACCTAACATCACAGCCAGACCTACTACAATCTTTTTCATCTTAGTTCAAATATATTCGCGTTAATTCTTAATCTTTATTTCTCTTTGTCAGTTACTTGATCGGTCAGTTACTTAGTCATCCGAAACCAGTCTACATCTGCCCATCCACGATTGCCCTCATTCGGAGTTACGCAAAATACTCCAACTTTGGCTCCAATCCATTTGCCTTGTCGGGCTGTGAAAGGCTCTCCCACTGTCATGTATTTCTTTCCGTCCAGACTATAAGCGAATGTACAAACGGCTCCTTTACGAACCTTTACTTGCAAATAAACTGTTTGCCACTCATTATCTGCTACTCCCGGCATCTTCAGATGTTCCACCGGAATGTTTGCCAATTCTTTTATCTGTTCGGGATTTTGCTGTTCCGCATCCTTGCAGACTGCTTGTTGCAGAATAAACTGATCTCCCTCCTTACGAATGGAGAGATAGCTATAATCCCATCCCATTACAATGATTCCGGTTTGTTCCCCATCCTGCTTGGCAGTAAATGTCAATTTGGTTGTAGCCGTAAACTCTTCAGCCGGAAACTTTTGCATCAACAAGTTAGGAACTTCCCAGAAGTTCACAAATTCTTTTGAGAGACTGCCTGCATAAAGACGAATATACCCCAAGTCGGTCGTGAACCCGTAAGTGTCTTTTTTATTGGCATGCCATTGCCATTGTAACCCTAAATGACGGGTATTGAATTCATCACTCTCCGGCGGAGTGGCTATCGGATATGTCTTTCCTACATTCGGTTTCTTATAGGTCGTTACCGGTTCACCGCAACCATCTTCATCCTTATCTACTCCGATTACAGGCCAATCATTTACCCAAGTCATCGGATTCAGATGAATCACGCGTCCGTAAGCTCCTTTATCTTGAAAATGAACGAACCAGGATTCTCCTGTGTTGGTATCTACCCAGCCACCTTGATGAGGCCCGTTGATATTTGTCTTTCCTTGTGCCATTACGATCTTCGATTCGTAAGGGCCGTAAATGTTCTTCGAGCGAAGTACTAATTGCCAACCGGTTGCTACTCCACCTGCCGGAGCAAAAATATAGTAGTATCCGTTGCGTTTGTAGAGCTTCGGTCCTTCTACCGTATGGTTCTTTCCATCATTTCCATCAAATACCATCACCGGATCGGAAATTACTTCTGTTCCCTCAGCATTCAGTTCGCAAATAACTACGATGCTATTCACTCCGCTACGACTACCAGCATATGCATGTACAAGATAAACTTTTCCATCTTCATCCCAAAGTGGTGTCGGGTCAATCATTCCTTTCCCGGCTTTCACCAATACAGGCTTGCTCCATCTTCCTTTCGGGTCTTTGGCTTTAATCATATAGATTCCATAATCCGGATCACCCCAGTAAATGTAGAACTCTCCGTTATGAAAACGAATAGCCGGTGCCCATACGCCTTTACCATGCTGTGCCTTATCGAAGAATTCTTCCGGCTCCTGAATCGGTAAAGCATAGTTTACTAACGACCAATTCACCAAATCATTAGAATGAAGAATAGGAATTCCGGGAATACAATTAAAACTGGACGCTGTCATATAGAAATCATCTCCGGCTGCACATACATCCGGATCCGAATAGTCTGCATGAAGAACCGGGTTCTGATAAGTTCCATTCCCCTTATCAGCCACCCAGGTCTTAGAGATTTCTTGTGCACCTGCCAATGAACAGCAAGCCATCATTCCTGCTAAAAACAGAATCTTTTTACGCATATACCTTAATAATCAATTTCATTCAAAATAAGATTCGTTATTCCTAAAAACAGGTTCTTTCTACCTTTATATAAAACCAATCACTTAAAAAACTGAATCCAATCTCTGATTTCAAACAATCTATTTCTTAACCTATTTGCTTATATATACGAAGGGGATTAGGTAAATACCTAATCCCCTTACAAAAAATATTCAAAAATGAATATTATCATTCTCTATAATGCATCAACGTACCAAAACCTAACTGGTCAAATCCTCCACTGTTCGGTCCGTAGTTTCCACCTCCTCCGTCAGGACGCATCTGGTCAGCCCATTTTTCGCTATAGAGAGAAGAAATTCCTTTCTCCTTACAATATCCATAAAACAATTCCCATGAAGGCCGTTTAGTGCCACGTTGCTCTGTAGATATGGTTGCGTTTGTATACGAGGGATTAGAATAAGAAGTATAAGGGAAAGAATTAGAATCATAGATGAAATCATCCCCTACCAATGTTCCTTTGTTAAAAGACTCATCCTTGATAAGATTATACTTTCCTACATATTCTGCCATAGCTACTGCCCTATAATTATCATAAGCAAACAAATCCTCACCAATGTTATAGGCCATTTGGCAGAATGTCCCCATCAAAGAAACACATAAAGTAGCATGCCCCTGGTCACGTCCGGACTCCTCACATTGCCCAAGTATTTCATCCGAATCCGGGTCTTGATGCAAATAAGGAACTGCATTCTTTATATTTCCCGCCTCTTTATATCTTCCTTCTTCATTCTTGAAATATACAATAGCCTGATTAATCATCACGTTATCATCACATAAAATACCAATTGAAAGAATAGATGTCATCTGTGCCAAATCCCAATTTAACCAATAGTGCATATTACCTTGTCCACCATTATGATTTTTAAGAAACATATCGGAAACACTATAAAATGTATCTTTCATCCAAGTTTTAAACTTTTCAAAATCATCCCTATCCCAGCCATTATAGTCTCTAAGTAATTCTGCTGCATTTGCCCACTGATGTGCCTGAATAGGAATTAGATATAGATTAGGATCTGGAATATTATTGGTATAACCTTCCATTCTTAATATCCCCTTACAATTAGTAGCCCATGCATTGAAAAGTTTCACAGCAGCATCCGCAAATGATGTATTTCCCGATAACTGATAACGAAGTGCCAATTGATAAGCAGCCGCAGCATCATACATACATGCTGTGTAATTTGAATAATCCGAATATTTACCTGACCAATTATTCTTATCCATTCTTTTCAAATATCCGTCAAGCAAAGCTCTTGTGTTTTCAGTATAAGAACTTTGCGCATATTGGCTTTCTTGCTTCCAATTGGGCATAAGCTTCCGCCCAAGGGGATCGGTTCAAATTGCTCTTTACCCTATTAATATCAGCCTGCGTATGGAGCATACAAGGATGGTTCAATGGCAAATAATCTCTCTTTACCATATCCTCCTCCGGACTTTTCATATCACTAAACTTATTTGCGTCCCCAGTAGGAATTTCACTACTGCATGACATCATAAAAGATGCTATAACAAAACTAAATAACACATTTATATATTTCGTTTTCATACTTCAGATTTATTTGTTATTTTCTTTTTCTATGTAAGCTTTCAAATCTTCTAATGTTTTGAAGGTTTTTATCCAATACATATCATACGTTTTATCGATTGCGGCTTCTTTAACATCAGCAATCCACAAAGATAACAATGTCATAGTAGCAACACCGGCCTCATTGGTTAATATTGGGCTACTTCCTTTTATAGCATTATCTACAGACATATCATATACATAGATATTAGGCTCACCATATTTTTCTACTCCTGTACCTTTTTTTACGATGGTGAGAGTTTCTTTATCAAACACATAGTAATCTGCTGAATTGCAATAATTACCTGCAGTCACTCCATCTCCTATATCAAACTTCAACACACCTGCATTCGCAGTTGCACTTTGTTGCGGTCTCCTTAATTTAATAGCTAAATATTTATAAGTTTGAGGAGCATACTCCAGTTTCTTTTGATATGCATCATTAACTATATTAATATCTTGGCGCCAATTTCCATTACCGTCAGGACCTTTCATTATGATATGAGCATATCCATTATCAAATGTAACCGTACCACCTTGATTAGGTTTTAAATCACATGGTTTCAAAGTAGATTGGAACTGATAATCCAATAAGGCTCCTACAGTAACACTAGTGGTAGCCGAAATATTTGACATAGGATCGGTTGCGGTAATCGTCACAGTTCCATAACCCCCTCCCGTTACAGCACCATCGGCATCCACAACAGCCACTTTTTCATCACTACTTACCCAACTTAACAAACCGGAAGTGGCCTCTTCAGGAACTAAATGACAGCCAATAACAACAGTCTGTCCAATCATTATGTCATCAACCGGATCTAATTGTATTGATTCTACCGGGATTACCTTCCGAACAGTCACTTTAGCAGAAACTGTCAAAGAAGTTCCATCAGTGGCAATAGCTGTAACAACAGCTTCTCCCGGGATAATTCCAGTCACAGTACCATCTGCATCCACCTTTACTATTTCCTCATTGCTACTTTTCCAATGAAAGACATTATATCCGTTAGAAGGTGTAATTTTTACAGAGGCTTTTTTAGTCGTGCCTTCAAACAGTTCAAAGTCATCCATCTCAATCGCAGTAGCTACCGGTTTTACTTCCACATCTATCGTTTTAAGTGTTTCAAAGGCCGCTTTCTGGGATATATTCACTTTTGCCTTTCCTACTGCTTTTGCAGTAATTTTACCTTCTTGTGACACAGATACTATATTCTCATCTGATGATTTCCAAGACAACTCCGGATAAGTAACATTCTCCGGAACAGATTTGCAAATAACCTGTATATCCATTCCTACAGCTAACGCTATGGATGATTCTATATTCATCTCAATATCATTCATCAATTGCCCTTCACTCATCGCATCACCATATTCTTTATCGTCACATGCAATTGCCGACAATAGCAAGCCTAATATAGCAAGGCTCACCGATACACATTTCGCTGATAAAAAAGTTATATATTTCATATTGATTCTCTGTTTTTATTCATACTCCGTTATTTCCAACCGGGATTCTGTCCCAAATTCGGATTCAACTGTAACTGATCGGAAGGCAATGGATACAAATAGTTCTTATCTGCCCACTGGCGACCTGTTTCTACAACAATACATCCATCATCATTCAAACTGAATGGCGTATTCCATGACTCATATTGAGTACCTTTCCATTTAATACCTAACATTGCTTGCGGCATCTCATTTTCTGCAGTTTTCCAACGCTTTAAGTCATCAATACGAAAACCTTCGTTAAACAGCTCAACAGTACGTTCTCTACGTATTTCTGTCCTCATATCCAGTCCGTGGGTCTGCGCAAATTCTTTGGTCAAAGCCGGCATACTGGCATTCACGCGCTGACGAACCTGGTTCAAAGATATATTCAAGTCTTCATTTTCTATCTTATCATCCCTTTCATACACTGCCTCTGCATAATTCAGCAAAACTTCAGCATAACGGATAAGTGGGAAGTCATATCCTTCTTGTGTATCCGGAACAACACGTTCAGCGCTCCATTTTTGATTACCATAACAAGTACCGGACGCAGGATCATATAGCTTTGAGGTCTTCAGATCTACCTCATCCCATTGCCAAGAAGTCCGTCCGAACTTATTTCCCCAATAACGAGTTCCCGGCTTTAGTAAAGTATAACGCATACGATTGTCACGGTTCAGAAATTCAGAAACTTTCTCATCATATTTCTGAAAACGATCTGATTTATCGATGGGCAATCCGTCGTCACATAGATAAAGATTGGCAAACTTACGAGTAATCCATTGTACATTTGCCAGACACTCTTGAGTTATATTCTTTCCGATTGAAGCTAAAATCTGGTCATGGCGACGAGCAAAAATATATTCATGATTAGCAGATTTCTTGATGCCAGCCGGATTAGATTTCTCATTCTCCAAAATAAACATATACTTCTGTGCGCTGTCACCCAATACTTTTGTTTCACTATCTGTTCCAAATAAGCGGAAACTATATCCATATTTAGCATCCATCACCGTTCGGGCTGCTTTGGCAGCTATATCCAGTAAATTCTTGGTACGTTCCGTATTCTGATTATTATTACGTGATTTCTGCCATGTTCCTTCATAAAGAGCAACTCTGGAAAGGAAAGCCTGCGCACCTTCTTTAGAAATACGTCCCTCTTCTTCAGTACTAAGTTCTTTAAAAGCCGGCAAGTTGTCAATAGCATGTCCGAGATCATCAATAATAAGATCAACCACTTCACTACGGTCGTTCCGTTTTACCTTCATCTCCGGATCTGTAATATCCAACGGTTTCTTCGTTATAATAACATCACCATACAATTGAAGTAAGTCAAAATAACTATATGCACGGAAAAAATAAGCTTCCCCTAAATATTGTTTTATATCTTCCGGTTTGGAATAAGTTTCAGCATTTTCTATCAATAAGTTTGTACGACGAATATGTTTATAATTATCCGTATAGTTAGCATCTGAAGAAGGGATCGAGTTTATTCCGCGGCTAAATTCATTATAGCTCTGGTAAGTAATCAAGTCCGAACGCTTATCACTATGTGTTCCATCATATACAACAGAAGAGAAGTCACGTGTCCAACTATAAAAAGTATTGGCAAACTGTTTATAATCATTGACTGAAGTCCACATGTTTTTACCCCCCAACTGATCTTGAGGTTCCATGTCCAGACAAGAGTGCAAAG
>ENA-OPAG01001874-OPAG01001874.1-human-gut-metagenome-genome-assembly--contig:-NODE-1874-length-10270-cov-3.045815_pt1 | contig 10270 bp, 10 predicted proteins | sample MGYA00241053_ERZ501422 | MGnify/ENA primary metagenome ERZ501422 (study PRJEB25962, sample SAMEA2042619) | human gut metagenome | biome: human gut; feature: human-associated habitat; material: faeces... | reverse complement strand
CTGTTCGGCATCCCGCGGATAGATGCAGGTACTGCACAGAAAGAGCAGTTTTTTCACCTGATGCCGGAAACTTTCTCCGATTACGTTCTGCTGTATCTGTAAGTTCTTATAGATAAAGTCCGCACGGTAGATACTATTGGCCATGATCCCTCCGACAAAAGCGGCAGCCAAAAACACGTATTCCGGCATTTCCTCATCAAAAAACTGCTTTACGGCCGCACCGTCCAATAAGTCCAGTTCCTTATGTGTGCGTCCCACCAGATTCGTATATCCCTTTTCCTGCAGGTTTTTCCATATAGCCGAACCCACCAGTCCGTGGTGTCCGGCTACATAAATTTTTGCGTTTTTATCCATTCTGTCAATCATGTTTAGTCGCAATCATTCTTTTCACTTTGGCCATATCGTGGCGTACCATGATTTTTACCAGTTCCGGGAATGGTGTTTTGCATGGATTCCATCCCAATACGGTCCTGGCTTTGGTCGGGTTACCGAGCAATTGTTCCACTTCGGCAGGGCGGAAGTATTTCGGGTCGACCTCTACCAGTACTTTGCCGGTGGCCGTGTCGATTCCTTTCTCATTGACGCCTTCGCCTTCCCAACGCAGGTTGATGCCTATTTCGGCAAATGCCAGTGTACAGAATTCGCGGACGGTATGCATTTCGCCGGTAGCGATTACGAAATCTTCGGGTACGTCATGTTGCAGGATCAGCCACATACATTCTACATAATCTTTGGCATAACCCCAGTCACGCTTGGCATCCAGGTTACCCAAATATAATTTATCCTGTTCGCCTTGTGCGATGCGTGCTGCTGCCAGCGTGATCTTACGGGTTACGAAAGTCTCACTCTCGTGATTGAATAAGATACCGTTTACGGCAAACATTCCGTAACTTTCACGATAGTTCTTAGTGATCCAGAAACCGTATTGCTTGGCTACTCCATACGGAGAACGCGGGTAGAACGGAGTCGTTTCGCTTTGCGGCACTTCCTGTACTTTTCCGTAGAGTTCGGAAGTGGAAGCCTGATAGATGCGTGTCTGTTTTTCCAGTCCCAGGATGCGGACAGCTTCAAGCATACGCAATGTACCGAGTGCATCCGCCTCGGCGGTATATTCCGGTACATCGAACGATACTTTTACGTGGCTTTGTGCCGCCAGGTTGTATATCTCGTCGGGTTGTACTTGCTGGATGATGCGGATCAGTGAACTTGAGTCGGTCATATCTCCGTAATGCAGGTTGACTGTACGTTTCTGTTTTATATCACGCACCCATTCATCAAAGTACAAGTGTTCGATCCGGCCTGTATTGAAAGAAGATGAACGGCGCAGGATGCCGTGTACTTCGTAACCTTTCTGAAGAAGAAACTCGGCGAGGAATGAACCATCCTGTCCGGTAATACCTGAAATAAGAGCTTTTTTCATGTCTATTGTTTTGAGTTTATAATCTTTTTGACGATGCAATATTCGGTATTTTCATAAGAACGGGCAATCTATCTGCTGAATTATTTTCTTTTTTCAACGGAAAAAACTTATCTTTGCTGTAATTTATTAAAATAGAAATGAATATTATGATTTTTAATATTGAAATATCTATTCTATTTTATATAATGGATTTTATTTTAAATAAATTCATATATGAATAATATATTTGATGAATTAGCGTTGTCCAACTACTGGAATGGAAAACTTCCGAAAGTGGAATTTGCCCGTAAAAGTTACACAAACCGTATATTCGGGTATGTAGGTAACCGCCTTGTAAAGGTCCTGACCGGACAGAGAGGGGTAGGTAAAGGATGCCTGTTGCGGCAGATCATCTATCAGTTGATTGCCGATGGTGTTTCATCACGGAACATTCTATATATAAGTAAGAAGTTCACAGATTCGGGCGTACTTTCCGGCTATCGTGATCTGGACGACTTGCTTTTTATCTATCGTGAGAAAATCCATCCGGTAGGTAAAGTCTATATTTTTATTGAAGAAATACAAAAAGTGGAGGGCTGGGAACATTTTGTCCATTCCCATTCACAGGATTTTGTAGATACTTGCGAGTTGTTTATCAGTGGTTCCAACCAGGATATGCTTTCGGGTGAAGCCGAGAAGCTTTTGGCCAGACATTACGTCAGTTTTGAGATATTTCCCTTTAGCTTTTCCGAGCACAGGATATTGGAGAGGGTAGAGGCTACCGGTAAAAATTACGCGGAATATATGGGTAAGGGGGCACTACCCATTCTTTTCAATCTTCCGGATGCGGAGGCCGGATGGAAAGCCATTTCTGCTCTCCGCGATACGATTCTGTTTCGTGACATCATCCGTCGGTATCGGATTAAGGATGCCCGCCTGCTCGAAGATGTGTTCGTCTATTTGTGCACCCATCTCGCTGAGTTGATTACCATTGGTCAGCTGGTCAGTCACTTTGCTTCCCAGAACCGGAAGACGAGTTATGATACGGTCGCCAATTATATCTGCTATCTGGAAGACACCTCTCTGATTCATCGCGTGGAACGTTATCAGATCCGCAGCAAAGAGATTCTTCTGGGTAGCTGCAAATACTATATTAACGATTGGGCATTCATGCGCCATCTTTATCCTTTTTTTGCCGGTTCTCGAAAATCCTGCTTTGAGAACCAGGTTTATCTGGAACTGCGGCGTGCCGGATATACCGTTTTTGTAGGTGTGCTTCGAGGAGGCAAACTGGTCGATTTTGTTGGCAGGAAGAAAGACCGAATTGTGTATTTGCAATGTGCACCTCTGCTCAATGATGATTTTCAAGTGGAGCAAATGTACAACACGCTGGAAATGATACAAGACAATTATGAAAAGTGGGTCGTTTCTATGGACGATACCACATTGCCCTCCAAAGAAGGGATTCGTCACATACAAGTCTGGCAACTGCCTGAAATACTATAGTCTGACAATCTTTTTTAATAGCTTTGATGTCCGGATGATGCCGTTTACGAAGTTAACATCTTGTCGTTTACGAAGTTAATATCATAATTTTACGAAGTTAAAATCGTATCTTCGGGAAGTTAACTTCCTGAAGTCACGATTTTAACTTCGTATTAGTGCTTTTGTGATCGCTTTTCAACCCCTTGAGAATCAGTGCTCGTTTCCGGAGGAAAACAGCTACATTCTTTAATTGATTGCAAGCAAACAGCATTTTCCAGAATATAAAATGTACTGTTTGTCAGAAAAGTTCTTTTTTAGGTTCCGCTTCTTTTCTTTGCCCGGTTCAACGCTGCGATCATGTATTTTCCCTTTGCTCCGATGTTACTCCAGTTCGTGCTGCAAATCAGTTTCCATACAGGGGTTCCTTTTCTCCCGTAATCCGACAGTCGCAGGATTGCTTCGATCTCTTTTTCGTCTGTTATTCCGAATCGTTCCAGGTTTCCCATTAATCCCACGTAGTTGTGTGTCATTGTATTAAATGCGTATCCGGGCATACAGACCGGCGTAGCATTGACTTCCTCTTCCTTCCCCCTTGGGGGAGCTGAGGGGGGAAATTCTCTACTTTGCTTTACTTTACTTTGTTCGGTATTGCATGCATTTTTTGCATCAGAGCCTGCATCCTGCTCTACATTTTGCGTGCAGACGGTCTTTTCTTCATTGCATGTCTCTTTCGGTTTTATCAGTAGATAAGGCATGGCTGTCCAGTTCCTCTTTCTTCGCTTGGTTGCCTCTATCCATACTTTTTGTATTGCTTCAGAGGTCAGTACTTTATGTTCCGCATAGCTTCCCCTGTCTATCATTCCTTTCTCGATCATTATCTCGATAATCCCCTGCACCTCTTCTGCGTCTGCCTCTTTTCCCGTCTTGTTGGCGAAAATAAGGCATTGTTCCTCACCCCACGGAATATAATATCCTTCTTTATATATCTTGCATAGGAGTTTCAGTACAATCGCGAGTCCTTTCATGCCATATTTTGCTTCTATTACCTCCATTGCGTTCTCTTCCATAAAATTTACAGCTATTGGAAAGTAATTTATTCCATCGTATGTTGTTGCCATAATTGTTAAGTTGTTATGTTGCTGATTAATTGGTCACTGAAAGATTCTCCTATACGATCGCTCTCCATTCCATGAAATTCTCTATTTTGAAGGTCATCCACCTTTGTTGCTCCACATCCCGGTAGACCACTGTATTTTTTATTTCCATCGGGTCATACTGCTTTCCGAAATCTTTTTCGTATCCCACCAATGTTCCTTTCACCAGTTTGAATGTTCCGTCCTGTTTCATATAAGCTATGGCTGCATGTCCATATTGCATATATTCTATGAGGGCTTCCAGTCGTTCTGCCATCCATTCGGAGCACTGTTCTGTGTAGTCCTTTTCGAGCATGATTTGTCTTTTCCATTTCCCTTTTATCATTTCGTTTTTCGATACTGCTTTCCTGTTCTTTTTCATAATTGATTTTTTTTAAGTTTATTAATGAGTTATTGTCGGGCTTTTATTTTTACCCGTGGCAAAGTACGGTAATAAGTTTTGAATAGACTAATCCTGTAAAAGTACTTTAGAAAGGGACTTTTACAGGATTTTAACAATCGGTTATTCGCTTTCATCTTGCTTTTTCCGGAATGCTCTGGCATATTTTTTCAGCTCTGATAGAAAAGAACGTTTATTAGGCTCTGTAGCAATGCCTTTGCGCTGATATTCAAAGGTGAGATATTCTTTTATTGTTTCCTGTAGTTCTTCAATGGGTCTGTTTTCCATGTCGTTGATTCCGCCTTTGATAAAGCTTTCGGTAAGTGCCTCCATTAGCTTTCCTTTGCCTTTTGTGATGCGTAGTGGTTCTCTAACCTTTTGATTGAGGCTGAATTGCAAGTCGGCTTTACCCGCAAAGATTACTTTTCCATTTACTTCGATGGTTACTAAGTTATCATTCAATGAGATAACTACTTTTTTTCTTCCATAATGTTAGTTATTAAATGAATTTATGAAAGGACAAAGTTTGTATAAAAAATATAAATATGAAAGAATGCTGGGATTTTTTTAGTTTAAAGGGAGAATCTTGAAGTGTAAGGATCTTGTTATTAGTTATTTATCTTAAGATATAGGTGTCGTTTCAAAAAACGTTCGTTTGATTGAACAAAGGTAAGGAGTCTGTTTTAATGTACAAAATATTTAGTGGATAAAATTTTATCAAAGATTTTATATTGCTGATTCTCAAATATATATATAGCAAAAAAAGTTCTTTGTTCAGCTACTTTACAATATTCATTTTTTCATCGAAAAAAACTCAAAAATGCTGTTTCAAAAGACGAACGTTTTTTGAAACACATTCGTTCGTTCTCAACTTCTAAAAATGTTTCGTAAAATTTGACGGTTTGAAAGAGAAAATATGTCTCGTTCAAACCGCGAAGCGCACCCGAAACAAAGGAAAATTCCCTCAAGTATAAATCGTAAATGTCTGAACAACAGAAGTATTGGTTTGCCGCCCGTACCCGAGATAAACAAGAGTTTGCTATTCGTGACTCTCTTGAAAAATTGAAGACTGAACTTGATCTCAATTACTATCTTCCCACTCAATTTGTCATCCGGCAGTTGAAATATCGTCGAAAACGGGTGGAAGTCCCTGTTATTAAGAATCTTATCTTCATCCAAGCTACCAAGCAAGATGCTTGTGATATTTCTAATAAATACAATATCCAGCTTTTTTATATGAAAGACCTGCTTACCAGGGCTATGCTGATAGTTCCTGATAAACAGATGCAGGACTTCATATTTGTCATGGATTTAGATCCGAATGGCGTCAGTTTCGATAATGACCATTTATCTGTCGGTAGCAGGGTTCAAGTAGTTAAAGGTGATTTCTGTGGTGTCGAGGGCGAACTTGCCAGCGAGGCTAACAAAACTTATGTTGTTATTCGTATTGCCGGTGTATTGAGCGCCAGCGTCAAAGTTCCTAAAAGTTATTTACGTGTCATTTAAGTTATGAATACACTCACTTCTCAAATTGAACAATTACAGAGTCTCGCGCACGAGTTACTCTATTTAGGTGTGGATGGTGCTCCTATTTATACCGATCATTTCCGTCAGTTGAACAAAGAAGTTTTAGAACAATCCGATGCGTTGTATCCTCAGCGTGGTGCTACTCCCGAAGAGGAAGCAAACATCTGTCTGGCATTATTGATGGGTTACAATGCAACCATCTATAATCAGGGTGACAAAGAGGAGAAAAAGCAAGTTGTTCTCAATCGTTGTTGGGACGTACTTGACCAACTTCCTGCTACTTTATTGAAATGCCAGTTATTGACTTATTGTTATGGTGAGGTGTTTGAAGAGGAGTTGGCGAAAGAGGCGCATACTATCATAGAAAGTTGGAAAGATAAAGAACTTTCTGAAGATAAAAAAGAGGCAATCAATAATTTGAGAAATTTGGAAGAGAATCCATATCCTTATAGTGAAATGGAATAGAATAATTCTATTTTTTTTATTTATTTGACTTATGAAAGGCATTGTTTTAGCTGGGGGATCTGGTACACGTTTATATCCTATTACTAAAGGAGTAAGCAAACAACTTCTTCCAATTTTCGATAAACCCATGATTTATTATCCCATCTCTGTACTTATGTTAGCTGGGATACGAGAAATACTAATTATCTCTACTCCTTATGACTTACCGGGTTTTCAACGTTTACTGGGCGATGGTTCTGATTTTGGAGTACACTTTGAGTATGCAGAGCAGCCTTCTCCTGATGGTTTAGCACAAGCATTTATTATTGGAGAGAAGTTTATTGGCAGTGATTCTGTTTGTTTAGTTTTAGGAGATAATATTTTTTATGGGCAAGGTTTTACGCGCATGTTGCGTGAAGCGGTTCATTCTGCTGAATCAGAAAACAAAGCAACCGTTTTTGGTTATTGGGTAAGTGATCCTGAACGTTATGGCGTTGCAGAGTTTGATCAGGAGGGAAATGTACTCAGTATTGAAGAAAAGCCTCAAATACCTAAATCACATTATGCTGTTGTAGGACTTTATTTCTATCCTAATAAAGTGGTGGAGATAGCCCAAAATATCAAACCTTCTCCTCGTGGAGAATTAGAAATAACTACTGTTAATCAACAGTTTTTGTTAGATCAGGAACTGAAGGTCAAATTATTAGGGCGTGGCTTTGCTTGGTTGGATACAGGTACGCATGATTCGCTGTCCGAAGCGAGCACTTTTATCGAAGTGATAGAAAAACGTCAAGGGCTGAAAGTTGCTTGTTTAGAGGGAATTGCTTTTAGGCAAGGTTGGATTTCTTCCGAGAAGATGAAAGTATTGGCACAACCGATGTTAAAGAGCCAATATGGGCAATATATGTTGAAGATGATTGATATAACGACCTCTAATGAGGAATAGATGCCTGAATTAGATAGTAAAAAAATTAATAATACTGACTTCTTCAAATATAGCTAATCCTTATAATTCTTTATTTATGGATAAATAGATTTCTGAGTATTTTTTATTTAGCGAATAGAATATTTTTACATTCAGCCCTGTTAAATCGTAATTTGAATTGTCGTTACATTGGATGATTTATATGTTTACACGAATGATTCGTTCCCTTCTTTCCCGTTCTCCCCTTTACGTTTTGGCTCTCTATGCCAGCGTTTTGATTTTTCTGGTTTATACTTGTGCCTATGCCTACCGTAAGCCATTTACCGCAGCCATTTATGAAAGTGAGATTCTTTGGGGATTCGATGTCAAAATCCTGTATGTCCTTTCTGAGATTATCGGCTACGCCCTTTCCAAGTTCATCGGTGTTCGTATTCTGCCTTCGATGAAAGCGGGTCACCGCATCTATTATATAATAGGGCTGCTTACTTTTTCCGAAGTGGCTTTGTTGGGTTTTGCACTTCTTCCGGTTCCTTTGAAGGTGTGTTCTATTTTTCTGAGCGGTCTTCCCCTGGGTATGAGCTGGGGTGTCATTTTTAGCTATATCGAAGGACGTCGTATCAGTGAAATATTGAATGTCGGGCTGAGTGTTGCTTTGATAGTCTCTTCCGGTTTGGTGAAAACCTTGGGACAATTCGTGATGGATAATTTGCATGTGTCGGAATATTGGATGCCTTTTACCACCGGTTTGTTGGTGTATCCTGTTATGTTGCTTTGCAGTTGGCTTCTCAATCAGATCCCACCTCCCAATGAGCAAGATATCATACAGCGTACCAAACGTGCTCCGATGGATGGTAAAGACAGGCGTAAATTTTTGAGGCAATTCTTTTGGGGAATCTGCATGCTGGTTGTTTTTTACGGTGCCCTGACCGTGTTCCGCGAACTTCGTGACTCTTTCGCTGCCGATATTTGGAAGGAACTCCATATTGAGGGTGCAATGATCTTTACTCAGACAGAGGTTCCCATTGCCGTTTTTGTCCTTGTACTGATGTTCCTGATTGTGTTTGTCCGTAATAACCGTTTGGCTCTTAATATCATTTATTGCATCGCCGTCACAGGCGGTTCCTTAATGATTTTTTCCACATTGCTTTATGTGTACGGTTTTCTTTCTCCTATTTGGTGGATGATTCTTTCCGGTCTTGGTCTGTATATGGGGTATATTCCTTTCACTTACCTGATAGAACGTCTGATTGCTTCCCTTAGGGTGGTTAGTACGGCTGTTTTTATTATTTATTTGGCCGATTCTTTCGGCTATCTGGGCACTACGGTTGTGTTTATGGTCAAGAACTTCGTTTCTGCTGACATTTCCTGGACTGTCATGCTGATGCGTACTGCCCTTTTTTCAGGATTTGTTTCTGTCCTGTCGATTTTTGCGATTTACTGTTATTTCAAGCAACAATTGAATTCACTTATATTAATTCCCTCTGAAATTCATGATTAAAACAGCAATGATCATGGCTGCCGGTCTTGGTACCCGCTTCGGGCATTATACCGAGCTTGTGCCCAAAGGTTTTGTGGAAGTTGGTGGAAAACCTATGATTATCCGCTCTATCGAAACCCTTCTTTCCTGCGGTATCGAACGTATCATCCTCGGTACGGGTTATAAAAAAGAGGCTTATGAAGCCCTTCAGGCGGATTTCCCCCAGATAGAGACCTGTTTCAGTCCCCGTTATGCCGATACTAACAGTATGTACACTCTGTACAATACGCGTGACGTGATAGGCGATGACAGTTTCCTGCTGCTTGAATCGGACCTTGTTTTTGAACGCAAGGCCATCCTCTCGCTGCTGGATGACGAATCCCCGGATGTGATGCTTGTCTCCTCTCTGACCAAGTTCCAGGATCAGTATTATGTGGAATATGACCGCAATCACATCCTTACTTCCTGTTCGGTAGACAAGGACGCCCTTGAGGCAAAAGGCGAGCTGGTCGGCATCCACAAACTTTCCAATACTTTCTACCGCCGGATGTGCGCCGATTATGCAACCATCCTGGAGTCCCAGCCTAAACTGGGTTACGAGTACGAACTGCTCCGCATGTCCCGTTCCGTTTCCCCTGTCCGTGTGCTGAGGGTGGAGGGTCTTAAATGGTATGAAATCGATGATGAAGCCGACCTTTCGTATGCCGAGGAGCACATCATCCGCTATTGTTAAAAACAAATCTTTTCCATATATGAACAAGAAAATTTATGTCGGTATGACCGCGGATATCATGCATCCGGGGCTGATCCATATTATTCATGAAGCTGCTAAATACGGTGATGTCATCGTCGGTCTGCTGACGGACAAGGCCATCGCCGAACACAAACGCCTCCCTTACCTTACCTATGATCAGCGTAAGGAGGTTGTTGAGAATATCAAAGGGGTTTGCGAGGTTGTTCCCCAGGAGGACTGGAGCTATGTTCCGAATCTGGAAAAACTCAAGCCTGACTATATCATCCACGGTGACGACTGGAAAACGGGCCCGTTGCGCGAGGTGCGCGAACAGGTTTTTGAGGTGATGAACGCCCAGGGGGGCAAGGTCATCGAGATCCCTTATACCCGGGGCATCAACTCCTCCTCGCTCGACAAGGATATCAAGGCGATCGGGACTACCCCTGACGTCCGTCTTAAGTCCCTCCGCCGCCTGATCCAGGCCAAGCCTGTGGTCCGTATCCTGGAGGCCCACGACGGCCTTTGCGGTCTGATTATTGAGAATCTTGAAGTCCAGAAGGGTGATAAGCGCGAGGTCTTTGACGGCATGTGGTCCAGCAGTCTGACCGACTCCACGAGTAAGGGTAAACCGGATATTGAAGCGGTCGACCTTACCACCCGTTTACAGGATCTGAACAATATCCTTGAATGTACCACCAAGCCTATTATTTTTGATGCACTTGGGAGCTTGAAAACTATAACGGTATA
>ENA-OPAG01001864-OPAG01001864.1-human-gut-metagenome-genome-assembly--contig:-NODE-1864-length-10300-cov-2.438848_pt1 | contig 10300 bp, 10 predicted proteins | sample MGYA00241053_ERZ501422 | MGnify/ENA primary metagenome ERZ501422 (study PRJEB25962, sample SAMEA2042619) | human gut metagenome | biome: human gut; feature: human-associated habitat; material: faeces... | reverse complement strand
TAATAACCTCCTGTTAATAACCTCTGCCTGCCTCTTCTCTTACAGCCACCAAATCCGGCACAGATGTAAAATCCGCAGACATGTGTACTCATGCTTTTTTATTCTATCAAAAAGGTTTCTATACCGCAAGATAATTTTTCTGCAAGATGTCCGATTTGCTATTGCTATTCAGCTCATTCTCCTTTTTTCTTTGGCTTGAACACCTTGTACATGATATCATAAAAGAAATATAAAGAAAGGATTTCTTCTCCATGATATCTTCTGAATCAAAGAAGGGGAAAAAACTTCACATAGAGTTTCTCCGCTTCTTTTGCATATGGCTTGTTATGTTCACCCACACCTCTACAGCAGGCTTTTCCCTCTATCTGCTGAGACCTGAATCATTTTTCTTTCCTTTTTACATTGCTGTTCCCTTTTGGGTAAAAACGGCAGTTCCCATTTTCTTTATGATTTCAGGAGCGCTCCTTCTCAAAAAGGAAGAACCGATCTCTGTCATCTTTAAGAAACGAATATGGCGATTTGCACAAATCATTTTTATCTTCTCCCTTATTAATTATCTTTATTTTTACCACGGACTTAATTTATCATTCTTTGGACACCTCTCTAAATTTTTTACATTGATGTATTCGTCAAATATGGCCACAGCGTATTATTTTCTTTATATTTATATTGGATTTCTCCTTATGCTCCCACTCTGGAGAATACTCGTCCGCCATATGACAAATCAGCTTTTCTTATACTTAATTGCCCTTAATTTATTTTTTGCCGGTTTCATTCCTGTTTTCTCCTTTTTAATTTTTAAAGGAACCGCAGAAATCAACTGGTTCATAAATCCTATTCTTGCTGTCAGTGAGCCAAGCTTCTATTTCATTTTAGGCTATTGGATTGAAAACGTCCTTCCTATTCATTGGCTGACAAAAAGAAATTTACTCTATCTCGGCATGGCGGCCATTGCAGGCACAATGATTGCGTCCATCATGACTTGTTACCACGGTGTCGTGGCAGGAGGCCTCACAGAAGCCATTTCCGAACGTTTCTACGATTCTTTCCTCTTTCTGAATACCGCTTTTATTTTCTGTGCTTCCCGCTTATGGTTTATTACCCATAATATTTCAGAAAGGTGTCAAAAAATTCTCCTATTTCTTGGAAACATGTCTTTTGGCGTCATGCTTTTTGAAGAGATTACCCGCAATATAACACGTTTTTTCTTCAATCGTATCCTTCTTACATACATTCCCCGATTCCCATTTTTTGATGCCGTCATTTGGATTTGTTCCGCCTTCATCTTAGGATTGCTTTTGACTTATCTCGTTAAGAAAATCCCTTACTTCACCCATTTGATTTAAGAGCAATTAAAAATAACCTGCTGCAGAAAAGTGCAGTCAGGTTATTTTTAATTGAATCAGATTCTTTTTGAGATACATCCATTCCTCAGTTGGATAAATTCTCCGGTATTTTCCTCCCGCCCCGCTTCCTCTGCCAGTTTCATCGTCCGTTCATGACAGGTAAAAAGAAATATCTGTTGTTCTTTTCCCAACTCCATGAGGAAGCGAAGTGTTTCTTTCTGCCGTTCTTCATCAAAACGGACAAAAATATCATCCAGTACGATAGGAAGCGTTTCCATCTGTTCTCCAAAAGAAAGTGCCATCGCCAGACGGATTGCCAAGTATACTTGGTCCCCCGTACCGGAAGACCAGACCTTTGATTCCTTTTTACGGTAGAACTCATCTATAATACTCACATCTTTTCCGTCATCATTAACAATGAGAGAATACTTTCCCTTTGTCATCCGCCCAAGGAAACGATTTGCCATTTTTATAATCTTCGGCTGTTTTCCGGAATCATACCGTTTCTGTGTCTTTCCCATAAGTGACCGTATAAAGAGAGCTGTCAGCCAATCTTCCATATTTTGACCGATTTCCGTTTCTAATTCTTTCTTCTTCTGGAGTGTTTTGGTAATCGTATCGTCCCCGGCAAGACGGAATATTTCATTTTCGGCAGCCCCCTGCTGTCTTTGCAAATCGCCCAGTTCCTGCTCTTCTTTTGCTATCTTTTCCGCGAGTTTTTGATGTTCTGCCATCCATTCATCATACCGTCCGCTCTCCAAGGTGGCCCACAAACGATTAAACTCTTCCTCACCGCCGGCATAAAGACGGATATCATGCCGCACGTTTTCCCAGTCTTTTAAAAGCCTGTCATGGTTTTCATGGGCATTTACCTTTTCTGCAAAATCTTCCGCATTTACTGCATTCACAAGGCGGAATAAAGCATTCATTTCCCGCTCGCACGACGCCCAGTCCGATTTGAGCTTATTCATTTCCCGCTCATATTCATCATGCTGGCGGTTCTTTTCTGAAATGGACCGCCACTCCAAATTGCGCTTCTTATTTTCTTCATAAATATAAGCGATGCTTTCCGGTGTAATGGGACATGACATTCCTGCAGCCCGAATGATGGACCCTGCACGTTTTGCAAAGCCCGCCAATTTTTCCTGTGCCCCGTCAATACGAACATCAATAATCTTTCCCCGGCCTTCTTCTGCATAAATCTTATTCCACTGTTCTTGTAATTCTGATACCTTTTCAGGAAGCACCTTAGGCAGTTTATTTGCTTCAAGCCACTTATACCATTCATCCAGGACGGCCGCCTGCGCTTCTTTTAGCAGTTTCCCCTCTTCTGCCCAGTCTTTATGCGCAGACTGCTGTTTTTTCACTGTTTCCCGCTTCCATGCAAAAGCCTGCTGTTTTGCCTGCATTCCATAAAAATCACTTCTTTTCGCTTGGAGCATATTATGGAATGCCGGCAGATCTTTTTTATCTTCCGGCACATGGTCAGGAAAACGGCTTGCTACTTCATGCCATTCTTTCTTTATCTCATCAATCTGCGCTTCAAGTTCTCTGATTTGATTTTCTTTTCTGCGGAAAACATGATTGTTAATAGCAAAACACGACGCCGCCAGTACCGACGCACCCACAGCACCATAAAGCACCGTATACCCCATAAGAGACATATAAAACATAATAACAAAAACTACAGCTGCGATAAGAGCAGTTGCTCCCAGCCAAAACCAGAAAGTATAACGGGTATCTTTCTGCGCAGAAAGAGCATCCGTTTTTTCCGTTAAAGCGGCTTCTTCGTTAAGCAGTACTTCAATCTTTGATGCATCTGCCTCATATTTCCGCCAGGCTTCTTCACTGGAAAGAAGTGTTCCGCCTTGGATCATTTCTTCCAGCATTTCCACTTCAGGCTCACGCTGCTGCCAGAAATGAAGCTCGTTGTTCCTTACACCTGCACTTTGTGCCAGATCCCGCCCCTGCTTCCAATCCACATCAGCACAAGCATCTTTTAAGCTGAGCGCTCTGTCCCACAACGGCAGGGCATATCCCAGATTGACAAAAGATCGTGCCCAATCTGCCTTGGTTCTTTTTAATTCTTCTTCTTCAGCTGCAATCTGTTTCCACTGCCCCAAATCTACATAAAGACCTTCCAGTTCCTGTTCCATTCCCGTCCACGGAATAATTTCCTCTTTCGCCCTGGGCCGGTATTCGTCAATCTTTGGCTGAAGTACCTCCTGCTGTTCACGGATAAGTTTCATCCGGCTGACCAAATGCCCCCACTGTTCTTTTCCATTGGAAGGAAATAATTTAACCTGTTCACTGAGCTGCAGCTGACGTTTAATTTCCCTTGCCCGTTTATAATACTCCCACGCGCCGAGACGTTTTTCCAGCTGCTTATCCATTTCCTGATCTGCAGCCAGAGAAATTTTCATCTTGTCTATTTCTTTTTTCAACAGAGCCTGCTTCTTCTGGAGTATAGAAAAATCTTTTTCCTGTCCGGACAGGTGTTCCAACGCCTCCTGTACCTCAGCAAGAGTCATCAGCAGCTGATTAATCCTCCGTTTCCCCTGGGAAGAAGAGACAAGAAGTTTTTCCATTTCTTCGTCCGCCTGCTTCATGGCACCGGAAACGAGATCTCCTCCCTGAAGCATAAAAAAGCGGCTTCGGACAGAATCATCTGCCAAGAAAGACGTTCCTTGCAAATCCTCCAATCCGACAGCAAAAATCTTTTCATAAATCCCGCGATTCAATCCATGCCACCAGAGAGAAGATAATTCATCATTAAATTCTTCACCTTTATCATTAACGGCCCATTTGTTTTTTCCATCACGATAAATGCGATATGCAGATCCATCCGCACGGAGAAATCCCATATTTCCTTTTTTCCCCTGCCATTTGCCCCGCTCATAGCCGAACATCATATCACGGATAAACCGGAGAAGCGTCGTCTTCCCGCTTTCATTTTCACCCATGATTACATTCAGGCACCCGGCCGCAGGTTTCCAAGATTCATTCTGATAAATGCCATACTGTTCCAGTTCTAAATCAGTAATCTTCATCCTTCATCCTCCGCCAGCATTTCGGCGCCTTTTATCTCCGCTTTTTCAAAAGCACGGATAATCATGTCATCCGACACCATATTCATCAATCTGCTAAACTTGGCCATTTCCGGACGGTCTGCTATCTCCTTCTTCAGAACTGCCAGTCTTTTTTCGCTGGAAAGCCCGTTAATTTCATCAAAGGTCCGGAGGTAACTTCCCATGACATCGGGAATCTTCCTCCGTTCTTCCAAATTCAGAAAAGGTTTTGTTTCGTCTTGAATCTCAGCAAAATAACAAAAAATGTGATGAAATTTTTCTTTATCGTTAAGCAGCTGAAGAATATACGCCTGCCCCTCAGGCGTAGAAACCGCTTTTTGCAATACCCCTTGCCCACGCAAAATAAGGCGGACGATGTTAGGCTTTCCCGTTTTTTCACGAAGTGTGGCCCGCTGTTTTACAACTTCCCTGACCAATTCCTCAGGATTTTGGAAAGAACTGATATCCACTTCCATATCCATCCAACGGATTGCATCAGTAACAATAAACTTCAAAGTTACCGTTCCATAAGCACCTACATCTACGAGATAACAACCTTTTTCGCCAGATTCTGAACGATCCAGGCCTTGCGTATTCCCCGGATAAACCATGTATGGCCGCATAGATGGTGTTTTTCTCGCGTGCACGTGCCCAAGAGCCCAGTAGTCCATCTTTGTATTTCTTAAATCATCCACCGTACAGGGAGCATAAGGACTTCCTGCCACGCCCAGTTCCGTATGGAGCATGCCGATAGAAAAGATATCTTCGTCTTTCTTCCTGAATCGAAGTGCCAGATTTTCTCTCATATGACGGTTTTTATAACTGATACCATAAACCATAGCTGCCGTCTCGCCACCCACCAATAACGGTACTGATTCCACTTTGTCAGAAGAAAACACATAAACGGAAGGCGGCAGCGGCACATCTGCCCGCCACGCCTCGTCAGGATCATGATTTCCATGAATAATAAATATCTGCACCCCCGCCTGCGCCGCACGATACAGCTCTCTGGCAAAAGCCATCTGTGCTGCCAGACTGTGATGATCACTGTTATAAACGTCACCTGAAATCAGAATGGCATCGGCACGATACGTCAACGCCGCAGTGACTACATTTTCAAAAGCCTTAAAAGTCGCTTTATGTATAGCTTCTGTCCAAGGACCCGTATCTCCCGAATATAATCCGCCGAACGGTTCGCCTAAATGAAGATCCGCACAATGGATAAAAGAAAAATGTTTCCCCATAGATCCTCCTAATTACGATATATTTTATATTTTATCACAATTTTCATAATCCTCACCTTTTCAGTCTGTTTTAAAAATATTGATAGATTGTTGTCTGAAACCGGATTTTATCACCAAGTAAAAAATGCGGCCGCAGAGATGTCCCTCCGCTGCCACACTCCCTATAAATTACATTTCGTTATAAATTTCCGCCACCGCATCATATTCTTCATCTGTCGGAGGTACATATTCCGCCTCGCCATTTTTATCAGTGTCAACTCGTGCCAGGATAATTTCCGGCTCCTCTACATTCTCCCCGTCTTCCGGAATAGAAACCAAAACAGCAAATTCTTTCCCTGCAAAAGGAATAACCACGTCCTGGACGTAATCTCTTTCTATACCACCGGGGTCTGACACAGAAATAATGATCGGTTCTTTCTGCTCTGCCATCATATTATCCTCTGTTCTTAAAAGACAAATGCTGCAGGTATCCTTCCAAGATAACCACTGCTGCCATTTTATCAATTACTTTTTTTCTTTTTTTTCGGCTGACATCCGCTTCAATCAGCTGCCTCTGCGCCATAACGGTAGTCAGTCTTTCATCCCAGAAATGATAAGGAATATCCGGAAATGCTGCAGCAAGAGCTTCTGCAAATTTTTCTGTCTGCTCAGCACGCATCCCCTTTGTCCCATTCATATTCAAAGGCATTCCGATAACAAACTCTTCCACATTGTATTCATCCGCCAGATAGCGCAGCCGGACAAAATCCTTTTCCCGCGTCGTATGGCGGATTGTCTCCACACCTTGTGCGGTCCACCCGAATAAATCACTGACTGCCACGCCAATTGTCTGTGAGCCTACATCCAAGCTCATAATACGCATATCAAAGCCCCTTATGGGTTACATAGAAACGAACCAGTTCTTCCACCAACTCATCCCGTTCTATGGATGAAACAAGCTTACGTGCATCATGCTTGCTCGTGATATATGTAGGTTCTCCGGATACAAGATAGCCTACCAACTGGACTGTCGGATTATGTCCGGCTTCTTTCAATGCAGTATACACCGCATTTAAAACCATAGCCGCTTGGGTATTCCCTCCTTCTTCCACCTCACGTTTTACTAAAATTGTTTCGCCTGAGACCGGCATCGCAATCGCCTCCTTTATTAAAGCTGTGACTCAATGATTCGAACACCTTCATCAATGGCATTCTGCAATTCAGAAATATTTTTACCTCCGGCTTGGGCAACAGCAGGTTTTCCTCCGCCGCCTCCACCACATATTTTTGCCGCGGCGGATACCACTTTTCCCATATGAATCCCTGTTTTCACGGCCTCTTCAGAGGCCATTCCCACAAGATTTACTTTTTCTCCGGCTGCTGCGCCGAGAATAAACGCACCTCTCGGAAATTTTCCTTTTACAATATCAGCCGCTTTTCGAAGTTCATCCATATTTGCCGCCGGTACGATGGCCCCGAAGAAAGAAATACCGTTCTTTTCTCTTACATTCTTCAGCAGATTCCCTAAGGCATCCTTTGTCTGCTGCAAGGTGGATGATGTGGTTTATGTCAGCGCACGCAGCTTTGGGGATGTGAATGTGCAGAGAATTATGGAAAAACTGGGCGGCGGCGGTCATTTCACCGTTTCCGGGGCGCAGCTTAAGGATTGCAGCGCGGAAGAAGCGAAGGAAAGGGTACGCAGTGCCATTGATGAATATTTGAAGGAGGAAACGACATGAAGATGATTTTATTACAGGACGTGAAAAGCGTCGGCAAAAAGGGCGACTTAATCAATGCCAGCGAGGGCTATGCAAAGAATTTCCTGCTGCCCAGAAAGCTGGCAGGTCAAGCAGTGTGTCAGTGTCGAAGATATTGTAAATCTCATGATTTTTGAGCATGCCATCGGCATGGATGCCGGCTCTTGTCAGGTTGAAGTTCTCGCCGACAAATGGTGTCATCGGAGGAATCTCATAACCGGTTTCTTTGCTGATATAGTCCGCAATCTCTGTGATCACTTTCGTATTCATCCCATTTAAGTGTCCGCGCAGGGATGCATATTCAAATACCATCGCTTCAAGCGGTACATTTCCGGTACGTTCCCCGATGCCAAGCAGCGAACAGTTGACGGCACTTGCACCATACATCCAGGCGGTTGTTGCATTTACGACGCCCTTATAGAAATCGTTGTGTCCATGCCACTCCAGCATCTCGGATGGCACACCGGAATAATGCTGCAAGCCATAGATGATACCGGACACGCTTCGCGGTAAGGATGCGCCCGGATATGGCACGCCGAATCCCATCGTGTCACAGGCACGGATTTTGATCGGTACACCGCTTTGCTCGGACATTTCCATCAGACGGTTTGCAAACGGAACGACAAATCCATAGAAATCCGCGCGCGTGATATCCTCAAAATGGCATCTTGGACGGAGTCCTGCTTCGATGCAGTCTGACACGATCCCAAGGTATTTGTCTAATGCCTGCTTTCTTGTCAGTCCCATCTTGTGGAAGATATGGTAATCCGAACAGCTCACAAGCACGCCCGTCTCCTTGACTCCAATGGATTTTACCATCTCGAAATCTTTCTTATTCGCACGAATCCATGTCGTAATCTCCGGGAACTCATAGCCTAACTCCATACATTTCTCAAGTGCCTTGCGGTCCTTCTCCGAATACACAAAGAACTCGGTCTGACGGATCATGCCGTTCGGACCGCCAAGCTCATGCAGGAGTTTATAGATGTGTACCATCTGTTCCATTGTGTACGGAGCACGCGACTGCTGTCCGTCACGAAATGTCGTATCCGTGATGAAGATATCTTCCGGCATATTTTCAGGCACCCGGCGATAATTAAATGCAATCTTCGGTGTCTCCGTATACGGGAACATCTCGCGGAAAAGCTCCGGCGATTCCACGTCCTGTAACTGATAGCTGTATGGGTCTAATTCCAATTTGTTCGTCTTGTTGCTTAGTCTGATTTCCTGCATATGCCGTCCTCCATCCTTCGGATGTTTCATCCATTTTTGTTGCACTCATTATAAACACATGCTATATTATATGTAAAATAGATAATTTTGATAGTAATAATCAAATTTACGAATAATTGGAGATTTTTATGGATATCGAAGCATTGAATACATTTCTGACACTTGCCAATACGAAAAACTACACACGCACCGCCGCGCAGCTTTTTGTCGCCCAGTCTACCGTGACAAACCGCATTCACGAATTGGAAAAAGAGCTGAATATCGCGCTTTTCACGCGCAACAACCGCAGCGTGGAGCTGACCGTGGAAGGCGAGCAGTTCAAGGACTATGCGGAGAAAGTCATCACACTGACGAATGCATCACTCTCCGAAATCAGTTCCTTACACAAATACGAAAACCATCTGCGCATCGGCTGCTCCGATTCCATCTACGAAGGACATCTGGCGCCGATCATCTTGGAGCATCGAAGACAATTTCCAAATGACGCATTAAAGATCACAATCGGTCTTTCCAATCTGCTGATGGATCAGCTGCAAAACGATATCTTCGATGTGATCTTCACCTATCTTCCTATGAAAAAATCATCCTATCACTGCGAGGTTTACAAGCAGGATAAGATGATTTTAGTGACCGATTATTATAATACGATGTATGCGCGCGGTATCACGAAGCAGGCGTTGATTGCCGAGAATTATCTGATGTGCAATTTCGCCCTGCAGGATGTCGGACAGTTCATCCGAAACTTATTTCCGCGCTATCACCAATTTTCTCTGGAAATTGATGACTGTTCCAAGATCATTCCTTTTTTGCTTGGCTCGGAAAGCTATACGTTCCTGCCTGCGGATACGGCTCGACCATTCTTAGAAGCGGGCAAGCTCCGTGTTATTCCACTGCTGGACTTAGAAACACCGGTCATCAACAGTTACATGATCTGCAAGAACAGTAAGCGGGAACTGTGCCAGTCGATTTTTATGTGATTACCTAATATAATGCAACTCGCCATCATTCGCAATTATTTCATCGGAATCGTAATGGCAAGCTCCGGATGCTCCTGAACGGTGCTTTCAATTGGCTTTCCATCGAATTCGCCGCTTTCGTAATAATCACAGCTTGCAGGGATGATTGTCACCGAATCCGATGTATAATCCAGATTACTGATATTCTGGTACAGATCAATGCAATACCGATTCTCCTCATCTACCTCATTCTGCGGATTCATGCTGACTTCGATCTCCGCGCCCTGACTATCCACAAGTTTATATCCCCACAGCATATCGTATTTCCCGAATCCGCCAATATATGAAATTGCATGTTTCTTTGCATCTGCCCCAGTAAACTCATAATGCAGTGTCATATCAACGCCGGACGGAGCTTTTATAAATTCACCACACACAGTTCCGATACATTGTACATTTCCCTGCGTATCCTTCTGTTTAATCTCCACCTTTTCACTCTGAAACAGTTCGGTCTGTGCCATCAGATTCTGTGTCATATCCGCTGGAATCGTAAAGGAACACCATCTTTTTTCGATTGATTCTCCGTTTCCTGAGACATTAAAGGAGAAAGAAACCTCCAGTGCCGCTCCGTTCAAATCCGTTCCGGCAAGTTCCTGTGCCAGATAGATCTCGCCTTCATACATATGATCTCCTGCATACTTAAATTCATACATCATA
>ENA-OPAG01001861-OPAG01001861.1-human-gut-metagenome-genome-assembly--contig:-NODE-1861-length-10316-cov-3.028165_pt1 | contig 10316 bp, 7 predicted proteins | sample MGYA00241053_ERZ501422 | MGnify/ENA primary metagenome ERZ501422 (study PRJEB25962, sample SAMEA2042619) | human gut metagenome | biome: human gut; feature: human-associated habitat; material: faeces... | reverse complement strand
ATAAGCTATATGGGGGATATCTTGTTATCGGACGGGGGCAAAGCTACAAAGAATCTACGGAATGACCAAGGGAATAGCATCGGTTTGTAAACAGAAGTGTCACTTCTACCACAAATGCGGTACAAGAATCCCCTATAAAAGGGATTTCGGGGACAACCCCTATACTCTACTTTTGCAGCAGGAAATGATCCGTGAAAATTAATTAAAAAATGTAGGTGGCTTTTGACACACCTTCAAGAATAAGATAACAATTTCAAGGCTTTTAACAACAATCTGCCGGATTGTGTGTTAAACAAAAGATTCTAATTTAAACATAACTAAACTTAAGGTATGAAGACCAATTTACGTCTATTATTTACGTTGCTCTTTGTGGTTTCGGTTGCAGCATTACATGCCGGGACAATGAATGACATACGTGTTTCGGGCACTGTTGTGTCCGAAGGAGACCCGTTGCCCGGTGTATCGGTATTAGTGAAAGGAACCAGTGTCGGCACCATTACGGTAAGTATTCCATTAATGTACCGTCCGATGGTACGCTGGTATTCAGTTTTATCGGACTGAAATCTGTGGAACATAAAGTGGGTGGACGCTCAGTGATCAATGTCGAACTGGTGCCCGACAGCAAACAATTGGAAGAAGTGATGGTAGTAGCCTATGCCACTGCCAAGAAATATAGTTTCACCGGTGCCGCCTCTACCGTTAAAGGTGACGAGATAGCAAAGTTACAAACCTCGAGTGTATCACGTGCCCTTGAAGGAACCGTAGCCGGTCTGCAGGCAAGTGCCGCAAGCGGTCAGCCGGGTACCGATGCAACCATACGTATCCGCGGTATCGGATCCATCAATGCGTCCAGCGCACCTCTTTATGTAGTGGATGGTGTGCCTTATGACGGCAGTGTGAACTCTATCAACCCCGAAGATATCGCATCGATGACCGTTCTGAAAGATGCGGCCTCGGCTGCTTTGTACGGTTCGCGTGGAGCCAACGGTGTAATTATTATCACCACCAAACAGGGACAAAGCGATTCGAAGACTACGGTGAATGTGAAAGCCAGCTTCGGTGGTTCCAATCGCGCGGTACGCGATTACGACCGGATCGGCACCGATCAGTACTTCGAACTTTATTGGGAGGCTTTACGTAACCAATATGCACTGGATACAAAGAATTATACTCCTCAGACAGCGGCTATCAAAGCTTCTAAAGACTTGGTAGGAAAACTGATGGGGAGTGGTCCCAATCCTTATGGGGCTAAATACCCTCAGCCGGTAGGCACGGATGGAAAATTGGTGGACGGGGCCGTTCCACTCTGGAATTTCGACTGGCAGGATGCCATGGAGCAGCAGGCACTTCGCACGGAATTGGGATTGAATGTCTCAGGAGGGGGCAAAACCAATCAATATTACTTTTCTGCCGGATATCTGAATGATAAAGGTATTGCCTTGGAGTCCGGCTATGAACGCTTTAATCTCCGTTCGAACGTGACAAGCCAGATGACCAAATGGCTTCGGGGAGGAGTGAACATGAGCTTTGCCCACTCTTTGCAGAATTATCCTGTATCATCGGATACGAAAACAAGTAACGTCATCAATGCCGGCCGTCTGATGAACGGGTTCTATCCCATCTATCAGATGAACGAAGACGGAACCTATAAACTGGATTCCGAGGGACAGCGGATATACGATTTCGGTTCTTACCGTCCGTCCGGTTCGATGGCTAACTGGAACCTTCCGGCTACATTACCCAATGATAAGTCGGAGCGTATGAAAGATGAATTTTCGGGACGTACTTTCCTTGAAGTTACCTTTATCGAAGGATTGAAGTTTAAAACCAGCTTCAACTTCGACCTGATCAATTATAATTCACTCGACTATACCAACCCTAAAATAGGCCCGGCTGTTAATACCGGAGGTTCATCGAGTCGTGAAAACGACCGTACTTTTTCGTGGACCTGGAATAATATCCTGACTTATGACAAAACCCTCGGAGAGCATCATTTCAACCTGTTGGCCGGACAAGAGGCTTATTCTTACCGTTACGATGTGTTGCAGGCATCCCGTTCGAATATGGCATTGCCCGATTTTCCCGAACTGGCTGTCGGTTCGCTGGTAACCGGAGGGACAGGATACCGCGTTAATTACTCGTTGGTAGGATACTTTTTAAATGCCCAATATGACTATCAAAGCAAATATTTCTTTTCAGGTTCTTATCGGCGGGACGGATCTTCCCGTTTTGCTCCAGAGACCCGTTGGGGTAATTTCTGGTCCGTCGGTGCTTCCTGGCGTATCGATCGTGAAGACTTCATGGTGGCTACGAGCGACTGGCTTTCTGCCCTAACATTGAAGGTTAGTTATGGTGCGCAGGGTAACGATAATTTAGGAACGTATTATGCCAGCAGCGGACTTTATTCGGTGGTGAGCAATAACGGAGAGAATGCATTGGTATCCGATCGTCTGGCTACACCAAAACTGAAGTGGGAAACCAACCTGAATTTCAATGCCGGCATTGACTTCTCGCTGTTCAACAATCGATTCTCCGGTTCGTTTGATTTCTTCCAGCGGCGTTCGAAAGATTTGCTCTATTCCCGTCCGTTGGCCCCTTCACTCGGTTATAATTCAGTGGACGAGAATGTAGGTGAATTGAAGAATACCGGTGTGGAAATTGATCTGAAAGGTACTTTAATCCATACCCGGGACTTTATGTGGCGATTAGGGCTTAACCTGACACATTATAAGAATGTCGTGACCGACCTTCCATTGAAAGATATGCCTGTGAACGGAGTTCATAAACTGGCTGTGGGACGTTCTGTTTATGATTTTTACATGAAGAAATGGGCGGGAGTTGATCCGGAAAACGGGGATCCGTTGTGGTACAAAAATGTGAAAGATGCCAATAACAAGATCACCGGGCGTACGACTACCAATGACTATGCCCAGGCGGATTATTACTATACCGGCAAATCATCTTTACCCAAAGTGTACGGGGGATTTAATACCGCTTTCTCGTATAAGGGTTTTGAACTATCGACAATTTTTGCCTATAGTATCGGAAATTATATCGTGGACCGTGACGTGACTATGCTATGGCATAACGGAAGTTCTACCGGACGTGCCTGGTCGACAGAAATTCTGAACCGTTGGACACCGGAGAATCGATATACTGATGTACCGGCACTGAAAACCGTATCGAACAGTTGGAATGCAAATTCGACGCGTAACCTGTTTAATAACTCGTTCCTGCGGATGAAGAATATCACACTATCGTATAACTTCCCGCAACCGATGATAAAGAAGATCAGCCTGAACAGCCTGCAATTGTTTGTACAGGCCGATAATCTGCTTACCGTTTCGAAGAATCAGGGACTCGATCCCGAACAGGATATCAGTGGGTTGACATATTACCGTTATCCGGCTATGCGTTCCATTTCAGGAGGAATCAATGTTTCGTTCTAAGGTTTTAATCCCCAGAAAAGGGCTGTTGCAATAGTATGCTTCGCCCCGATTTAATCATGTATAAATCATATATAACAGATATAGTAAAGTATAAAATAACAGATGATATGAGAACAATACGATTTAACAATAACAGACATATTTCTTCTTCTCCTCTTCTTCGGACAGAGGGTGGGAGAGAGGCTTCCGTGAGTAATACCTCCGGAGATAAGATTCCCAAAGGTAAGGTTTCCTTTTTCCTCCTCTTCTTTCTTTTGTTCTTGGGGAGTTGCAGCAGCGACTTCCTCGACAATAAGCCGACAGATGCCGTAGATTCCGGTCTCGTACCCGTGCGTTCGAATGCCGAACGCATCTTTAACGGTGCGTGGTACAATCTGTTCGAATATGGTACCACTTATGCCAACATCGGCTATCGTGCTTTGATGTGCCTGGACGACATGATGGCTGACGACGTGGTTTCGCGCCCCATGTACGGGTTTAATTCTTCTTATCAGTTCAACGACGTGGTGATGCCCTCCGACGGACGTACCACTTTTGCCTGGTATTTGATGTATAAGACTATTGATAACTGTAATACGGCCATTTCTATCCAAGCTACCGGGGATGATGATACACCGGAATTCCGGCATGCCCAGGGACAGGCACTCGCCGTACGTGCTTTCTGTTATCTTCATTTGGCACAGCATTATCAGTTCACCTATCTGAAAGATAAGAATGCTCTTTGTGTGCCGTTGTATACCGAACCTACCAATCCGAATACCAAACCCAAGGGGAAGGCGACTCTTGAAGAGATTTATACACAGATCATTAATGACCTTAACCGTGCCAAAGGGCTTCTTGACGGCTATGTACGTCCGAACGACAAGTCGAAATATAAACCTAACACTGATGTGGTAAACGGACTCCTGGCCCGTACTTATCTGCTCACCGGACAGTGGGACGAAGCTGCCAAAGCCGCGCTTGAAGCAGCCAAAGGCTATACTTTGATGACGGACGCCAAAAACTATATGGGTTTCAACGATATATCGAATACCGAGTGGATCTGGGGACATCCGCAATCTGTCAGCCAGTCCGATGCCAGCTATAACTTCTATTATCTGGATGTGGTGGAACCCGATTCATATAATAGTTTTATGGCCGATCCGCATTTCAAGGATACTTTTACTGAAGGGGATATCCGTCTGGAATTGTTCCAGTGGATGCGTGAAGGTTATCTGGGATACCGCAAGTTCCGCATCCGTTCTGACCAGACGGGCGATATTGTCATCATGCGTTCTGCCGAAATGTATTTGATAGCTGCCGAAGCTTTGGCGCGTAAAGGTCAATTGGGCGAAGCCGTAAAACCGCTCAATACTTTAAGGAATGCCCGCGGACTGGCCGATTATGATCTTACCGGAAAAACGCAAGAGCAGGTAATTGATGAAATTCTGATGGAACGTCGCCGTGAACTTTGGGGTGAAGGGTTTGGTATCACTGATGTCCTCCGTACGCAACGTCCTGTGGTACGTGTCGCACTGACTGATGTGGAAGCTGCTAAGGAGTACGATTGTTGGCAGCAGAACGGTACTTTCAAGAAGTATCATCCGGAAGGACATTGGTTCACCAGCTTTCCCGATGGAACGAAGTTTGTGCCCAATAGTAAGTATTATTTGTATTCTATTCCTGAAAAAGAGACGAATGCAAATACGAATCTGAAATAAGAAATCATAGTCAACTGATTTTATATGACCTGTTTCTGAAAAATCAGATAGATTAATACAATAGACAAAAGGTGTGTCATAACTCTGCGGTGAATAAGAGTTGCGACACACCTTTTTTATCAATACCGTTAATGGTTAACTGAATATATACACAATGATTCCCGTAATGACTACATAAGCCAGTGCATATGGAATGGCTGCTTTTAGGATTTCTCCTTCTTTCCCTTGTTGGTTTCCTGCCGATGTAGCGATGGCGATACTTTGAGGAGAGATGATTTTGCCTCCTGTCGCACCTACCGTATTGGCGGCTGATAACCAGTCCGGACTGACATTGATATGTCCTGCCACACTGGCTTGCAGCTTTCCGAAGAGGATGTTCGAGGATGTATCACTTCCGGTGATGAAGGTACCCAGACAGCCGATAACCGGAGCAAAGAGAGGGTAGAGGCTTCCGGTGGCTGTGGCGAGTGCAGTGGCAATCACGGAAATCATGCCTGCCGTATCCATAATGGTAGATAACCCCACCAGGCAGATAACGGTGACGAACGTTTTCTTTAATTGTTTCACCGTGTTCCATAAAACGACAAACAGTTCTTTCACTTTGGCTCCCTGTATCAGACCGCCTACAAACGTGCCTACGAAAAGCAGAACTCCGGCATGTGTCAGCCAGGCGATGGTATAGTTCACGCTGGAGTCATTGATGGGGAGGCTGATACGTGTCACCCAGTTATTTTCGAGCGTACTTCGGAGTCCTGGGAAAAGCGGACTGGTCAGTATGATCAGTAACAAAATCAGCAGATAGATGCTCCAGGCATTCAGGATATCTTTCCCTTTCAGTGCGTTCTGCTGCGCTTTCTCTTTTTTGGGGGCAGTCAGTTTGCCATAAATGACGATAACGACGATAGACAAGATGCTGCCGATGATAGCCGGTGATTCGGCCCCCATATATCGGGCCGCAACGTACTGGCTACCTAAAGATACAGCGCCTACCAGCAGTGCCAGAAATAGGTTTTTAGGTAATGATTTTATTTTCGGGTCGGTCAGGAAGAGCAGTACCAACGGTATCAGGAACATTAGTACGGAAAGTTGCAGTACGACGTTCGTACTCAGCACCTGTACATCCAGATTGGTTTCTTTGGCAAGTACCAGTACCGGTGTACCTATGGCACCGAAAGCCGTAGCCACACTATTGGCAATCAGGCTGACGGTAGCTGAGAAAATGGGTTTGAATCCCAGACTGATCAGGATAGCGGCGGGGATAGCAACAGCTGTACCAAAACCTGCCATAGCTTCAAGTAACCCTCCGAAACCCCAGGTAAGGAGCAGTACCTGGATACTTTTATCGGTAGAGATGGAAGAGAATTGTTGTTTGATAATCTCCATCTTCTCTGTTTTCAGCAATACATTGTAGCTGAAGATAGCCATCAGGATGATAATCAGGATGGGAGAAACTGCTTTCAGTGCACCGTATACGAATGAAAATACCAAGTTGTCTACCGCATAATGGAATCCGAAAAGAGCTATCAGCATAGTTACTATGAGGGAGATGACGCTACTTTTGTCACCCGGCATTTTAAAAAATGCCATTAATACAATCAAGAGCAATACCGGAACGATGGCAAGGATCAGTGTCATAATTGTCTGTTTTTAATAGTTGATGTTTAAGTTAAGATATTGATATAACAAAACCGGAACCTGTTTTGACGGATGAAATAATTATTTTTTTGCTGTATAGCGGTAAATAACGTGAGTTCGATATAATCTAAAACATGGCAAGCTGCCTGTCCTTGATAATATTAACATCAATGGCAGGCTTCTTTTCAAAGAAACAGTAAGCCGCAATGGCAGCTATGTGAAATAGATACTCAGATCTATTGTTTCGTTTTGTGTGATTTTTGAAGAATTACAAAGTGATTTTTATTTGAATGAAGAATGCAAGGAGTAATTGAATTTCTGTGAGTTCTTGGATTGTCGACTTGCGACTATATTAAAGATTGCGCGATAGCATAGATACGCCATTCCATAATTCGGCAATTTTATCGCGTGTCAGATTATGGCCATAATAATACGAGATCATAGCCAGGCAGGCTATGCCACAATCCATCGCATTATATTGAGAATAAAACTTAAACTTTTTACATTTACTCATTTACGATCATTATCGAAATAAGTGTTTACCTTCTCCATCCGTTTTGATTTACCTGCCGTGAAATAGTAATTGATCCGGAGCATGAAACCTTTTGAATTACGCTTAAAATAGTCTCTTTGTGAATAAGTATCACTAATAGTATGCACCACCTCTGCTGATTCCACTATGGATTGATAGCCTGCAAAAATGTTGAGATTCAATTTATCAAAATTCTTCATTATGAAGATGGCGTTAATTGAACGAAGTGGAGCTATATATCCTGTAGTAGTAAGAGTCTTACTATTATATGATCCGTAAGTGCCACAACCGAATCCCATTGGAAAAGCAAGCATGACAGTTCCGCCGAGTTTATACAGAAAATTACTTCGCTTAACGCCATTGTAGCCCATAGTCTCATAAGCCGCACTAAGCTCAGGGTCAATGCTAATCGCTCCACCAAGGAAGTTGAGTGAACCATTGATTCTCAGACCCGCTCTCTCAAGCTTACCTCCGTTTGTAAATGTGCTTATTGTGTTTAGCTCATTGTCGTGTAAAATTTGGTTTACTATCAGATTATTACTTTTATGATAGTATGGTATAGTGTTGATGGTTATGGCATCCGTTCTATAAGTGTATGTTAGTTCAAACACTTTGTATTGTTGGAGTTTGAGATTGGGGTTGCCTCGTGATATGGTCTTTTCGTCATCTTTTATTTCATACGGTGCCATCATCCATGCTGATGGATAGTTCGTAAGGTATTTGAATTCAGCTTTCAGAGTGTTTTCATTATTTATTTTCATTATAGTAGCAGCCGTTGGCATAAGTGTAAACTGTGAACTGGAGCCATAAGCTTTGTCCTTAAACTCGTTTGCATTTACTTCGCCTTTTGCACCGACTCTAAATTGAAACTTGCCAACAGAGGCGTTTAGATCGGCAAATAGGTTACAACGATAGTTCTTCAGGTTATTTTCGTTCGGCTCATTGTTGAGGGAACCTTTAAAATCCTGAAAATAGCCTTGCACGCCTGTGTTGAGATGAAAAACGTCACTTAAAACGTTATTGTACTCTACTCGTAACGTAGTCGAAAATTTATTTCCCAATTCACGATTCATAAAAGGCTGAGTTCCATCCTGATATTTAGTATCAACATCTTCAATCGCATCCATAAAGCCGAAATTGGCATTAATAGAAAAGTAATCCTTCGCCTTATTTTTCATCGAATGGCGATAATATAACGTATAGTTACCCATCCAGTACCTATTGGCAAAACGAGTGTTAAACGGCGAAAGATCGTACTGCTTCCCGTCAATGATATTGAAGGCTGAATAATCAATCTCTTTACGAGTACGAACCTGCTTAGTGCTGGTAGTGATATTGAAAAAGTCACGTGGGGTTATTTGGTAGTCGAGATTAAGACCGATGTCATGTGTCATTTCAAAAGGTTTAGCCGAATATCCAATTTTTCCATATAGTTCGTCCGTTAATTGGTCGGTACGTTGTTGTTGGATATCGAATGGATTGGCACGGTAATAGTTATCATAAGACATTTTTAGTCTCACTTTGTCCGATCCCCACGTTACTCCCACATAAGTGTCGTTAGAGCGTAAATCTAATTTCAGCGTTTCTTCAACATCAACCGAAATGCCTTTTTGAGCCTTAGGTTTGAGTATGATATTAATAATACCGTCATACTCCACTTCCGTGCCACTTGACGGCGAAGTAATCACCTCTACTTTTTCCACATCCCTGAAGTTGATTGAGCGCATATCTACCGAAGTTCCGGTATTCACGCCATTAAGCAATACAAGGGTATTCTCTTTACCCATAATTCTTATTTTCCGGCTTAGTTCATCTACAGCAATTTCCGGTATCTTACGCATAAGATCAGTAGATGTATATACATTCTTTAACCTGAGGCTGTCGATAATATAGGAAGTTTTGTCTACAGATACCCGGGTTCTGTAATTACCCAATACGGTTACTTGATCCATCTCCATGCTGAGCTCTATCGCTTTCAGAGGGATGACGCCCAAATCAATTTCCCGTTCAATCGCTTGTTCATCAAGAACAATATTTTTAGTAAAATATCCGTTATTGCTTATTACAACCTGACAACCGCCTTTATCTATTTTGATCTTATCGAATGTAAAAGAGGCATCTTCCGATTCAACCATACCGGTAAACAGCATCTTATTGTTGTTGTCGATAACGCTTACAAGCGTCATCGTAACAGGAGCAAGCGTTAAGCTATCTACGGTTTGACCTTTGAGTTGAATCTCTTTTGAAAAAACATTATTTAAACTCAATGTAAGATATAATAATACAAGCAAAGTGTTTTTCATTATCCTAAGTTTGACGTGAGTTCGATATAAGTATTAAATTATGTCTCTGAATAATAGTAACGTGGCGATAAAAGTATTAAATTTATAGTGCTAAATTATAACATTAAAAACAATTACTGCTATATTTTCAGATGCTAAAGTTACATAAATATATTGTTTGGTTGGCGATTTCCTCCATAAATTTGCATTATAGCAAGAAAAATATATGATTAGGTTTATTCCGGTTCATAAGTACCGGAATAAACCTAATCGTATGAATGATGATGAAATCATGGTCATCCTTATCTTATTCCACTCGGGAGGTTTCCGTTGTTTTAGGCATTATTACAAGGAATATGTTTGCAAACATCTGGTACATTTTTTCCAAAACCGTATATCTTGCAGCCGTTTCGTGGATTCCACCCCACTTCGTGTGTGTTGTAATCAACGCATACTGATTCATGAAACTTTTAGAGGGCATGCCGAACGTGGAAAATGTTCCATGGGGTGATAATAACTTTATTGCTAATTCACTCTGCCATTGCGGCTTACTGTTTCTTTAAAAAGAAGTCTGCAGTTGATGTTAATTTTTTCAAAGACAGGTAGTTTTCTATGTTTTAAGTTATATCGAACTCACGTTAAATAAAAAGGTGTAGCCCTCCGCATGGAAAGGCTACACCCTTTGGTCCGGATAGCTACACCCTTTTCATCGGATGGC
>ENA-OPAG01001840-OPAG01001840.1-human-gut-metagenome-genome-assembly--contig:-NODE-1840-length-10399-cov-2.134957_pt1 | contig 10399 bp, 8 predicted proteins | sample MGYA00241053_ERZ501422 | MGnify/ENA primary metagenome ERZ501422 (study PRJEB25962, sample SAMEA2042619) | human gut metagenome | biome: human gut; feature: human-associated habitat; material: faeces... | reverse complement strand
CTTAGTGTATTGCTTCTTTAATGTATTGTCACCTCTGGTATTCCACGATAATAGAACGCCTCGCTTATGTTAGCTGTTGTTATATTAACATTACCATCTATATCTGCGATGGTTCTTGCAGTCTTCAATATCTTTGAATATCCTCTTGCAGTCAGACGCTTCTTTGCAAATATCCTTTTTATTAATTTTTCTTCCTCTTCTCCAAGTCTGCAAAATCTCTTCATATCTCCTGTACTCATCTGTGAATTATACTTTATATTCATCCCATTAAACCGCTTAAGCTGGGCAAGTCTTGCACGCATTACAGCTTGTTTCATGCTTTCTGAATCTGGCACATTACCATTATCACTGCTGCACCTTATCTGTTCGTATCCTATTTCATCTGTCTTGATACACATATCAAATCTATCCCATAGTGGCATACTTATTTTCCCAATATATCTTTTAATATCCTGTTCTGAGCAATTGCATCTGCTCCTATCCGGATAATAACCGCATTTGCACGGGTTCATCGCTCCAACAAGCATAAAATCTGCCGGATATTCCACCTTGCCGTTCACACGGTCAATCAATATATGCCCGCTTTCCATCGGCTGACGCAGCACTTCTACAGTTTTTGTGGAAAACAGGTTGAACTCATCCATAAAAAGCACACCATGGCACGCCAGACTTACCTCTCCGGGCATAAGACCGTTACCGCCGCCCGCCATGGCCTGAGGTGTTATGCAATGGTGAGGAGCACGGAAACAACGCTTATCCACAAAGGAAACGCCATCCTTAAGCATCCCTGCCACGCTGTAAATTCCTGACAATTCCAGCTGCTGCTCATATGTCATCGGCGGCAGAATCGCCGGAATACGCTGCCATTGTCTTGCCGGCTCCGGGCGGTCCTATCATAAGCATATTATGCATGGATGCAGCCGCAACCATAATCGCTCTTTTAAGACTTAGCTGACCATGAATATCGGCAAAGTCCATCCCATATTCCGTTGACTGTAACGGCTTTGCATTTTCAAACGGAACTTCCGTGAAATCGCCTTTAATACATTCAATTACCTCATTAAGCGTAGATGCCGGAATAATCTTTGCGTCCTTAACATAGGATGCCTCCATGGCATTCTCCCTGGGAAGAACCACCATCTGTCTGCCGCCCTTGCACCAGTTTATCACCATTGGCAATACACCCCTTACGGGTCGTAATTCACCGTTAAGGCCCAATTCGCCGATAAACATTATATTCTCACACAGATTCTGTCTGATTATTCCGGCTGCCTGTAAAACAGCAACAGCAACAGCCAGATCATAATGTGTTCCCTCTTTTCTCAAATCTGCCGGTGATATATTGACGATCATTCTCGCCGGTACAATTCTGATGCCGGAATTCTTAATTGCCATTCTGACACGTTCCCTGGATTCACGGACAGCAACACCAAGATTACCGGTTATATCAAAACATGGAAAACCTGCCGAGATATCTGCTTCAACTTTCACACTGACAGCATCAATACCATTAATGACGGACGTATACGCATTTCCTAACATTATGCGCCTCCTGTTTAGAATATTTCTGAAATTTCGAAATTTGAAGATGTGATGAGAATAACATATAAATCCGGGTATTTCAACACAAAAATTGTGAACTTTTTTTAACAATATTTCATGTCATTTGGGCAAAAAAATAATCCGGACTGTCACTTTATTAAACAGTCCGGATGTAATACTAATCCAAATCTTTAATTGAACGATATACAAAATACAAATATGCCGTGTCCGTAAGTGTATACAGTTTCTTTTTACCCTGTACTTCATTCTTTACGGTAAATGTAAAGTTCAAAGTCTGATTCATAAAAGCTTCATATAATTCCGGCTGGTCCGCCTTATTGATCGTAAATGAATCATTAAAGTCAGTATGCCCGTATATATCAGCTTTTTCGTAATTTCTGACCACCATGCTCTTATCCGTATATCTGCCGCCGTCAAGAACCTTATAATTGGCGGTAAGGCTTGCACTGACCATCTTGGCTTTTTCATCATATGCCTTATACCGGACAACTATGTTGTCATAATTAACACCGGTTTCATACATATATATAACAAAAGCATTTTCATTGGCCGACATCTGAACAGGAACATTTTCCGTAACCGATCCGATGGTAAAATCAGCATCTGTAAACATCGCATCCGGCTTCACTATGAAATCGGTTTCATCTATACCAAGGAAACAATTATTGATGGTGATTGTAGTATAATTGTTTCCGTCAAAACGCTTCTCCACACCCGGAAGTCTGGCACCGGAATCCGACCAGTTCTTATCCGTATAAGGTTTCAGCAAGTCAACACCGTTACGATTGAGTAATCCGACAACTCCGTTATAAGGTATATATCTTCCATCATTACACCAGCTGGTAAGAAACAGATAGTAATCGCGCGGATTATTAAGAATCCATACACAGCCATCCTTACTAAGCCTGCTGTTAAAATCATCCTTTTGTTCAGCTGTTACATCTGAATAAAATCTTGTTGCCGGACCACTGGTCTTCGTTGCGTTGTTCACTTCAAAGAGGAACCATCTTATATCCTCCTCTGACGAGAAACGCAGTGTCCAGTTCACATTACCGTTATAAGCCGCCGTGGTAACACCGTTATCATAGGTATAAGGTGTTCCGTCCTCCTTGGTTTCCGAAAAATATTTCTTGTAAAAATAATCCGGATCCCTGTAATATGTTTTAATATCCTTATCAAGTGCTGCCGTTCCGGCCTGATCTGTAGTCTTGCAAAGCAGGTAATACAGCTTAGCCATATTATTGCTTGCTGTCACACTTCCGCTGCCTGCAAACTGTGATATCTGATACATGCATGAAACTCTCTGGATTTCGGTATGTTCGGTTCCGTCATCATCATAATATACATGTTTGTAATTTGTATTATGCTCGCCGAATATATATTCCATCAGCAATTTAACGGAATTCCAGCTAAGTTCATTACATACATATTCATCCCCGACTTTACTGTAAGAGTCATAGTATACTTTTTGGGAAATAAGTTCGGAAAAAGTATATTCCTTATATTCATCACCGGACTTATAGTAAACATTGGTTCTGAATAATTCATCTGCCATGGTTGCGTCGCCGTACTTCATAAATTGTACCGCTTTGGACGCATCTGCCACCGGCTGGTTAAAAAATGCGTTTCTGAATATATGTCCCTTAAGATCCGTTGCATATCCTGCGACATAAATTATATCTACAGGATCCTCTTCATTATATACATCTTCATATGTAAGCTGTCCTGCAACAACTGTCTTAACTTCGACATTCCCTGTCGAAAAATACTTATATATATTCGTATTTTCATATCCCTCAAGCAGTCTGTCAAGATAGTAATTCTGAATTTCCGCTTTATAATCATATGCCGGCTTATTTAATTTGATATCGACATTAAACTGCTCCGTAGTGTTTTCCGCATACCAGCTTTCACCTGTTTTACGGGTTCTTATTGAGAACATATATTTTACGGATATATTACCGTCAGCATACATTGTTGCTTTGGTTCTGTTAATATTCGGACCATACCAGCCTTCATTTATGCCAAGGCTGTAATTATCCTCACTCAGTCCGAGTTCGTCATAAGAAGCCTGTGCTGCTTTCTGGATTATTGTCTTAATCTCAGCATCGGTTGAATCCTCGGTCACGTTCGTCTTAAGAGCCTTTATTATCCCATTGCGCACATGGTCCTGAATTGCCTTGACATCATAATTAGCAACTATTGTTCCGTTAACGGATATATTACAGCTTATATCGCCAAGTGATATAAGAATATCTCCTGTCACACTTCCGTTGGTACTTCCGCTTGAAGAAGTAATGGAAAAAGGATTCTCGCTGCTCCATACAGCTTTAACAGATGAATCATTTATCTCTTCGTTAAGAGCCTTAAGCAATGAAGCTGCTGTTGTTGAATTGGTATATTTATAAGCTGCAAAAAACGCACCGGCTGTCGTGACAGCTTTCTCATATCTCTGTGAATCCGATATTCCCGTTGTTCTGGACGCTGTGATCGTAATAGGCTGGCCGTCATCTGTTACGTTGTTTGCATTGCCGTTCTGGCTGTCTAAGAATCTTATATTATCATATTTGCCTGTTGGATCATATTGCAAATTAAATTTATTAAAAATCTCATCACCATATGCTTCAATGGTACTCTTCTGTTCCTCATCCGGAATAAGTATATCAAATACCGATGCCAGTTCATACGGAACTATTTCGAGTATTGTAAGCTTCTGTTTGTTTCTCATAATGCTGGTGAGAACATTTGCCTTGTCTTCTGCCTGAAGTGTTCTCTCACCGTTTACCCAGTCGATGTTTCCGTCATTATATTCGGCTACCATCGCTTTATCATAATATGATGTTCCGATTTCACTACCGTCACCGGCTTTGGTTCTCGTACTTCTTCCGATAAATACGGCCGAGCCCGCAATTGTCATTGCAGCAAGTGTTACCGCCACAATTCGTTTATACAGTTTTCTTCTCATAAATGCTCTCCTTTCAATACGAGATTATTTTGAGCTTACATTGAGTTTCTTGCCCATATAGTCTAGTGCCGTTATTCTGTTACGAAGCGTAATTGTCTTTGAATCCTGTTTTGATTCATTATCGTTTGACACTTTTATAGACACATTTAATACAATCGGCTGTTCATATATTTTGTTGCCAAGTGCATCATATACAATATTGCCGTCATCATCAAGTTTAAGACAGCTGTCATCTATTTTTAATGAAAAATCACTTACATACTTCGACATGCAATATCCGTCATATGCATCATCCATACTTAACGGTGCATCCGTATCCATAACATAAACCATACCGTTTACGTCGTCATGTGGTTTAACCCAGATTATGCATTTAGGCTTGACCTTGGACGTTCTGGAAAAATCTCCTGTCTTTATCACAAGCATACCGGACTGCTCACTCACATACAACTCCGTTGCTTCCATAAGAGCATCCGCCACTTTATTGGAGGTTTCCTGAAGTTCATTCTGTAAATCAATCGAATTACTTTGTTTCCTGTAAAATCGTGAACCGGATGTTACCAGTGACATTATAAGAATTGCTACTATGCTGGCTATCGCAAGGGCAACTAACACCTCAACAAGTGAAAGTCCTTTATTATTCAATTTACGTAATCGGATTTCTTTCAACTGCGGTCCCTTCTTCTCTAATTCTCTTCAACCGTATGTTTACCGGTTGAATAATATAATTTAATCGTTGACGATTTCTTGTCTTTATAACGGCACATTATGTAACATGTCTAATAGCATCTGCTGAGATAATATAACTATGAATAAAAACAATATATCACCCGACAGATTTCTGAACGTCACGGTTACACTTGTATAATCAGTTCCTACCTTCGTTCCCGAAAGCTTTCCGTCTGTCTCGCTTACATATACATCGACACGGGATGGCAGTTCACTGCTGTCAAATACTTCATCATCATGTATAATTTCGACAAGACCGTCACTGATCTTAACACTCCATTTGCCGGTTTTGGTCATTGAACGTTCCCTGCATTCGGAAATGGCGTCAGCTATAAACCCTGCTGTCTTTTTAACGTTTGACTTGCTCACGACAACATAACTTAAGCTTGCAATACCTACCATAATTCCCATTATGGCCACTACAACCAGCAATTCCACAAGTGAAAAACCTCTGTTGCCGATTGCTTTATTTAGTTTCTGCCTCTGTCTCTGCAACATAATTCTTTCTCCAGTTATCATAACTCAACAAATCTTCACTCTTGATATCATCACCGCCAAGCGCATCTCCGTCAATTCCCTGATATGCGAAGAAAAACTGCTTAAGAAGCGGAATCGCCTTAATTGTACTCTCCGTTATTTCACGGTCGGCTGTGATTGTAACATCACCCGATATTGTAATATTACCATCCGTAATGATAAGACCCGTAAAATCGCGGTCAACTATTATATCCCTGTCGTTGGCCAGAATAACACCCTGTGTTACTCCGATTGAAGAAATCTTCAACGCACTGGCGCCGCTTGGTACTATCACACCATAGCTTCCGCTTCCGGCTTTTGCTTCGGACTTATAGAATTCCAGATCCTTGTATTCATCCAAAGAGAACATTTCATCCCATTTTGATGTATCAATTACATAATCATATATGCTTCTGCTGCTGTCAATGACATGTTCTTCGGATGCACCTTTCTCATATTTGCCGTCGACCTTGGTTGTCTTAAGCTCATTAATGCTTACAAGTGCACCGTCCGTTACATCAACTGCCCATTTGGAATCGTTATCATCCACATCATCGCTGCCTATATCATATAAGAACATCTTTAACAGTTTGTATCTGTTATACTTATCATCACAATTCTTTCTGAGTTCATCCGCTCCGAAAGCTCCACCGGATGCACTTATCGATGAACCGTTTACGCTGTAAAGATTACCGTTGGTCTTGATTGCATCGCCTCCGGGAATTGAAGCCGTTCCGAGTTTCTCAAGGCATCTTGAAACTATTGTATTCAACTCAGCCCAGCCGTCCCTGTCACTGTATGATGAGTCAAGAATTCTTCTTACATATTGCACTCTTGACGCATTATCTTTGAAATTAAGATAAAAATATCTCGCTGTTCCTCCATCATCCTTACGTACAACAGGATTGGACTTGTTCAATAAATCTGCCGCAAAAAAAGTACTGTCATCACCTGCAAGCGCATCTGTATCGACCGCTCCGTCCTTATCCGCTGTCGGAACACAAGGATTGGTAATCTGCATATATCTCGTAGGTACAAGATATATCTCCTGCAGTTCCTTGAGTCCGAGACTGTCAGCTGTCATATATCCGTCTGAAACGTTAATATAAGCTCTGCCTGCCATAACCATTTTTGCAAGAGCAGATATATCAACAGTATTCTTATCCCCGTTGATTACGATGGCACTGCTGTGTGCTGATGAATCACCGGCATTCTGGGACCATCCGAATCCATACAGGGCACCCGCAAGCATTACATTGGCATTATTGCCGGCAAGGTTTAAATCGTCCGCAAGATATATTGTGCTGGCGGCGTCACTGCTTACATCGGCATCAGTCCTGACATTAAAGTTCACGCCCCATATTCTGGATGATGTGAGATTAAGTGTTCCATTGACCGTGGCATTCGCCGCACTGACCAGAACTGCTTCATTAAGTGAAAGAATGCTCTGGTTATTTACCGTCAGTCCCTTCATGGATGGCGTAACACTCTCATCGCCTGCAAAAACTCCTCCGGTTACAGATGCATCTATTTTATTTGTGGATGTTCCGGCAGCAACGCCGTCCATTCCTATAAGGCAATAGTCAAGATAGGTATTCAGATGATTTCTGTTATCTACAAAATTAAAAGTGACATCCGGATATCCCATCACCATATCCACCGCTATATTGGAATAATATTCATCTTTCGTCGATACATATACAACAACCACATCATTTATGGTTATCTTATCGCCTTCAAAATCAACATTTCCCACAGAATCCACATATGCGTATTTATCAGGACTTGAATCCTTAGTCCTGGTTATGAATGATTCCATGTATTTTATTAAATTCGCTTTGGATGACAAGGCATCCGAAGTATCCATTCCGCCATTTACCGTATCCAGTTTTTTCTTAAGATTGGTAAGATACAGGATACGCATATTACTGTTGGCAGTCGCATTGTCAACAGCCCTGTTATTATTGACAAGCTCGGTTACAGATGAAAGATATGCCGTCTCAAGCTGATTGTAACATTCCGTACTTATTCCCGAATATATCTCATCAAGAGCAGTCTGCGCACTGTAAAAAGTCTTCTTTGACTGATAGTTCATCACACGCATACTGTAATTAGTCATGGTGGATGATATGATTACCGTGCCAAGTATTGCCACAAACGATACCGCAATTATGGCGACGATCAAAGACGAACCTTTGTTATTCCTGCCAAGTTTCTTTAAGAGTTTAATCATAAAGCACTTCCTCTCTCACTGTTGACACCGTTGCGATTGTCTCGCCATCGGCAGAACCATATTTTACCGATATGGATACATCATAAAGTTTCAGTTTCTGTCCGCTTCCCGCTGTCACGGATGAACCTGTCGTATCTGTAACGTTAGATTCAACCGAAAGTGCTGACTCAGGGTTATTTATCTTAAAATTACTGATATCAGAAGTTACAAGTCCTCCGACTGCCGGCCCGTCTATTGTAATCGAGGACGGATTAAGCCACACATCACCATCTGTCCCGGAAACAGTCTGTTGTATTATATACACATTGGTCTTACGCTTATCAAGTGCTGACTGATTGTAATGCAATTTGATTTTATCCGACATGGATATTTTGTCGTATGGTTCATAAGCCACAAAGAGGCTCGGAAATTCACTCTTGTCATCTTCAATCGTTCCTGTTGCCAGAACCATTTCATCCGTAATGTATTTCTCGGCTCCGTATGTATATGTTACCGTAACATAATAATTATATGAATCGCCATCAATATCAACATACAGATCGCACGTTTTCTTTATTCCGGAGCCGTCAGCAGCTTCATATCCTTTAAGTCTTGTCTGGGCTTCCTTATCATATTTGTATATCTGGAACATACATGATATTGAATTGCTTCCGTAAAAATCTTTAAGTGCAGGTACATTATAAGAATCCTTGCGTCCGGTCATAGTAACGTCAATATAGAATTTCTCACCGCCTGCGCCTTCAAAATATCCGGATGATGCAGATTTTCTCCAATCGCGTACATTGTGATATGTGATAACATTATTTCCATCCGGATCCTTAATTTCCGAATAATCATCATCATCTACAAGTTTCTTAAGTGCCGCTAACGGATTTGCGGAAAAATACTCTGCAACGCTCTGTGCAGCATCTGTTGCATTCTGGATTCTCTTGGCTTTCTTATTGACATTTGCCGATACAACAAATGACTTTATAAGAGGGGTGCACAAAAGTGCAACGATTAAAATCGTCACAAGCACTTCTACAAGCGAGAAACCTTTATTATGCTGTTTTCTTTTTCTGCATATCCTTTTCATATACGACACTCTCCATTACTTAATTATACACAACTACATCTCCGGTATAATCTTTGAGCACGAATCGTGGATTTCCACCATCTTCATTAGCTATCTTTATCTTTAATGTCATATCGGTATCATTTACAATAGTTGCATTGACACCGCTCTTATCATCATTGCCCGAACGTTTAGAACTTATAACCAACATTGAAAGTTCTTCGCCAGGAAGCATAAGCTGTCCGTCATCATATGCTGCTGCAGGGTACTTCTTATCGCCTACCGAATATTGTACATAATATTCACCGTTTTCACCGAAGAATCTTACATACGCATCCTGCATTTCATTGCCCGCCGCCGATACGGTTGCACTTCCGGTAGAATCATTCTTATACTGCTGCTCTTTAATACAACCGGATCCATATCTGAACCGTCTGCCTGCAGGCTGAAATAATAATCATAATCTACAATAATGTTATCTCCGTTCTCAGTTGAGAGATTCTCTCCGCCCGAGAAAATTCCGGAATGGAATATATTATCGGTTCCGTTAAGAACATTCGTTATATTGACGTTGTTAAATTTTCTGTCTCCACCGGTTATCGCATACTGTGTAAGTACAAGCGAACCCGATACACTGTCTGTCTCGGCGGTATATGACATGGAAATACTGTCAATTGTGAATTTGTATTTATATCCATTGATATAATTTATCATATCCTTAAACTGATCATATGTAGCCTGATATGTGAGTGTAAGAGTTGTCTTATTGCCCACATAATCTGAATGATATACCTTGCTGCCTTCCTCAGCATAAGGATTGGATGTTGTAACTTCACCGAATGTATATATCTCCTCTGTCTGTGCAAGTCCTGCCTGGCTTATCCATGCACCGGTCCTGTCTTCAATTTCCTTGAGGAGCATTATTGAGTACTCTTGTGTATTACCACTGTCATATTTATTTAGTATCTCATCATATTTACTATTATATGATTCTGTATCGGTAGTGTATTTCTTGGCATTGGCAAGCATAAGCTTAAGTGCATTATGTTCTTTATTGAGAGCACTTATCGTCTCTGTAATTTCCTGCGTTTTGTTTATGAGAATCCTGCAGCCAAAATAATAAGCGCAGAATATAATTATTGCGGCTCCGACAACGCATAAAAGTTTCTTATCCCTGTCTGTTATCTTCATTATTTGGCCTCCTCTGTTGTTGTTTCCTCAGCTGTCGTCTCTTCGCTTCCCGTCTCATAAAGTGAAGGGTCTGCAAAAGAGCATGTCATCGAATACTCACAGGTCTTTGAAACGAATAATTGAAATTCTGGTAACCAAATCCAATTGA
>ENA-OPAG01001835-OPAG01001835.1-human-gut-metagenome-genome-assembly--contig:-NODE-1835-length-10415-cov-2.628764_pt1 | contig 10415 bp, 10 predicted proteins | sample MGYA00241053_ERZ501422 | MGnify/ENA primary metagenome ERZ501422 (study PRJEB25962, sample SAMEA2042619) | human gut metagenome | biome: human gut; feature: human-associated habitat; material: faeces... | reverse complement strand
TAAGGTAGATGTCGCAAGCGACCGCCGCAGGCGGCTTGCAAAGCGTGTTTCCCGTAGTTTGCGGGCAGCATCGACAGTTAGAAGGAGAAAACAGTGAGCAGATTACATGAATTTGAAGAAGTGATAGGATATCATTTCAACAATCAGGGATTATTAAGACAGGCATTAACCCATAGTTCCTATGCCAATGAAAGACATATGAAGAAGCACTCAGATAATGAGCGGCTGGAATTCTTAGGCGATGCAGTGCTTGAGGTTACATCCAGTGAATTCTTATACCAGAAGTATCCGGATTATTCGGAAGGTGAACTGACCAAGCTCCGGGCAAGCCTTGTGTGTGAGCCGACACTGGCATTTTGTACCAGAGCAATTGATTTGGGAAAATATCTGTATCTGGGAAAAGGAGAGGATTTAACAGGAGGAAGAAATCGGAAATCCATTCTTTCGGATGCATTGGAAGCAGTAATAGGAGCAATTTTTCTGGATGGTGGTTTTGCTAATGCAAAAGAGTTTGTGTTAAAATACATTCTGACAGACATTGAGCACAAACAGCTCTTTTATGATAGCAAGACTATCCTGCAGGAGATAGTACAGGCAGGATATAATGAAGAACTGAATTATCAGTTGATCCGGGAAGAAGGACCGGATCATGATAAGACAATATGGATGGAACTTTTCATTAATGGGAAAGCACTTGGAACCGGTATAGGCAAGAGTAAAAAAGAAGCCGCCCAAAATGCGGCTAAGGAAGCCATTGAACGGCTTCATAAGGGAGAGTTAGTACCGCCTTCTCCTGAATGAAGCAAGGGGGGATAAGATTGGCGGCGGTGAAGCAGCTTACAAGGCCGGATGAAATTGTCGCGCGGATACGGGAAATATACGTGCCCAACCATTTTATGTCCGACTATTTTCATATTGATATTGATGATATCCGCTGCGGGAAAGTGACGGTCAGTTTACTGACAGATCCGAGAAAACACACGAACCACAGAGAGGTGCTCCACGGCGGTGTTATGATGGCACTTGCCGATTCGGTGACAGGAGTTACAGGGGCATCTGTCGGGGCGGTAGTCGTTACAGTCAGCCTTACGATGAGTTTTATCCGTAATGCGAGACCGGGTTCCAGAATCCGTGTAAAAAGCCATATTACCCACAACGGCAGAACAACAATTGTTATTGCCGCGGAAATGTATGACGAAGATGATAAATTGATGGCAAATATACTGGCGGACATGATGATTGTTGATCATTTTCCCGAGATACCGAGAAAGTGGTAAATATAAACGGATACTTCCGAATATTCCTGTGGGCATATAATATGCTTCAGGAACGGAGTATCCGTTTTTTATCTTATTTAATTTTCAATACCGGTTCGTACAGGTACGCCTTTGTCATAATAGTGGCGTATCTTTTTCATTTCCGTAATCAAATCGGCGGCGTCAAGAATTTCTTTCGGCGCATTCCGTCCGGTAAAAATGAGTTCTACTTCAGGGCGGCGGGCTTTTAAAATTTTTTCCGTCTCTTCCTCTGTTGCCAAATCATACCAGCGTGCCATATTATATTCGTCCAGGATGACCATGTCGTAGTTTTTAGAAACAGCGTCTATGGCCTGCTCAATTCCTTTCAGAGTCATTTCCCGATAGTCTTTCGGAGGATGTCCCGCAGGATAAATTCGAATATGGTTTCCCCATGTTTTTCGCTGTTCATCCGTGAGCATTCCTTCCTTTGCGATGAAGTAAGGTTTGCCCAAAGTGATCAAGGTAATGCCCGGAATCGACTGGAGAATTTTCTGCTCTGAATAAGCGAGGGATTTCATGAATTGAAGGATACAAACTTTCTTTCCCGCACCGACAGCACGGATGGCAAGTCCGATGGCGGCAGTTGTCTTGCCCTTTCCGTCGCCTGTATATACATGGATATATCCTTTGGTCATGATGGCTGCCTCCTGTTTTTATTACACAAAATGACGGGGTTTCCGCATAAAAAAATCTTCCTGCTCTTACGGAAGAAAAGATGTTTCGCATGGGAAAATCAAAAAAATTGTTTCCTTGTTCCACATTTGTACTGTTTATAACGGCGGTGGACAAAAAAACCTCCGAGAGTAAGAATGAAGAGAACAACGAAACGTATACCGTGCTGGGAAAAATGGATCAGGTCATGGCCAAGAACGACTTCAATGACTACGGAAGGAATTTTTCCGAAGAGTGTGGCCCGCAGATGCTGTCTTGTAGTGAGTTTTGTGAGGACTGCCGCTGCGGTAAAGAGAATGTTTGGAGAGTAGGGGATTGCCCGGGCTACAGCCATGGCGTATACCGAACTGTATTTGTCTACTTTTCTTAACATATGCTTTTTCTCAATGATCCGCCTTGCTTCATCCCTGAAAAATATGCGGCCGATATGGAAACTGATTTCAATCCCTATAACTTCGCCAATCCAGGAAATAATGATTCCCGGCAGAAGACCGAAAAGAACGCCGTTGATGGTGAGAAAAGGAATCGTGGGGATACCGAAAACGTTACAGAGAATCAGTAAAAAAAGACTCACTGCAAAAGCCCCGTAACCAAAAGAGGAAATATAGCGGGACAGACTATCCACATCTCCCGCCAAAGTCAGGGTGATGGTATTGCTGTAAAATTCAGGAAAGAATATTTTAGCGATAAGAAAACATATGGCTGCCAGAAGCAGGAGCATAAAAATTCCTACCGTTTTTTTATATGAATCAGGCATGGGGATTCCTTGCAGAAAAAATAGGAAAACGGAAATATACAAGCTGCATAATTCTGTTTCCTGCAGAACAGTAATTTATTTTCATTATTATAGAACAAACCGTTCTTTATTGCCAGTTATCCGATGGCGTTATACATACCGTATTCGTTTTTACACATCCGGTCACTTGCAAAAATATATTTCCGCTTATATAATAACGAATATATTAAAAATGGCATGGATGGGAAGAAGCTGTCGGGTTTTCTCAAAGAGAACCGCTCCTTGGCTGGAAGAGCGGCAGAAAGAAAACAGCAAGTCACCCCGGAGCCGGCAGGGAGGCCTGTCCGCCGCGCACGTTACGCGCTGATGAGTGGCCTGACGGCTATTTAGGTGGTACCGCGGAAGTCTCTTTCGTCCTATGGGATGAAAGAGTTTTTTATTTACAGGGAGTGGATGACATGGATGAGATGAAAGATTTAGGGAAGTATGAACCCGGTGCGATTGAAGAGAAATGGTATAACTTTTGGGAGGAACACGGTGTATTTCATGATGAACCGGAGGAGGGGAAAGAGCCGTACAGCATTGTGCTGCCGCCTCCCAATGTAACGGGGCAGCTTCATATGGGGCATGCGCTGGACAATACATTGCAGGATATCCTGATCCGCTATAAAAGGATGCAGGGGTATAATGTCCTTTGGCTTCCGGGAAAGGACCATGCCGGTATCGCCACGCAGGTCAAGGTGGAAAAACAGATTGCCGAAGAAGGCCTCACAAAGTACGATCTGGGACGTGAAAAATTTTTGGAACGCGTATGGGAATGGAAGGAAAAATATGGGAATACCATCGGGAAGCAGATCCGACGCCTGGGGTCTTCCTGTGATTGGAGCCGTGAACGTTTTACGATGGATGATGTTTGCGCCCGTGCTGTCCGTGAAGTATTTGTATCCCTTTATGAAAAAGGTCTGATTTATCAGGGGTTCCGCATTACCAACTGGTGTCCCCGCTGCCAGACGGCGCTTTCCGATATCGAAGTAGAGCATGAAAATGATATGGGCCATCTGTGGTATTTCGATTATCCTCTTGCCGATGAGGAAGGTGCTGTGCGCATCGCAACGACCCGTCCTGAAACGATTCCCGGTGATACGGCCGTCGCTGTTAATCCGAAAGATGAAAGATATGCGCATCTGGTCGGGAAGAAGGTGAAGCTGCCGACTACTGACAGAGAGATTCCTATCATCGCTGATGAATATGTAGATATGGAATATGGTACAGGCTGTGTAAAGATTACACCGGCCCATGATCCAAATGACTTTGCCATGGGTGAACGCCACCATCTGGAAACCATCGTCATCATGAATAAAGACGGCACGATGAACGAAAAGGCGGGCAGATATAATGGCATGGACCGCTACGAGTGCAGGAAAGAGATCATCAAAGATCTTACGGATATGGGGCTTTTTGTAAAAAGCGAAGAAAAAGAACATGCCGTCGGTCACTGCTCGCGCTGCCATACGGTTGTTGAACCGCTTACCACGAAACAGTGGTTTGTCAAAATGAAACCGCTTGCCGGTCCCGCTATGGAGGCAGTGCAGTCGGGGAAAACAAAATTTGTTCCCGAACGTTTTTCTTCTACCTATATCCAGTGGCTGGAAAATATTCATGACTGGTGTATTTCCCGCCAGCTCTGGTGGGGACATCGTATTCCTGTGTGGTACTGCGACGATTGTGGTGAAGTCATTGCGTCCCGCACCGATTTGGAGGCCTGCCCGAAATGCGGAAGCAAACATATCCGCCAGGATCCTGACGTTCTTGATACATGGTTTTCCTCTGCGCTCTGGCCGTTTTCCACCATGGGCTGGCCTGACAGGACGCCGGTCCTGAACCAATGGTATCCTACATCTACGATGGTTACCGGTTATGACATCATTTTTTTCTGGGTTGCCCGTATGATGTTCATGTCTATGGAATTCATGAAGGAAATTCCTTTCAGGTATGTGTTTATTCATGGTCTTGTCCGCGATTCCCAGGGGCGGAAAATGTCCAAATCCCTGGGCAACGGCATCGATCCCCTGGAAGTGATTGAGAAATATGGCGCTGATGCGCTTCGGTTTACGCTTGTCACAGGCAATACGCCGGGCAATGATATGCGTTTTTACTATGAACGTGTGGAGGGAAACCGTAATTTTGCCAATAAATTATGGAACGCCAGCAAGTTTACCCTTATGAATCTGGATGACTATGATCCCTGTTTCATTCCGGAAGAAAGTCAGTATACACTTGCGGATAAATGGATTTTGGAAGGTCTTGCGCAGACGGAAGAGCATGTCAGCGAGAACCTTGATAAATATGAGTTAGGCGCTGCCGCGGATTCTATTTATGATTTTGCATGGAACTCTTTCTGCGACTGGTATATTGAAACGGCGAAAGGCCGTCTTTATGGAGCGCACAATGCCGACCGGCAGGTTACCCAATATGTCCTTGTGTATGTACTGACGAGAATCATGGCGCTCCTGCATCCTTTTATGCCGTTTATTACGGAACACCTCTGGCAGCATCTGCCCCACTCCGGTGAAACTCTGGCGAGAGCTCCCTGGCCGGCAGCTGATGAAAGACTTCGTTTCCCGGAAGAACAGGAGCAGATGGAGCGTATCATGGACGCGATTAAGGCTGTCCGCAATATGCGTGCGGAAGCGAATGTGGCGCCGAACAGAATGTGCCATATCCGGATCGCGGTTCATCGTGATGATTTGAAAAAATGTATCGAAACCCATGAAGAATATTTTGAAAAACTGGGGCATGTAGAAAAAATCGTCCTGCTTGCCGCTGATGGAACAAAGCCTGAAAATGCCCTTGCTGCTGTTGTCACGGGCATGGAAGTATATCTTGAATTGAAAGGCCTGATTGATACGGCTAAGGAAAGAGAACGGATCGAAAAGGCAAAAGCCGCTCTGGAAAAAGAAATCGCCCGTACATTCGGTAAGTTGAACAATAAGGGTTTTCTTGCGAAAGCGCCGGAAGATGTTGTGGCGAAAGAAAAAGAAAAACTTGCGGAGTTTAAAGAGAAGATGAAATCATTTGATGAACGTCTTCGTTTCCTTGCCGATCTTTAATTGTTGTTGCATAAAGGAGTCAGTATGAATTATCAGGAAAGTATTTCCCGTCTGGAAGAAGCATCCGTTTTCGGAATCAAGCCGGGGCTGGAACGAATGCAAAAAATTCTTGCTGTACTGGGAAATCCTGAAAAAGCCTGTAAGATGATCCATATCACGGGGACGAATGGAAAAGGGAGCGTCGCCGCTATGATAACAAGTGTTTTGGAAAATACAAATCTTAGGGTAGGGCGGTTTACGTCACCGCATCTTATAGACTACACGGAACGGATTTACTTGGGGGGGAAAGATATCTCCCGGGAAGATTTTGCCAAAGCGGCCACAGTGGTTTTTAAAGCTCATGACGAGCTGATAGCCGCGGGGGAAGAAGCATTGACGGAATTTGAACTGCTGACAGCCATCGCGTTTTGGTATTTCCGTGAAAACAAAGCAGATTACGCCGTTATGGAAGTCGGCATGGGCGGACGTTTTGACGCGACCAATGTAGTGATGCCTGTTGTTTCCGTCATTACGAATGTGGCTATGGATCACATGCAGTATCTGGGAAATACCCTTCAGGAAATAGCGAGAGAAAAAGCGGGAATTATCAAAGAGGGGATTCCGGTAGTCACTGCGGCGCAGCATGTGGCTTTGAAGGAATTGAAAAAAGATGCTCACAATAAAAAAGCACGCATTTATTTTTACGGCCGTGATTTTGAAATCGATACAAGAAACAAATGGGAGCAGGGTCAGGTCGTAGTGGTGAAACGGAAAGGCATGCCGAAAGAACTGGAAAAGAGCATGCTCTTTGTTCCCTTTATCGGTGCCCATCAGGCAGTCAATGCGGCGGTGGCAGCGATGGCACTTACCATTCTCATGAAAGAAGACGGGCGGATTAATGAAAATGATCTCCGTGAAGGATTGGCGCGGACCAGATGGCAGGGCCGTTTTGAAATCCATCACGCAGGGGGGAAAACAGTTGTCTTAGACGGCGCGCACAATGAGGCCGGAGCGGAAGCGCTTCAGGAAGCATTGCGGGAACAGTATCCCGATAAACGGCGTATTTTCGTTTTTTCTTCTCTTCAGGATAAAACGACGGAAACCATTATTCAGATGCTCGTAAGAAAAGGGGACAAGGTTTATGCCTGCGCCGCGCCGACACCGAGGACAAGGACGCCTGAAGAAATCTGTGAAATGATTAACCGGCAGAAAATTAGGGCGGAGCACAAGATAGCGGGGAGCGTGGCAGATGCTTTGGAAAAGGCGGTGAAAGAGGCGGATGAAAACGATATTGTCCTCGTCTGCGGCTCTCTTTACATATTGGGAGACGCGATCCGGTGGCTTCGAAAGCAGGAATTGGCAGAATAAAAAATAAACAAGAAAAAGGACTGAGGGAAACATAAAATATTTTCTCAGTCCTTTTTCTTTTCTTGTTGTCGCTGATTATTATGCTGATAAATAAATGAGCAGCCCATCAGCGTTTTATCATAGATTAGTAATTTTCCGCCTTAATAGCGAAGAAAGAACGAGGATGGTTGCATACGGGACATTCTTCCGGCGCCTCTACGGATTCGCAAGTGAAGCCGCAGTTCGCGCACATCCAGAGTTTCTTTTCATCTCTCTTGAATAATTTGCCGTTTTCCACATTGGCAAGAAGAATTTTATATCTTCTTTCATGCTGCTTTTCAATTTCGCCGATTTTGGTCATGAGGAAAGCAATCTGCGGAAAGCCCTCTTTTTTTGCAGTTTCAGCAAACTCCGGATACATTGAAGTCCATTCATCATTTTCCCCTTTGGCTGCCATTTTCAAATGTTCGGCGGTATCCTTTTTCAGATCCCCCACGAGCCAGAACCAGATTTTCGCATGAGCTCTTTCCTGGTTCGCGGTTTCTTCAAAGAGATCGGCAATCTGCCGGGACATGGACGGATCTTTTCGTGCTTCGCCAGCGAAGAGATTGTATTTCACATGGGCCTGTGCCTCTCCCGCGAAAGCGGCGCGCAGATTTTTTTCAGTCTGTGTACCTGCAAGGCGCGACATTTCTTCCAAAGCTTTTTCTTCATTCATGATTTTTTCCTCCTGAACAACTTACCTTACTATAAAGGATACTCCTGATATCCGTAATTATTATACATGATAAAAGTTTTGCGGAACAGGGAAAATGAGAAAGGAATATTTTCTGTTTCCAATTTGGCATGAAAGTAGAATCATTTTGTAAATAAATTTTTACAAAGAATTTACACAGCTGCTTTATGATAAAGAAAATAATAGGAAGTCGTGTACCTTTTAAGGGGGCGGGAGTATGTTCAGCCTGGTCAATAAGCATGAAGAGTTTTTTGATTTTCTTGTAACAAATGGAGAATATTTTCACAAAGGAACGCTTATGGTCAAGGAAGTCCTTCAAGATCCGAAGAAGCTGGAACGCTGTGCCAAGGAAGCAGAGAAAATTGAGCATCTTGCTGACGGAGTGACCCATGAAGTGGCGGCAAAAATGAAGCATGTCTTTATTACGCCTATTGACAGAGAGGATTTTTATCTCCTTACCAGCAACCTGGACGACTGTGTAGACGATATTAAAGATGTCATCTTTACTTTGCGCATTTATCATGCCGGCCTCGGCTGGAACCGGATGCTTCGCATGGCGGATATTCTGATAGAAATGTCCGGAGAATTGATTATCCTGTTCCGCCTCCTGAAAGATATAGATAAAAATGAAACGGAGATTACAGAACGGGCCCGTAAGATCAATCGTCTCGAAAGTGAAGCAGACACGATTTATCGTGCGATTATTTCTGATTTGTTTGACGGTACCCATGATGCGGTAGAGATTATCCGCTGGAAGGAAATCATGGAAACGATGGAGGAAACGGCAGATCAGGCGGAACGCGTAGGTAATTTGATTAAAGAAGTGGTTATGAAATATGCCTGATATTTATGCGATAGGCCTGGTAATTGTTCTGGCGCTTGCCTTTGATTTTATCAACGGCTTCCATGATACAGCAAATGCGATTGCTACCTGTATCGCAACGCGCTCCTTAAGTCCCCGCATAGCGATTATCATGTCGGCGTTTTTAAATTTTGTTGGAGCGATGGTGTCGACCGGTGTGGCGAAAACAATCGGAGGGGAGATTGTCACGTCTCCGCAGATGGTGGACTCCACAGTGCTTATAGCGGCGCTTTTTGCCGCTATCGTATGGAATCTTTTTACCTGGAAGATCGGCATGCCTTCCAGCTCCTCTCATGCGCTGATCGGCGGTGTCCTCGGAGCGGTGACAATTTCTTACGGTACGGGGGCAATCAATGGGAACGGGGTTTTTATGATCGTGGCGGGACTTATCGGTTCGCCTGTTATTGCCATGTTCAGCGGATATGTCATCATGACGCTTCTGTTTATCCTGTTCCGGAATGTGGGAAGATCGAAAGTGAATTATATTTCTCTCCATATACAGAGCTTATCCGCCGCGGTAATGGCATTTTCCCACGGTTCAAATGATGCGCAGAAGTGCATGGGAATCATCACGCTGGCGCTTTTGTCCGGCGGATACATTGGAGAACTGGAAGTTCCTTTCCTTGTAAAGATTGCCTGTGCATTTGCCATGTGTGCAGGAACGAGCGTGGGCGGCTGGCGCATTATCCGTACTGTCGGGAATAAAATATTCCGTTTGGAACCGGTGAACGGACTGGCAGCGGATATCAATTCGGCGTTAACTATTTTCACGGCGACCTTTCTGCATCTCCCCGTATCTACGACACATGTGGTCACAGGCTCCATTATGGGGGTGGGCTGGGCAAAGCGGTTCCGTGCAGTACACTGGAATGTGGCGTATTCCATGGTGGGTGCCTGGGTCATGACGATTCCCAGCACAGCGGCAGTCGGCGCATTGGTATACATCCTTATCCGTTATATCTTTTGAGAAAATACGATGATTGCCCGTTGATGCGGGCGTTTTTTGTTGAAATGTCCATATAAAGGTTTATGGGTGTTTTATGCAATGACCATTCTTTGCGAAACTGTTTGGGCAGCGGAGTTGGTCATTAACTGGAAGAGAAAAGAGATGTTACCTGCAAGGTCTTGACATAGTCGAAAAACGGGAACGACCCATGAAAAGAACTTATGTGGTAAAATAAGGGAGCATAGGTAAACCCGTTAGGGGATAGAAAGGATTATTATGCTGATACAATGGTTTCCCGGCCATATGGCCAAAACCCTGCGCCTGATGGAAACCGAGATCCGCAACGTGGATTGTGTTTTACAAATTCTGGATGCGCGCATCCCGCTTTCCAGCCTGAACCCGGAGATCGAGCGCATCACGTGGAAGAGCTTCTGTCGGGGAAGCCGCGCATCGTCATACTGAATAAGGCGGATCTTGCGGATCCGGGAATGACGAAAGCTTGGGAATCATACTATAAAAGGAAAGGGGTTGCTGCGGTATCTATGAGCTGCGGCAACGGAAAAGATAAAAAGAAATTTCTCCGTCTCATCAAAGAGGCGGCCGGTCCGATGCTGGAAAAGTGGAAACTCCGCGGCTTGAAAACGAGATCGGTACGGATCATGATTCTTGGAATTCCCAATGTAGGCAAGTCAACTCTTATCAATTTTATTTCAGGAACAGCGGCGGCCC
>ENA-OPAG01001834-OPAG01001834.1-human-gut-metagenome-genome-assembly--contig:-NODE-1834-length-10418-cov-2.460967_pt1 | contig 10418 bp, 7 predicted proteins | sample MGYA00241053_ERZ501422 | MGnify/ENA primary metagenome ERZ501422 (study PRJEB25962, sample SAMEA2042619) | human gut metagenome | biome: human gut; feature: human-associated habitat; material: faeces... | reverse complement strand
CGATCCCACCTAAAGATATCACAGAAATCTCTGTTGTTGAAGCTCCTATATCAATGATCATATTTCCACATGGCGCATTGACATCAATTCCACTTCCAATTGCCGCAAGGATTGGCTTGGGAACTAAAGTTACATCCTTAACCCTTGAAGCTGATTCCCATGCAAGATCTTCAAATGCTCGTTTCTCAACATTCGTAATATCCACGGGAACAGCGATCATAAGACCGGTTTTCCTGATCCGTTTGAAATAATGGTCCAATACCGTTCCTAACAGATATCTCATATTCGTATAATCTGAGATCACGCCGTGTTCCATTGGTTTCACTACATGAATACTGTATGGCTGTTTCTCATACATCGCAAATGCTTCGTTGCCGAATGCTTTTAGTTTCGCATCTTCATCAAATGCGATCATATTCTTTATCTTTAAAAATTCTTCTTTATCTCTTGTACAGATTCTTAAATGTCTGGTTCCAAGTTCAATTCCTAGTTGTGCCGTTTTCATGTTCTGCTCCTTACATCATGTGTTCTTCTCGAAAACTTAAATATGTCTGGTCTCCGATGATAATATGATCACATAGCGGAATCCCAAGAAATTCTCCTGCTTCTTTCATCCGCTTGGTCGTCAGAATATCCTGGCGGCTTGGCGTTGGATCTCCAGATGGATGATTATGGATCATAAGTACGGAAACCGCTTCGCATCGAAGTGCTTCCAGAAATAATTCTCTTGGTGATGCCACTGTCTGATTCACTGTACCAACAGAAACCGTAAGTTCCTTTATAACTTTATTCTTTCCATTAAAAAAAATTAAAATCATCTCTTCCCGGCTTAAATGCCGCATCCGTTCCATATAATAATCTGCAATGGATACTGGTGAATGAAAGCTTATCTTATCTTCGACTTTCGCACTTGCTAATCGTTTAGACAATTCTGCAATACACAAGATCTGCATCGCCTTTACTTTCCCAATCCCGGGAATCTTTTGTAATTCTTCTCTTGAAGTGTGGCAAATTCCCAGTATTCCCTCATAAAACGGATCGATCGACAACACTTTCGTTGCAAGATCGATCGCCGTCTGATCCTTTGTCCCACTTCTTAAGATCACTGCCAGAAGTTCTGCATCTGACAGCATTGCTGTTCCATTCTTTTCACACTTTTCATAAGGTCTTTCTGACACTGGTAATTCCTTTAATGTCTGATGTTTTTCTTCCATATCTGATCCTTTCTGTCGAAAAATCTCCATGGTCAAAACATTTCTCACATTAAATCTTACCATAACTTTTCACTGATGTATAGAAATCAAACCGTTGTTTTCCTTAAATTTTTCTTATTTTATTTTATGAAATCTCTGGAATTTCTACCAAACCTTTTTCTGCCATTCGCTGCAGGGACATGATGATTCCATATTTGGCATGTGGATATGTAAGACCTCCCTGGAAATATACTGCATAAGGCTCTTTCATTGGTCCATCAGCACTTAATTCAATGGATGCGCCCGATACAAATGTTCCTGCTGCCATGATCACCTGACTATCATATCCTGGCATATCCCATGGGATTGGTGTTACATGACTGTCGATCGGTGATGCTTTTTGAATTCCCTCGCAAAATGCGATCAATTTTTCAGGATCATGAAATTCCACTGCCTGAATAATATCATGTCGGTCTTCTTTTCCATCTGGAATCACTTTAAATCCTAATTTTTCATATAAATTGGCTGCAAAGATCGCTCCTTTGACTGCTGCATTGACAACCGTTGGTGCCATAAAGAATCCCTGGATAAACTGACGATTAACTCCAAGACTGGCTCCTACTTCTTTTCCAAGCCCTGGTGTTGTAAGTCTGTATGCACACTGCTCGATCAGATCGCTTCTTCCACAGATGTATCCACCGATCGGTGCAAGTCCTCCACCCGGATTCTTGATCAGGGAACCTACGATCATATCAGCTCCAACTTCCGATGGTTCTTTTTCTTCGACAAATTCACCATAACAATTATCAACCATTACGATCAGGTCTTTATTGATCTCTTTTACAAATGCGATCGCTTCCCCGATCACATCAACAGATAAGGTTGGTCTTGTCGCATAGCCTTTTGATCTCTGGATATGGATCAGTTTTGTTTTGTCATTGATCGCATTTTTGATCCCCTCTAAGTCAAAGCTTCCATCTTCTAACAGATCAACCTGTGCATATGTGATCCCGTATTCTTTCAGGGACCCTTTGGATTCACGGATTCCAATGACTTCTTCTAAGGTATCATATGGTTTTCCTGAAATTGCAAGAATCTCATCTCCCGGACGTAAGTTTGCAGATAATGCAAGTCCTAATGCATGTGTTCCACATGTGATCTGCGGTCTTACAAGTGCATCTTCTGTTCCAAAAACATCCGCATACAATGCTTCCACAGCTTCTCTTCCAGAATCATTGTATCCATATCCTGTTGTGCCACCCAGATGCATTTCCGCAATCTGATGTTTCTGCATCGCATTTAATACCTTGATCTGGTTTAACTGTGCGATCGCATCTAACGTTTCAAAACGATCTTTTAATCCCTTTTCTACTTCCTGTGCATAGTCGAAGACTTTCTCATCGACGCCCATTTCTTTATAATAGTTCTTTAACTGATCCATCATAGATCCCCTTTTCTTTTAATATTGTAAGCATATATGTTAAAATCTCATCTTCTGACCCAAATTGTGATTTATCTACCATACAGACTTCCTTTTCTCTTCCAAACCAGGTCAGCTGACGCTTTGCAAAATGTCTGGTGTCTTTCTTGATCTGTTCGATCGTATCCTCCAAAGAAAGATTTCCTTCTAAATACTCAAACACCTGACGATACCCGATTCCCTGCATGGAAACCATTGTTTTTTCATATCCTTCTTCTTTTAATCGTTTTACTTCATCGATCAATCCTTGTTCCGCCATAATATCAACGCGGCGATTGATCCTGTCATATAAGATATCTCTTTTGTGGTTTAATACAAAATAAGCAAAATTATATGGTGAGGTCTTTGCTGCTTCCTTCTCATTATGCTCTGAGATCGGATATCCATTTAATTTATAAAATTCTAATGCACGGATCACCCGCTTTACATTATTTTTATGAATCTTTTCTATAGATTTTGGATCGACTTGTTTTAACATCTCGTATAAACTGTCGTTTCCTTCTCTTTTAGCTTTTTCTTCCAGTTGTTTTCTGTATTCCTGGTCTCCATCTTCTTTTGTGAAATCAATATCATATAAAAGACTTTGGATATAGAATCCTGTTCCACCAACGATTAGTGGAATCTTGCCTTTTGCATAGATTTCCTTTAGGGCATCTTTTGCCATCTGCTGAAATCTCGCTACATGAAATTCTTCTTTAGGATCAAGTTCATCCACCAGATAATGCTTGATCCCTTCCATCTCTTCCGGCATGATCTTGGCAGTTCCGATATCCATCTTCTTATAAACCTGCATAGAATCTGCGGAAATGATCTCTGCATCTAAAATCTTTGCTAATCGGATCGACAGTTCTGTTTTTCCAACTGCTGTCGGTCCTGTTAAAATTACCATTGGTTTCATCTATTTAAAATCCTTTCGGCATAAGTTCTGATAATCGATATGTTTCAAATCCATCTGGGCTTTGACAGATCACTTTCAGATCTGGATTGAATTCATGTAGAAACTGGCGGCAGATTCCACATGGATAAACCGTTTCTTTGTCACTGCCATTGGATGCGATCGCGATCATTTCAAAGTCATGATATCCTTCACTGACAGCTTTGACTGCCGCTGTTCTCTCTGCACAAATGGCTGCTCCATAAGAAGAATTCTCCACATTACACCCGGTGAATACTTTTCCTTCTTTGGTAAGAATTGCTGCTCCTACTTGAAATCTGGAATAAGGTGCGTATGCTTTCTCTTTTGCTTTATCTGCAAAATCTAATAATTCCTGATCTGTCATAGTCTTCCCTCCTTGTCTGGTTTCACTATACGATTCTCTTAAACTTCTTGTCTATCTCATACTTACTCATCTTGATGATCGTTGGTCTTCCATGTGGACACTGGTATGGATTTTCCAGCTTCATCAGTTCATCTAAAAGATGTTCTACTTCCATTAACGATACTCTCTGATTTCCCTTGATCGACATCTTACATGCCATTGTCGCAATCTTTGATGCGATCACTTCTGTATCCAAGGTACCATTTTCTTGACTTACCGCATCTAAAAGTTCCATAAATAAGTCTCTTTCCCCGATCCCATAGAGATTGGCTGGAACTTCCCGGATACAATATTCATTCCCTCCAAAAGATTCGATCGTAAATCCTAAACCTGCGAATGCATCTTTGTATCTTGTTAACGCTTCTGCTTCCGTCATAGAAACCGTCACAACCATTGGCGGTTCTAATCTCTGGCTGTATATTTCTTTTTCTTTGAAATTCTTCATCAGCCTCTCATAATTGACTTTTTCATGTGCTGCATGCTGGTCCATGATAAATAACTGGTCTTCGTACTCAATAAGCCAATATGTCTTAAAGAGCTGACCTAAGATCTTGCGGTCAGGTCTTGCCTGAACTGAAAATACTGGATCTTCTCTTAGTGTCATCTGATTGCTGCTTAATTCATCGGTCTTGTATTGTGGAAATTCTTTTTTCTGAGTATTGTAGTTTAAGCCTGCATAAGTCGGTTTCTTTGTATTTTTTGATGATTCGCTGGCTGTTAGTGTTTTCTTTACAGGATGTGACGGCTTTTCAATCTGTTGTTGTACAGCTTGCCTTTGCTTTTCAACCTGCTGTTGTACACCTTGCCCTTGCTGATCTACCTTCTGAACCTCTTCTTTCCTTCGGTTTACCTCAAATGGCTCAGGCTTTTTCACTTCTTTTGTCTTCGGCAATTCTTTCTTCTTCGGTGTCTCTCTTAATACATCCTGCACCAGATCTTTCTGAAGTAATGCCGCTCTGACTGCATCTACTACAAGCTCGTAGATTTCTCTTCCATTTCGGAAACGGATCTCCATCTTTGTCGGATGAACATTCACATCCAGCAGTTCCTGATCGATCTTGAAATCAAGGCACACAAATGGATATCTGTGTTTCATCGTAAAGGTGCGGTATCCTTCTTCGATTGCCTTGTAAATGATCGAGCTTTTGATATATCTTCCATTAATAAAGTAACTCTCATAGTTTCTGTTTCCTCTGGAAACATACGGTTTTGCGACAAATCCCGTGACTTTCACATCTTCATTTTGTGCTTCTAGCGGGATCAATGCTCCTGCCACATCTCGCCCATAAATATGATAGATGATGTCCTTTACCTTACCATTTCCAGAAGTATAAATCTTATTTTTATTGTTATGGATAAATTTAAATGAAATTTCCGGATGACTTAGGGCAATGTGTACCATCATCTGTTCTACATACCCTGCTTCGGTTGTCGCACTCTTTAAGAATTTTCTTCTTGCTGGCGTATTATAAAACAGATTCTTTACCAGAAATGTTGTTCCATCGGGTGCTCCGATATCGTCAAAAGCTTCTTCCTCGCCTCCATAGATCTTATAGGATACTCCACTGAAGCTTTCTGCAGTCTTCGTTACCAGCTCAACCTGTGCAACTGCGCTGATACTTGATAATGCCTCTCCTCGAAATCCAAGCGAAGATACACTTAACAGATCTTCAACCGAACGGATCTTGCTTGTCGCATGACGTAAAAATGCAGTCTTTACCTGATCTTTTGGAATTCCGATCCCATTGTCAGTTACCCTGATCAATGTCATTCCGCCGTCTTTGATCTCCACAGTCACTGCATTTGCTTTTGCATCCACTGCATTTTCCACAAGCTCTTTGACAACAGAAGCTGGCCGTTCAATAACTTCTCCTGCTGCAATATTATCGATCGTCTTTTGATCTAGTAATTGTATCTTCGCCATAAAATTACTCCTCGTTCTTTAACTTCTCCTGTAACACATATAAATAATTCAACGCTTCCAGCGGTGTCATGTCAGAAAGATCTTTTTCTCTTAGTTCTGCCATAAATGGATGTTCCATCGTTGGTTCATCGCTTTCTCTGAAGAAACTTAACTGTTGTGCCTCTCCATATGGCATGATATCCTTCGCTCCTGACGTCAGATCATGTTCTTCTAATTCTCTTGCGATCTCTTTTGCTCGATTGATCACGGCATCTGGGACTCCGGCAAGTTTTGCAACCTGCACTCCATAACTCTTATCTGCACCACCTTTTACGATCTTACGCAGGAACACGATGTCATCTCCCTGTTCTTTGACAGCAATGCAGTAGTTATGTACACTGTCGATCTTACCTTCTAACTCTGTCAGTTCATGATAATGTGTCGCAAACAGAGTTTTTGCACCGAGGAGCTTGGAATTGCTGATATATTCCACAACTGCCCATGCAATGGACAACCCATCAAATGTACTCGTTCCACGTCCGATCTCGTCTAAGATCAACAAACTGTTTTTCGTTGCATTTCTTAAAATATTGGCAACTTCACTCATCTCAACCATAAATGTACTCTGTCCAGAAGCAAGATCATCTGATGCTCCAACCCTTGTAAAGATGCGATCTACGATACCGATATTTGCTTTCGCCGCTGGTACAAAGGAACCAATCTGTGCCATTAATACGATCAGGGCAACCTGCCTCATATAAGTTGATTTACCTGCCATGTTTGGTCCCGTGATGATCGCTACACGATTCTTCTTGTTATCAAGATATGTATCATTAGAAATAAACATATCATTTGGAATCACCTGCTCTACAACCGGATGTCTTCCATCCTTGATATCAATCGTCCCTCTGACATTTAACTTCGGACGTACAAAATGATTGCGTTCTGCGACATATGCAAGGGAGGCAAGTGCATCGATCTGCGCGATCACATTCGCTGTTCTTGAGATTCGTTCCATCTCTCCTGCTAATGTTTCACGGATCATAACATAAGTTTCATATTCTAACGCATACAGACGGTCTTCGGAACCCAGGATCGTATCCGCCAGCTGGTTTAATTCTTCGGTTGTGTAACGCTCGGAATTGGCCAGTGTCTGCTTACGGATATAATGATCAGGTACAAGATCTTTGTAGGAATTTGTCACATCTAAATAGTACCCAAATACTTTATTAAACTTGATCTTTAAGTTCTTGATCCCTGTTTTTTCACGTTCCCGTTCCTCAAGTTCCATCAACCATTGCTTTCCTTCTGTTTTAGCACGTTTTAATTTGTCTATATCTTCCTTGAATCCTTCCTTGATGATCCCACCTTCTTTGATCGCAAGCGGTGGTTCTTCAATGATGGAATCTTCCAAAAGATTGTGGATATCTTCCAATGGATCTAAATCTTCTCTTAATCCAGACAATAATGGATCTTTGCATTCTTCAAGAACTGTTTTGATCGCAGGCAGCAATTCCAACGATGTTTTAAATGCGATCATATCTCTTGGATTCGCTGTCTTATAACTTACTTTTGTCATTAAACGTTCCAGATCATAGATCGGATTTAAGTATTCTCTTAATTCTTCTCTTACGATCGTCTGATCCGTAAGTGTTGTGATCGCATCGTATCTCTCTTCGATCTTTTTCTTGTCCACCAATGGCTGCTCAACCATGTTTCTTAGCATTCTGGCACCCATGGCTGTTTTTGTCTTATCTAATACCCATAAGAGTGACCCTTTTTTTTGTTTATCACGTAATGTCTCACAAAGTTCCAAATTTCTACGGCTGGAGCTGTCGATGATCATAAATTCACTTGTCTCATAAGCTTCAATATGCATCAGATGATCCAGAGAACTCTTCTGTGTCTCATGAAGATATCCAAGCAATGCACCCGTTGCGATCACTCCCATTGGATGATCCAAAAGTCCAAGACCTTCTAAATTTCCTACTTTGAACTGACGCTTGATCCTTTCCTCTGCCTGTTCTTCATCAAAATGGTATGGCTCAATGCTTGAGATCACGATCGACATCTTGTCTTTTAAGTAATCAAAATCCATGCCACTGATCAAAAATGCATCATTACAAACGATCTCTGCCGGCTCGAACTTGAAGATCTCATCTCTGACTTTCGCTAAACTATCCATTGATGTTGTTCTAAAATCCCCCGTTGTAACATCAACAAATGAAATTCCGTAACTTCCATCATTTGCAAAAATACACATCAGATAGTTATTTTTCTCATCATCAAGACTCTGCTGGGAAATATTCGTTCCTGGCGTTACAATACGCACGATCTCTCGTTTTACGATTCCCTTTGCCTGGCTTGGATCTTCAACCTGCTCACAGATCCCGACTTTATATCCTTTTTCTACTAATTTATTTAAATAGGAATCCACAGCATGATAAGGAACGCCACACATTGGTGCGCGCTCCTCAAGTCCACAGTTCTTCCCTGTTAATGTGATCTCTAATTCTTTGGATGCTGTCAGTGCATCATCAAAGAACATCTCATAGAAATCTCCGAGACGATAAAATAAGATACAATCTTTATTCTCTTCTTTGATCTGCATATACTGCTGCATCATTGGTGTCAGTTTTCCTTTTTTAGCCATGGATCTGCTCTCCCATATAATAGAAACCTTTTTCCTCAACTAATTTAACATCTGCCATTGTACCAATCTGTTCTTTGCATCCTTTAAAATGAACTAACAGGTTATTTTCCAATCTTCCTGTTAACATTCCTTCTTCGTGCGTATTCTCTTCTTCGATCAGAACTCTCTCGATATCTCCGACTTTCTTCTTGCAATTCTTTGCAGATGTCTCTTTTAATAAGGCAAGAAGTCTGTCAAAACGATCTTTGATCACATCTTTGTCCACCTGATCTTCCATGCTCGCTGCTGGTGTTCCAGAACGTTTCGAATATACATATGTGTATGCACTGTCAAATCCAACTTCTCTTACAACATCTAATGTCTCCTTGAAATCTTCTTCTGTCTCTCCAGGGAATCCTACGATAATATCTGTTGTAAAAGACACTCCAGGGATTCTCTCCTGAATCTTCTTAGCAAGTGCTACATACTGTTCTTTTGTATAATGACGATTCATCAATTTTAACAGGCGGCTGCTTCCTGACTGCATTGGAAGATGCATATGTTTACATACTTTCTTGCTTGTTGCCATCACTTCGATCAGATCATCCGATAAATCCTTTGGATGTGGTGTCATAAAACGGATTCTTTCTAGTCCTTCGACTTTCTCTACTTCTCTTAATAATTCAGCAAATGACATCGGTTCTTCTAATGTCTTTCCATAAGAATTTACATTCTGTCCAAGAAGCATCACTTCTTTGACACCTTCTGATACAACCTGCTTTACTTCTTTGATGATATCTTCCGGCTTACGGCTTCTTTCTCTTCCTCTTACATATGGCACGATACAGTAACTGCAGAAGTTATTGCATCCATACATAATATTAACTCCACATTTGAATGAGAATTTACGGTCACTTGGAAGATCTTCCACGATCTGGTCTGTATCTTTCCAAATATCAACGATCATTCCCTTGGAGTCTACTCTTGCTTTTAATAATTCTGCTAATTTAAAGATATTGTGTGTTCCAAAGATGATATCTACAAATTTATAGCTTGAACGAATCTTCTCGATCACATGCTCTTCCTGCATCATACATCCACATAACCCGATCATCATCTGTGGATTTCTCTCTTTCATCTTCTTAACCTGCCCCAAATGTCCATATAACTTTGTATTGGCATTCTCACGAACTGTACATGTATTAAAGATCAGGAAGTCTGCTTCTTCTGTTTCAACTTCTTCATATCCGCTTGAATTATACACAATTGGCACCGGTGATTTCCACTTTTTTAAAACATTGGCTATTTGTAAGGCATAATGCGTAGGATTAACAAGATTTATATTATTAGCACCTTGTTTTATAAGGCTTTCAAATATTTCTATAAGCTTTTCTTCGGTAATTTCAACGCCCTTATTTTGAGAGCTGATTTCATTATTTTGGCAAAATACGCATTTCAAATTACAACCGGAGAAAAATACTGTTCCGCTTCCCTGCTTGCCGCTGATACAAGGTTCTTCCCAATAGTGAAGTGAAGCCCTGGCAACACGAAAATTATCCGGACTTTGGCAAAAGCCCAATTTCTTACTTCTGTCAACATTGCATTTGCGCGGGCAAATTGAACAAATCATATTAAAGCCTTATATATGTCGCCCTTTTTAAAAGGAGTTTGCGCTGCCGCTTCTTTAGCAGCACTGTTTATCGACATACCCTTTTCAACAAGTGATTTAGCCAAAGCTATCGCCTGCTCAAGCGTTATTTCTTCTGCTTCGTCTTGCTTTTTGCCCTCAATAATAATAACATATTCACCCTTCGGTGATTTATCTGCATAATAAGCAATTGCTTCATCAAATGTGAAGTGAAGCACCTGCTCGTGTCTTTTGGTAAGTTCA
>ENA-OPAG01001828-OPAG01001828.1-human-gut-metagenome-genome-assembly--contig:-NODE-1828-length-10438-cov-2.514399_pt1 | contig 10438 bp, 7 predicted proteins | sample MGYA00241053_ERZ501422 | MGnify/ENA primary metagenome ERZ501422 (study PRJEB25962, sample SAMEA2042619) | human gut metagenome | biome: human gut; feature: human-associated habitat; material: faeces... | reverse complement strand
GGGCAAAATATCCCACAAATTGTGACGCACATCTTGCAGAAAGCCTTTTTCAGACGCGCTCTAACGGAGCATATATTCTTCTGATATACATGTTTACAGTATTTTCTGATATGAGAACTGTCAGGTCAGAAGTAATTTTATAAAATTGTTGTATAAGTATTGAAATGAGGTACAATATGAAAAAAGTAGCAGTCTTAGGTTCTACAGGTTCGATCGGAACACAGACACTGGATGTGGTACGTGCAAATGATGACCTGGAAGTAGTTGGTCTTGCAGCAGGCAGCAATGTAGAAATGCTGGAGAAGCAGATACGTGAATTTCATCCCAGACTTGTTGCAGTCTGGAAAGAAGAGGCAGCCAGAGATCTGGCAGTACGTGTGCAGGATCTGGATGTAAAAATCGTAAGCCAGATGGGTGGTCTTATCGAACTTGCCAGAATGGAGGAATCAGACATTCTGGTGACCGCTATCGTAGGAATGATAGGAATCAGACCAACTATGGAAGCAATCCTTGCAGGTAAGGATATTGCTCTGGCAAATAAGGAAACACTGGTAACAGCCGGACATCTGATCATGCCGCTGGCAAAGCAGTTCGGTGTGCAGATCCTGCCTGTAGACAGCGAGCACAGTGCTATTTTCCAGGCACTTCATGGAGAGAAAAGAGAGCAGATACATAAACTGCTCATCACTGCATCCGGCGGTCCTTTCCGCGGAAAGAAAACAGCAGATCTGGAGAAGGTGACTCTGGAGGATACGCTGAAGCATCCGAACTGGGTAATGGGACAGAAGATTACAGTGGATTCTGCAACTCTGGTAAATAAAGGTCTGGAAGTTATGGAAGCCAGATGGCTTTTTGATGTAGATCTGGATCATATTCAGGTTGTGGTTCAGCCGCAGAGTATTATCCACTCTATGGTGGAATTCGAGGACGGTGCAGTGATGGCACAGCTTGGAACACCGGATATGAGACTTCCGATACAGTATGCATTATGCTACCCGGACAGAAGATTTTTAAAAGGCGACAGACTGGATTTTCATATGTTGAAGCAGATCACCTTTGAGGAGCCGGACAGGAAAACTTTTAAAGGTCTTCCAATGGCGGTGGAAGCGGCAAAGGCAGGCGGCAGTATGCCAACCGTTTTTAATGCTGCAAATGAGCTGGCAGTCCGCAAATTCCTTCAGAAAAAAATCAGCTTTCTGGATATTTACGAGATTATCGGGCAGTCTATGAGCAGACATACAGCAGTAAAGGATCCGGACCTGGATCAGATTCTGGAGATTGAGAAAGAAACTTATCGTTGGATTGAAAGCAGGTGGTAGGTTGAAGATTATTCTGGCATTATTGATTTTCAGTGCGATCATTCTTTTTCATGAGCTGGGGCATTTCCTTCTTGCAAAGAAAAATAAGATCGTAGTAACGGAGTTTTCCCTTGGAATGGGACCAAGGCTGCTTAGCACAGAGAAGAATGGAACCAGGTATTCTCTGAAGCTTTTGCCTCTTGGCGGTTCCTGTGCCATGCTGGGAGAAGATATGGAGGATGAGTCCAAGGGGACTTTCAATGGTGCACCAGTGTGGGGAAGAATCGCTACAGTTGCAGCAGGACCGGTATTTAACTTTATCATGGCATTTGTATTGTCTGTGATCATTGTAGGTGCTGTAGGATATGAACCATCCAGAGTTCTTTCCGTAAAGGAAGGTTCTGCGGCTGAGGCGGCAGGACTGAAAGAGGGAGATATTATTACCGGTTATCAGGGATATCACATTGATCTGGGAAAAGATCTCTATGTATATTCCTATCTGAACCAGCTGAAAGAGGGAGATACCATTAACCTGACTGTTAAGCGTGATGGAAAGAAGATGGACATTTCCTATAAGTCGGATACAAATGTGAGATACCTTCTGGGCTGCAATTTCAACGGGGATGATACTTCTGCCATGACAGTGGAATCTGTAATGGATGGAATGCCGTTGCAGGAAGCAGGGATTCAGCAGGGAGATGTGATCACATCCATTAATGGAGTGAAGATTACAAATGCAGCAGATTACCAGAAATATATTCAGGAGAATCCGCTGACAGAAAAGTCTGTAAAGATTACCTATTCCAGGGACGGACAGGAATATGATATTACGGTTACACCAAAAGAATACCGTACGGCAGAATCAGGATTTACCTACAATATGTATTCTGAAAAAGCAAAAGGGCTGAATATAGTCAAATATGGTGCCGTAGAAGTAAAATATATGGTACGTACAACGATTCTCAGCCTGAAAGAGCTGGTCAGCGGAAAGCTTGGAATGAAAGATCTGAGTGGTCCGGTCGGAATTGTGGATGCAATCGGAACTACGTATGAGGAAAGCAAAAGCGAAGGAACCATGATCCTGTGGATGAATATGCTTAATCTGGCAGTTCTGCTCTCTGCAAACCTTGGAGTTATGAACCTCCTTCCGTTTCCGGCACTGGACGGTGGACGGCTGGTATTCCTTGTCATAGAGGCAATCCGAAGAAAACCGATTAACAGACAGGTGGAGGGCGGCATCCATTTCGCAGGGCTGATGCTGTTGATGGCGCTGATGGTATTTGTTATGTATAATGATATTGTTAAGCTGATCTGATCATCTGGCATACCAGTGTGGGTTTGAAAAAATCTCCCATAAAATGTGACGCATATCTTGTGTAAAGCATTTTTTAAACACACTTTAGAACCAATGTAATGTATATGATTAAAAAGACAGATATCTTGAAAGAAAATAGAGAGTCTGTCTTTTTTTGACGAAAATTTGACGATTTATCTGGATTTTCACAGTTCGATTTGATATATTAAAATTGTCCTGAAGGTTTAAGCGACAGATATATGTATTACACAAATCTGTTACAGAGGATTAACAGTGAAAGTATTTTGACCGCAGTTTCGGGAAAGTGTGTGTATAATGTAACCCAACAAAAGACAAACAGAAAAATGTGGGGTGAAAGGAGATGTTTATGAGAAAGAAAAATGAAATCACTGAGTATGTAGCTGCTGCTCTTATATTTGTGTGCGCGGTAGCAGTAAGTCTGGGCATATTTCTGGTATGCACGCAGAATTCTATTGAGCGTAACTCGCAGAAAGTAATTAAGACGAATGTTTCCAGACAGAGTGAACATATTAAAGCAATTTTGGATATTCATTATGGATATCTGAGGGGTATAGCAAAAGAGATTGGAAAATCCGAAGAACTTGTGTCGGATGAAAATATGGAAATGTTAATATCGCTTGAAGAGGAAACTGCTTTAGAGCGTACAGCACTGATTGAAACAGATGGTACGGCTCATTATGATAACGGAGCAGAGAAGAATGTATCTTTGAGGAGATATTTTAAGGAAGGAATGGAGGGAAAAGAAACACTAAGCGATCCACTGGAGAGCAGCGTAGATAAAGAAACCCGTGTAATTCTGGGCGTACCGGTCTGGAAAAACGGAAAAGTGATAGGAGTTCTGGGTGGTTCTTATAACGTAACTGCATTAAGCCGTATGCTGTTTAACGATTTCTTTGAAGATGTAGGATATACACTGATTACTACCAGTGATGGTGAGATTATTGCGTATGATGGTGATTTTGCCTATCATGAGATTGAATATGGCGATAACTTCTTTGAATTTTATGATGATCAGACACTTATTTTTGATTCGTCCCTGACAGAAGTGAAAAAAGATTTTACAGTGGGTGCCGATGGACTGATGAAAATAAGAATTGGAAATGATTATAATTCAGACCGTTATCTGGCCTATACAGATATGGGATTGAATGACTGGATGATTTGTTATGTTATCCCTGTTTCTGAAGCGCAGAAATCTTATAACTTTGTACGAAGATATGAACTGATTTTTACAATCGGGTTTTGTGTTATGGTAAGCATGTTGTTCCTTTGGGGATTTGTTAAGAACAGATCAAAGGATAAACAGCTTATTCAGGCAGCAGAGACAGATGCACTGACCAGCGCGTACAATAAGAGAAGTACAGAAGAACGGATCCATAATGTTCTGCAGGAACACCCGCAGGAACCGGGAACTTTTGTGATCATGGATGTGGATCATTTTAAGGAAGTAAATGATATATATGGACACATTACAGGGGACAAAGTCCTGCACAAATTTGGTGAAGTGCTTCATGAACATTTTCGTGAAGGAGATATTGTTGGCAGGATTGGTGGTGATGAATTTGTAGTATATATGAGGAAAACGGACAGCAGAGAAGTTGCTGTTTCCAGAATCGAAAGTCTGATAAAAAAGGTTGAAGAATTATCGTTTACGGAAATGAATGGAAAGAATATTACCATTAGTGCCGGAATGGCATTTGCTCCGGAACATGGAACAGGATATCTTGATCTGTATAAAAATGCAGATACTGCATTATATAAGACAAAACAGAATGGCAGAGATGGGTATAATATTTACGAAGAAGAAAAAAGATAAAGATAAAGGAGAGAGAAAAAGGTTATGCCTATTGGAATAATTATCAATGCATTATCCATAGTTATCGGCGGAATCCTGGGGGCTCTTGTGGGGCACAAATTAAGTCCGAAATTCAAAGAGGATATTACCCTTGTATTCGGGGTATGTTCTATGGGAATGGGAATCAGCACCATCGGTCTGATGGAAAATATGCCGGCGGTTATTTTTTCTGTTGTGATCGGTACGGGAATCGGACTTGCGATTCATCTTGGAGAAAGGATTAATGCCGGTGCCGGTGTTATGCAGCGTGTGATCGGCAAATTTATCAAGAATTCAAATTCAGAACTTTCTGAGGATGAGTTTATGAATACACTGGTGACGATCATCGTATTATTCTGTGCAAGCGGAACAGGAATCTATGGCTCTATCGTATCCGGAATGAGCGGGGATCATTCAGTGCTGATCTCCAAATCTATTCTGGATTTATTTACAGCAGCTATTTTTGCCTGCAGCCTGGGAATGGTAGTGTGTATGATCGCCATTCCGCAGGTGATCATTTTCCTGATCCTGTTCTTTGCAGCAACGGCGATTTTCCCGCTGACTACACCGGGCATGATCAATGACTTTAAAGCCTGTGGCGGGTTTCTGATGCTTGCAACCGGTTTTCGTATGGTGAAGCTGAAGAACTTCCCAACTGCGGACATGATACCGGCGATGGTGCTGATCATGCCTATGTCATGGTTCTGGGTGACTTACGTACTGCCGTTAGTATCATAAGTTAAGCTGGCAGATTTTCATTTCTGAGTTCAGAAACGGAGATCTGCTTCTTTTTAGGTCAATTACAATCAAAATTATAGATGACTGTAATGGCGCTTATAAAAAACTAACCAATAGTTAATAGAAAATTTCTTCCTGATATTGTATTGTAAATATATAATAAATCTGAAAAAAATATCAGGTGTATCAAAAGTATTTCCTGATATTTGCCTGAAACTATAATGGCACATCAAGAGAGGAGGAGATTTTTATGAGTATGAAAAATCGATTTGCAGGAAAATGTAGAAGCTATCTGGCATTTTTTCTTCTGGCGGCATTTGCAGCACTTTTATTTTTCCCAAGGGTAGCATCGGCTGCTGCCAAGCCAACTGCCAAACAGCTTAAAGTAACCTACAGAGGATTCGAATATGACAATGATACAGCAAAGTTATATCTGAAGCTGAGTCTGAAAAATACTTCGAGTTACACGATTACAAAAGTGAAGATGGGATATGAGATACCTATTATGGAGGATGGAACCATAACCCAGACCTTCAGTGTAACGATCAATCCCGGAAAGACAGTGAATAAGACGGTTTATATTGGAAAAATGACTCAGCAGCCATATAAAGCGCCGAAGGTAAAATGCTTATCGTTCTGGTATAAGTCAGCGATACCTAAGCTAAACCAGCTCAAAGTCAGCTACAAGGGATATGAGTACAATCCGAACACAGGAGAGCTGTATATAACTGCCCGTATGCAGAACACTTCCAGTTATACGATTACAAAGGTAGCGATGTATTTTGAGATACCACTGGATGAAACTGCAACACCGACCAAAACCTACAATGTAAATATTCCGGCCGGAAAGACAAAAAATTACAGGTTTAAAATCGGAAGGATGGCAGATGCTCCGGATGGAAAGGTACTGGTGAAATGTAAGAAATTCTGGTATAAGAAATAACAAATGAAATTGTGATATCAGACAGGCAGCCATTGTGAGATACTCTAAACAGTACCGCAATGGCTGCTGTTTTGTTATGCTTAGGAAATTACGTCGGAATTGTTATAATTAGGTATATTTTAGCATAAATAATTCCTGTCTGAAATAAAAATTGCTGTTATTATTTCTGGCTTAGTCGGGCTCGAAGTGGCAGTAACTCCTGCTTTACGTTACAAATGTTTCATGTTATCATTATCTAAAATCAGGGAAGCTGTTTTTCGGGGAATTTTTTAACCGAATGCGGATTGCGAATATCCGTTTGACTTGCAAAATCTGGTAATGAAGGAGGATGAAAAATATGCGGAACAGAAAGAAACTGCCAATTGGAATAGATAGTTTTGAAAAAATAATCCGGCATAATTTTTACTATGTGGATAAAACAGAAATGATAACAGAACTTCTTCATAACTGGGGAGAAGTGAATCTGTTTACACGTCCTCGCCGTTTTGGAAAATCTCTGAATATGAATATGCTGCAGTCATTTCTGGAAATCGGATGTGATAAATCGCTGTTTAATGGACTGAAGGTATCCCGTGAAAAAGAACTGTGTGAAGAATATATGGGAAAGTTTCCGGTAATTTCGCTTACATTGAAGAATGTGGAGGGATTAAATTTTGAGTCAGCCCGGAAATCGCTGAAGAATACTCTGGGAATGGAGGCGTGGAGACTTAGTGCTCTGGCAGAGAGCAGCCGCCTTACAGAGGAAGAAAAAAACTCTTATAAAGCATTGACTGTCGTTGATGATCATGGCGATTTCAAAATGTCTGATGCCACAATGGAGAAGGCGCTGCTTATATTAACTGTATTACTGGAGAAACATTATGGAAAAAAAGCGGTTCTTTTGATTGATGAGTATGATGTGCCATTAGATAAAGCGTTCCAGTATGGATATTATGACGAGATGGTATCTTTGATCAGAAACATGTTTGGAAATGTTTTGAAGACAAATTCGAGCCTGTTTTTTGCAGTACTTACGGGATGCCTGAGAATTGCGAAGGAAAGCATTTTTACAGGATTAAACAATTTTAATGTTTTTTCGATTACGAGTGTACAGTTTGATGAGTTCTTTGGATTTACAGATGATGAGGTCGCAGAAATGCTGAAATATTTTGGGCTTTCTGACTACCATGAAACAATCAGGGAATGGTATGATGGTTATCAGTTTGGAAAGAAAGCAGTGTATTGTCCTTGGGACGTGATCAGTTATTGCAGAAATTTATGTGCAGATCCTGATGCGATACCAGAAGATTTCTGGTCTAATACCAGCAGCAACAGCATTGTGAGTCGTTTTATAGATAAAGCGAATAAACAGACGAGAGATGAAATCGAAAACCTGATTTCGGGAGAAACGGTTATAAAAGAAATAAAACAGGAACTGACATATAATGAATTGGATAAATCCATTGAGAATCTTTGGAGTATACTTTTTACAACAGGGTATTTAACACAACGTGAAAGAATAGACAGCAGAAAGTTACGTCTGGCAATTCCTAACAGAGAAATTAAAGAATTGTTTGAACTTCAGATCAGGGAATGGTTTCAGGAAAAGTCATCTGAGGATGTAAAGAAGCTTGATAAATTATGCATGGCTTTTCCAGATGGAGATGCAGAAACGATAGAAGATTTGTTTAACGACTATTTATGGAATACAATCAGTATTCGGGATACGGCAGTTAAGGGAAGAAAAGAAAATTTTTATCATGGAGTTTTGCTGGGGCTGCTAAGTCATATGGAGAACTGGGCTGTCTGGTCGAATATAGAATCTGGTGAAGGTTATTGTGATATTTTACTGGAAGTTCCGGAGAATCGTGTCGGAGTGGTGATCGAGATGAAATATGCTCAGGAAGACAGAATGGAGGCAGCTTGTACAGAAGCTCTGAAACAGATTGAACAACGTCAGTATGCTGCAAGGTTAAAGAGTGACGGGATGAAGAATATTGTAAATTATGGCATTGCCTGTTATCGGAAACATTGTAAAGTTAAGATTGGGAAAGAAAATTCTTAATCTAAGAAGATATCTTAATAAGAAAACAGCTCTGCTGTTCTGAAATTACAGCTCCTCTCAGTGATTATTATTTGTGATACTGAGGGGAGCTTTTTATATCATAGAAGATTATTCTGCAATGTTTCTGTGATGTAACAGTCTTTTGGACAGGATTCTTTCTTACGTATTCTTTGTTGGAATAATCCATGTGAAAAGAAGAATTGCGAAGGAAATAGGAAACGAACGGGTATAATTTGTGCAAATTGTTGGAAAATTTTTTAAACATACTTTAATATGAACGGAAAAGTCAGGAAAGGAAGAAAAATGAGAAAGAGACTTATCATCGGTATGAGTGGGGCTTCCGGAGCGCCCCTTACAATAGAATTGCTGAAACAACTGCAGCAGTATAAAGAAATAATAGAGACACATCTGATTGTGACAAAAGGTGCGGAAATGACGCTGGAACAGGAGACAGATTATACATTGGAACAGCTATATGATCTTGCGGACGAGGTACATGATAACTATAACATCGGTGCAGGTCCGGCGAGTGGAAGCTACCGTACGATGGGAATGATCGTGATTCCATGCAGTATGAAAACTCTGGCGGGAATCGTAAGCGGGTACAGTGATAATCGCGTTTTACGGGCAGCAGATATAACCTTGAAAGAACGCCGGAAGAAGATATCATTACCAGAAAATGGTCTGAGCAGATATGGGAACTTGTCAAACAACCGGTGTCTGTGCTGGCAGGAGTACATTATGATAATCTGGAAAAGGAACAGTTGATGGAAGTAATCCGGATATTAGATCAACTGCTCGAAAACTTAGAACAAGAACTGCGATTTCGGAATATAAAATGTAGTCAAAACGTATAAGAGAAACATAGATATAGAAATACAATGGTGCTATAATTTTTTCAGATAACGAAATCAGGAGTTTATGTCGGACTGGAAAAAGCCTGTGAAAAAGCAATGAACCAGATTCGGGAGCTGTGTTATGATGAACGGCTTCGTAATGAAGACAGAAATGATATTCTGGCATATGGAATTGCTTTTTGTAAGAAGAAATGCAAGGTAGTTGTCGAAAATTTATAAGGAATGAGGTAATCTTAAAAAGATGATATCTGAAAAGGGAAAGGGATAGGTGATAGATTCTTGCGCATCAGTTCTTTGCAGGCTGATGCGCATATTTTGTCTGCTTTGCTACAACCCTAACGCAACTCAGCAATCCTGCTGACTGCCACATAGATCTCCTGGATTTTATACCAGGTTGGATAGTCTACGATTCCTGTCTGGTCCAGACCGAAAATGTTCTGGAAAATCCTGACGGAATTTTGGGTCTCAGGTCCGTAAATTCCATCTGCGGTGACAACAGGGACAGCTGGATAAGCTTCTGCGATTGTGTTTAACTGTTCCTGAATCTGTCTTACCTTATTTCCAGATGCACCGATATCCAGATCATATCCTGGCCAGGAGGCGGGGATGCCGGAGATTGCTTCCGCCACATTGATATACATATCATTTCCGTAAAAAGTCCGTAGGATTTCAATGGCAGAGTATCCCTGATCGCCCAGTGCCTTGCTTCCCCATTGTGTCATCCAGCCTCTGTTTCGGCATTGTACCTGTTTGCCGTCACAGTACTGAGTAAGGATTGGCTGACGTACATTTGGTCTGGAAAGATAATTCTCAAACAGTTCATCTACAATGCGGTCAATGCTGGCAAAGATATTTCTGCCATAGATCCATTTGTGATCATAGGCAGTGGAGGAAGTGATCGTAAAGTCATAACCTTTGTTCCGGTACCATTCCGTATAAACCCTGTTCAGAGTAAAAGACATGATAGCCAGAATATTTGCCCGGATGGTGTCGTCGGGCCAGGTGGCATAGATTTCGCTGCTGGCTACATTTTTGATGTAATCTTTGTAGCGTACATAATAATTGCCTGCAGCGGAATCGTTGACAGGTCCGTCGTGTACCACTATATATTCAGGGACAACGACCTTGCTTAATACGATTTCGCCGTTTTCGTTTATTGGTTTTATCTCGGCTTCTTCGATTTTGGGAGGATATTCATAGAACAACGTATGCGGAGGAATTACAATTCTCTGGAAAGTTTCGCCGGATTCCATGACATTCAGCGTTGTTGGCTGTCTGGATAAAGTATCTGCTAATACCTGGCTTCCTGCGATTTCTTTTGGTTCAAATCCTTCTGCTTCGATCTGAATGGTATATTCTGAGTAGGGCTGTTGTTCAACCGGTTCCAT
>ENA-OPAG01001816-OPAG01001816.1-human-gut-metagenome-genome-assembly--contig:-NODE-1816-length-10472-cov-11.311030_pt1 | contig 10472 bp, 9 predicted proteins | sample MGYA00241053_ERZ501422 | MGnify/ENA primary metagenome ERZ501422 (study PRJEB25962, sample SAMEA2042619) | human gut metagenome | biome: human gut; feature: human-associated habitat; material: faeces... | reverse complement strand
CACAGAGGTCATAAAAACCGCTGTGCCGTATTTCTTTCCTTGGCGACTGTTTTTGCAGGCTTTCTTTCAGGCGGGATTGCAGGCTGGAGGGATAATGTCTTATCCGTATCAGCGAGGGAATCCGGGAACTGTTGCATCGGTGGGGGTAAAGCCTGTTACAGAACCGACACAGAGCAATGAACAGCCGATAGAAGCTGGAAAACAGGAGCAAATGGAGCCGGAAGAGAATGAGTTTCTGGATTACTCATTTGGTGTGTAAATTTTTGAAAAGGAGTTGATATTATCATGAAAACTGGATATACTATAAGTAGGGCAAGTAGGGAATGCCCTACTTTTAAGATTTTGAAAGGAGTGAACGACATGGCAAACATGATAGTAGATAACGCAAAGGTAATGTCCAAAGGACAGATAACTCTTCCAAAGGAAATCAGAGAGCAGCTTGGAATCGGAACAGGAGACAGAGTAACACTGATTTGTGAAGGTGATCAGGTTGTAATGATGAATGCAGCAGTTTATGCTATGAAAATGCTTCAAGGCGGTATGCAGGGAGAAGCAGCAAAGAGTGGTCTGGAAACAGAGGAAGATATTGATGCACTTGTGAGAGAGGTAAGAGAAGAAGTGGAGGGCTTATGAGAATACTGATTGATACCAATATTCTGATTTCAGCAGCACTCAATTCCCATGGAAGCGAATATTACGGAAGGGAAGGAGAGACAGGAACATGAATAACAAGTTAGAAGTAATCGGCATTGATCATGGCTGGTCAATGATGAAAACAATCTCTCAGGTATTTATCACAGGTATTAAGGAGATTACAACAACTCCGGCATGCCAAAATTGTAATAGGCATGATATAATGATTGAGGTGAAAAACTTGATATTGTACATAAAATACAGAAGGTGGAAGAATGGCAGATATGTTTGAAAAATTGTTTAATATGATAAAACGCAAAAATAAGATTGAACCGGTGGAAATTTCAAAGCAATATAGTGATACAACTAAAAAGGTGCTTGTTGAAGACGATAATGCGACCTGTGACGAAAAAAACGAGAAGTTTTATGAAACTGAAGAGACTATTAGCTGTTCTGATATGATAGATGTTGATATTTGCGAAAGTGATGTGGAAAATAATTTTGAGTTAGGAGATGTAGCAGAGCCTAAAACTGCGAATGAGAGTAATCATGAAAAAATAATAAATGCGTATATTAAAGTAATAGATGAGGAAAAAATCTATAAAGAGGGTAAATATCGTGTTGGACAAGATGGATTGGAACCGGGGGTGTATTACTGCTGGAATGATTATTATATACAAATAGGTCGAAATGATTCTTTTTCTAGTGGTAATTGGGGATGCGATGATAGTTATATTCAGTTAATCAGCGGAAAAAAAGTCGTGATAGAAACAGGTATGATTACGCCTTTAGATAATATTGTTTATACATATAATAAAGAAAATTATCTTCTGCCGGGACATACATATAAAGTCGGAGAAGAGATTCCTGGCGGAAGATACAGAGTAATATTTGATAAAGATTATATCGAAGATGATTACGACTTTTCGGGACAATGTTTTTTTCATAGAATTGCAGAAGAAAATATGTGGCTTTCGCATGAAGTAAAAGCAATAGATGGATTGGCTGAAACGGATTCGAGAACTAATTATGTTATTATTGAAAATGGAAAAGCATTACTTGTTGAAGAAGGTGATTTTCACTCCAAAGGTGGTCCGGAAACACACTATAATGTAATAAAGAAAATAGAGAGTGATAGAAAATTCGGAATATTCAAAGAAGAGATGATGGCTAAAGATGAGTGTTGTTTTTTAGATGGTTTTGTTCCATATTATTGTGCTGTGAAAGATCCAATAGCAGAAATAATAATACAAGAATATTTTACAAAGCATGGAAAAGTGAAAACAATAAAAAATCTTTTGGAAGATGATTTTTCGATTAACTACAAAATAGAAATACCGCTATCAGATATAGATGCTCAATGTATGTTATGTTTTATGTTAATGGAAAAATATGTTGTTCCTCCGGCTTCATTTGGGTTTTCATTAGCAGATATTTTTAGACAATATGACGCTTCTAAGCCAATTGAGAATATAGAAATTTTAGTAGAGAATTCAATTACTGATTACAAAGAGAAAAATCCAAATTGTTCAAATGAAACATTAGATACTTATAGAAGGAGTCTTGAAAGATATTGGAAGAATGAAACTGAGATTATAAGGGCAATAGATTTAGTGAAGGCTAAAGTATCTTTGGATAAGATAAAGGCAATGAAGAAGTATATGAAGGTTTTTCCATTTCGTATGATTGAAAATGAATATTATTACGTTTCATATGTTCCCAAAGATGCTGTTAAACAATATATAGGAGATAACTGTCCAGATTATCTTTGTTATTATATGTACGAAAATGGTAGAGGGAAAAAGTACGAAAAAGAATATAGAAAATTGATATTAGACCTCAAGGAGAAAGGGGTAATTCAATCACGATGGAAAAGCGAGTTCTCACTATATATGTTGATTAAATCATATTTTCCAACAGCGATTTATCAATATCGTGCAGAGTGGCTTGATAAACAATCTTTGGATATTTATATACCAGAACATAAAATTGGTATTGAGTATCAGGGACAACAACATTATGAAGAAATTGATGTTTTTAATGGTGCTGAAGGATTGAAAGAAACACAAAAAAGAGATAAGGATAAAAAAGAAAAGTGTCATGCCAATAATGTCACTTTGATTGAGTGGGTATACACTGATGCAATTGAAGAATCGAAAATGTTAGACATTTTTACTCAATACAATATTTCGTTGCCTCCGAAACAGGATAGAAATGATTTTTATGAGAAGATAAAAATTGATTTCAGTAGGAATAAAAAACAAAATAAAGAAAAAGAAGTGCAAAGGATATGTCAATACAATGTTGAAGGAAAATATATTGCTTCATATGAAAATGTGGAAATGGCTGCGAGAGAAACGGGTGTTAGTGAGGTTAGTATTAGAAGAGCCTGTTCAGGAGTTAGGGATACAGGAGGCGGTTTTAGGTGGCGAAGATGTTTAAAAAATGAAATTCAAGATGATATAGGTACTCTTGTGAAAGAAGAAAAGGTAAACGGTCCCCGTAAGATAAATCAATTTGATGCTAGAGGAAATTTAATAGCTTCATATGATTCAGTATCAGATGCCGTTAGAAAGACAGGGATAAATGCTAAGAGTATTCGAGAAACGGCAAGAGGTAAACAAAAACAAGCAGGAGGGTACGTTTGGAAATATCTGGAAGAATAACAGTACTTCTAATAATGCATTATAGTTATGTGCCAGATGTTAAAGGAGCAAAAATTTAAAAATTCACTTTACGCAATGTAAATCAAATACGAATCCATATTGGGGAGCAAATTCTATCGCCTATGACAAAATTTGTTCCTCAATGCTATATCTGTTTCAGAGCCGAGAAATCGGCTCTTTTATTTTGCTCAAAATTATAAAAAATGAAGGAGGTTTCATATGAGCGGCACAACTTCCGGTAAGGCAGTGACAGAGCGTTCTGCCATGCAGATGACAAGGCTTTGATTGCCTTTCAAACTTACTTTCGGTAAGAAAACTCCATTGTACATAAAATGATTTTGTGCTATAATTTTAATGAGTTTTTTTATGAAAGGAGTTGCAAAAAAACAGAAGTTATAACGGACACTTGAAGCACGGAGATACATGGCACTTAAGAAAACACATATATGACAATCTTGTGTTTACTCGAGAAACAAAGAGTGAGGAAATACCTGCATTTCCTTGTGAAGAGTATCATAACAAACATTAGGAATAGAAGAAATGGAGGAGAAAAAATCATGAGGAAAAAATGGTTTAAAAAAGGAAGTGCAGTGCTGCTTGCAGCGGCAATGGTACTGTCCTTATTCCCAGGAATGAAGGGAACGCTTGCGACGGTACAGGCAGCAGAAAATGAGACACCTACATCTGGATACTGGACGGATGTGGCAGGATTGAAAAACTTTAGTCTGGATGAAGCCAACGATACAGAAGGTAAAATCATCTTCGGACAGAATGGCTCCGGTGCAGCACAGCAGTGGAAGATAGCAGGGGTGGATTCCGGAATAAAGGATGCGAAAGGAAATGTGACGGATAATATTATTCTCTTTGCCGCATCGCCACTGGGAAGTTCGGCGTTTGAAGATAATTATACTACCAATAAGACTTATGACTCAAACTGGAATTGTACCTATATGGTAAGTACAAGCGGATTAGAGGTATTTCCGAATCACTATGGAGCCAGTGACTTACGTACAGTTTTGAATAATTACATGAGAAGCAATAATTATTTCAGTGAGTCGGAAAAGACGAAGATGAATAAGACAACGATATATACGAATGATAAGAAGAATGGTACCACATATTCCGTAACAGATACCCTATATGCACCATATGGTGATTATGATGAACTTAACGATAAATATGTTACCGTGGGCACGAATACTTCCGACAGTTTGAATGGCGGGGTAAAGATTGATGTTTCAAAATGGGGAAATGGTTTCTGGCTGCGCTCGACGCTTGATAATCTTAGTGACTATGCACTCGTGGCTAATAAGGACAAGTATGTGGATAGCAGCTTTGTCTTCGATAGCTGTTCGGTAGTGCCCGCTTTTAATTTGAATCTGTCGGATGTCTCTTTTGCATCTGCTGCGGAAGCAGCATCATCTTCATACAGTGGATATAAAGAAAACAGTGGCATGACAGAGAACACCTATACATTGCGATATACATATACTACTGGAACGGATAGTGCAGTCATCAGTTCAGATGGAACAAAGGTCACTGTTACAAATGCAAAAGGAAAATATCTTATGGTACAGAATCGTGCTGGTGTGTATGCAATGGCAATTGATTCTGACTCTAAGACAGTGAATGCAAGTGATATTACTATGGGAAGTGCATTAGATAATTTCAATAACTGCAAAGTCTGGATTGAATCAACCGATGCAGATAGAATTACAACAGCCAAGATGGCAGTAACAGCTATCAATGTTATAGAAATAACAGATATTACATCACCGGTTGCTGGCTCAGCTTTTGATACAGAAGCAGCTTGTGCAACAACAGGCGTATCAACTACAACCCCAAAAGTAACATGGACACCAAATGATACCACAGCAGGTTATAATACCACATATACAGCAAGTGTTACTCTTGCAGCAGCAGAGAATTATGAATTTGCATCAGGTGTAACAGCAACAGTAAATGGACAGAATGCAACAAGTGTTACAAAGAATCAGGATGGAGGAATAACAGTAAGTTATTCATATAAGACAGCACCGAAAGCAGTATCTAATGCTTATTTTGCAACAGTGGATGATTTAAAGGATTGCTACAATATTAATGGTGGAACCATTGGAGTAATCAAATTTGGATTAAATGGAAATGATGCAAGACTCTGGGCAATCTGCGGAGCGGATGGAAGTAACCTTGCATTACTTTCAACCAGTGAGTTTGCACGGGCAGCTTATGGTTCTACCAGTAAATATTCAGAAAGTGACTTTGTGAAAAATATAAATACCTATTTAGGTAAAACATATTTCTCTGCAGGAGAAACAAGTAAGATGGCAGATGTCACAGTTAAAACGAATGAACCGAATGGCAAAGGTGGAAATGAAGAAAAAACAGTGACGAACAAATTATATCTGCCGAATTCAAAAGACCAGAAATCTCAGAGTCAGACAACAATATATGTGGGAAGCAGTAATGATATTGCTATTGATGTAACAAAGCTGGATGATGTTGGACTCGGAAATGTTTTCTGGCTGCGCTCGCCGATCTATGATAATAGTAGCCGTGCGCTCGTGGCTTATCCGGGCTACTCTGTGCTCGACATCCAACGCTCTGTCAACTACAGTGATGTTTCGGTAGTGCCCGCTTTTAATCTGAATCTGTCGGATGTCTCTTTTGCATCTGCTGCGGAAGCAGCTACATCTTCCTACACTGGATATAAGGCAAATGATACAGATAATACAATGACAGCGAATACCTATACTTTAAGATATGCATCTGCAGGAACTGAGGAAGTCCTCATCAGCCCGAATGGAACTAAGATTGAGGTAACAGGCGCTGACGGAAAATACCTGATGGTGCAGAACAGTACCGGTGTGTATGTACTGGCGATTGATGATAACGATAAGACAGTAAATGCCAGTGATATTGTTATGGGTAGTGATGCTTCAGACAAATTAGCCAACTTCAATAACTGTAAGGTATGGCTTGAATCAACGGATGCAGATAGAATCACAACAGCCAAGATGGCAACACAGGCTACAGTAACAACTATCAATTCTATAGAAATAACAGATATTACATCACCGGTTGCTGGCTCAGCTTTTGATACAGAAGCAGCTTGTGCAACAACAGGCGTATCAACTACAACCCCAAAAGTAACATGGACACCAAATGATACCACAGCAGGTTATAATACCACATATACTGCAAGTGTTACGCTTACAGCAGAAGATGGTTATGAATTTGCATCGGATGTAACAGCAACCATGGACGGGAAAGAAGCCAGTGTTACCAAGAATCAGGATGGAACATTAACTGTGACATATGAATTCCCTGCAACAGCTAAGGCAACCTATACAATCACAGCAGGAGCAGGCGGAACACACGAGTTAAGTACGGATGGAACATTAACAATTACCTGTGATGGTGCGCTTGATAAATTAACAGGAATCTATGTGGATGATAAGCTTGTGGATGCAGCAAATTATACACTGAAATTCGGAAGTACCATATTAACATTCAAGGCAGATTATCTGAATACATTAAGCGTTGGAACTCATAAAGTGAAGTTCCAGTATAGTGATGGAAGTGCAGAGAGCACATTTGTAATCAAAGCAGCATCCAGCCAGAATACAACAACGCAGGATACAACTACATCGGATACAACACAGGATACAACAGCACCGTCCGAAAAGGATGATGCTCCAAAAGCTGGAGATTCTACACCGATTGCATGGCTTTTTATAATTGCAGTCATAAGCGGAGCAGGGGTTGTCTATTTTGGTAGAAAGAAAAAGACAGTCAGATAATCTCTTGCTGAGAAAATCAAATGATAAATAATCAAAACAACAGACGGGTGGCTTCGGTCACCCGTCTTCGTATGGTTACTGAATCAGATTCTTTCATAAGAATACGGAGAAATTTCAAAATCAAAATTCAATTTTTGAAACGGATTGATAATTGTAAGGCTTTATGGTAGAATAGGGACGATATTTGGAATCCTTGTAAAGCAATTTGAGACAATAATAAAGGCGTGCAAGCCTTATAAACAGGAGGTTTTAAGCTATAATGGAACAGTATAAGCAGGAATTTATCGAATTTATGGTAGATTGTAAAGTCCTCAAATTCGGTGATTTTGTAACCAAGAGCGGAAGAAAGACACCTTTCTTCATCAATACTGGATTTTACAGAACAGGTGCACAGCTTAAGAAACTTGGCGAATATTATGCAGAAGCTATTAATAACAAGTACGGAACAGATTTTGATATTCTGTTCGGACCTGCATATAAGGGTATACCGCTTTCGGTTACCACAGCTATAGCACTTAACGATAAATATGGGGCAGATATAGGATACTGTTCTAACCGTAAAGAAATAAAAGACCACGGCGATAAGGGAATCCTTCTCGGAAGCCCTATCAAGGATGGCGATAAGATTGTAATAATAGAAGATGTAACAACAGCAGGAACATCAATAAATGAGACTCTCCCTATCATCAAAGCACAGGGTAACGTTAATGTTGCAGGACTTGTTGTATCCGTTGACAGAATGGAAAGAGGTCAGGGTACCAAGAGTGCACTTACAGAGATAGAAGAGAATTACGGAATCAGGACAACTGCGATTGTTACAATGGCAGATGTTGTAGAACATTTATATAACAGACCTTATAAGGGTGAAGTTATAATAGACGATGCACTTAAAGCTGCTATTGATGATTATTACAAGCAGTATGGTGTAAATTAAATAGAAGAGGGTTTAATTAATGTCAAAGCATAAGTATAAGTTTACCAATAAGAAGCATAGTGTAGGTGGCGTTGCTGCTACAATTATGGCTGCAGCTGCTATTGTACTGATTGTTTTTTCAATTGTCCTCTCATTTAAGGCAAGAGGCGAAGGCGGGGAAATAGTCGGTTCCCTGGCATTGATGGCACTTGCCTTTTCTGTATTTGGACTGATTATCGGTTTACTTAGTTACAGGGAATTTGACAGATATTATACCTTTTCATTGATAGGAAGCCTGATTAATGGTATTATAATAGTACTTTTAATAATGTTATTATTTGTAGGAATTTAAGCGAGGTAAGAAAATGGCTAAAGTAGGAATTGTCATGGGAAGTGACTCAGACCTTGAGGTTATGAGCAAAGCAGCGGAAATGCTTGAAAAGTTTGGTATTGATTATGAGCTGACTGTTATTTCAGCACATCGTATGCCTGACGTATTTTTTGATTATGCAAAGACAGCAGAGGAAAAAGGTTTTAAGGTTATAATTGCAGGAGCCGGTGGAGCAGCACATCTTCCGGGTATGTGTGCGGCAATTTTCCCAATGCCTGTTATTGGTATTCCAATCCATACCAAATCTCTTGGCGGAGTTGATTCTTTATATTCAATAGTACAGATGCCAAGCGGAATCCCTGTTGCAACTGTTGCAATTAACGGAGGAGCTAATGCGGGAATTCTTGCAGCTAAGATTCTTGCAACAAGTGATGACGAACTTCTTAACAGAATCAAAGCATATAAAGATGAATTAAAAGATGGCGTTATGAAGAAAAAAGACAAAATTGAAAAAGTCGGATATAAAAAATACATGGAGGAAAAATAAAAATGGATTACAAGAAAGCGGGCGTTGATATTGAAGCCGGATATAAGTCGGTTGAATTAATGAAGGAACATGTTAAAAGCACAATGAGACCGGAGGTACTCGGTGGTATCGGTGGATTTTCAGGTGCGTTCTCAATGGCAGCAATCAAAGACATGGAGGACCCTGTGCTTTTATCCGGAACAGACGGATGCGGAACCAAGGTTAAACTTGCTTTCCTTATGGACAAGCATGACACAATCGGTATTGATTGTGTTGCCATGTGCGTTAACGACGTTGCATGTGCAGGCGGTGAACCTTTATTTTTCCTTGATTATATAGCATGTGGAAAAAACATTCCTGAGAAAATCGCAACAATCGTTAAAGGTGTTGCGGACGGTTGTAAATTATCCGGATGTGCACTTGTCGGCGGAGAAACAGCAGAACATCCCGGACTTATGCCTGAGGACGAATATGACCTTGCAGGATTTTCTGTAGGTGTATGTGACAGAAAGAACCTTATTACAGGAGAAAACATCAAGCCGGGAGATACACTTGTTGCAATCAAATCTTCAGGTGTACACAGCAATGGTTTTTCACTTGTAAGAAAAGTTTTTGATATGACAAAAGAATCCCTTGATACATATTATGATGAACTTGGAACAACTCTCGGTGATGCTTTACTTAAACCAACAATTATTTATGTCAAGGCACTTAAAGCAGTTAAGGATGCCGGAGTAACCATTAAGGGCTGCAGCCACATCACAGGCGGCGGTTTTTACGAGAACATTCCAAGAATGCTTCCTGACGGAATAAGAGCCGAAGTTAAAAAAGACAGCTACGAAGTACCTGCATTATTTAAACTTATGGCTAAGAAAGGCAATATTGACGAACATATGATGTATAATACATTCAATATGGGTGTCGGTATGATCCTTGCAGTTGACCCTGCTGATGCAGATAAGACCATAGAAGCAATCAAGTCTGCCGGGGAAGATGCATTTGTAATAGGACAGACAGTTGCAGGTGAAAAAGGTGTAACATTATGTTAAGAGTAGTTGTACTTGTTTCAGGTGGCGGAACCAATCTTCAGGCTATTCTTGATGCCATGGATAACGGTAAGATTAAGAATGCGGAAGTTGTGGGCGTAATCAGTAATAATGCCAGTGCCTATGCACTTACAAGAGCTGAGAAACACAATATTCCAAATGAATGTATATCACCTAAGAATTATGAAAACAGGGATGTGTTTAATGATGCACTGCTTGAAGGTGTATCAAAATACAATCCGGACTTAATTGTTCTTGCAGGTTTTCTTGTGGCAATCCCTGAGAAAATGGTTAAAGCATTTCCTGAGAAAATCATTAATATCCACCCATCACTTATCCCTTCTTTTTGTGGAAAAGGATATTATGGACTTAAGGTACATGAAGCCGCTTTGCAAAGAGGCGTGAAAGTTACAGGAGCAACCGTGCATTATGTTGATGAAGGAACGGATACCGGTAAAATTATTTTCCAGAAACCTGTAATGATAGAGGACGGGGATACACCTGAGATTCTTCAGAAAAGAGTTATGGAACAGGCAGAATGGATTATTTTACCTGAA
>ENA-OPAG01001807-OPAG01001807.1-human-gut-metagenome-genome-assembly--contig:-NODE-1807-length-10496-cov-2.645819_pt1 | contig 10496 bp, 11 predicted proteins | sample MGYA00241053_ERZ501422 | MGnify/ENA primary metagenome ERZ501422 (study PRJEB25962, sample SAMEA2042619) | human gut metagenome | biome: human gut; feature: human-associated habitat; material: faeces... | reverse complement strand
GCAGCAGATACCGGGTTGGCAGCTCCCATATTGGTAATAACTTTTACTTTGTTTTTCGCCATCAGCGGGAGAATTTTTTCCATTCGGTAGTCGAGTAGCTGGTTGTAACCCTTCGACGGATCTTTCTCTTTGTCCTGCTGCCCGATCGCAACGGTGCGTTCCGCCAGACACTCGAAAATAATGTAGTCCAGATTTCCTTTTTCCATCAGCTCCACTGCCGGCTCAATGCGGTCTCCCGCATAGCCCGCGCCACTTCCGATTCTGATTTTTTTCATGTTCTATGGCCTCGCTTTCTTTGATCTGAGATCATTGTAATGCGATATCCGGGCAGATACTACAAAAGGGATCGTAATTTCTAAAATTTTAGAAATCATGATCCCTCTTTTAGGTGAGTTCTGTTACAGCAAAGACAGAAAATACCACAAAGCCCCAAAGCTGCAGAAATTCCGGCATTTCATTCTCCTTCTGTCTTATTCTTTGATTTTATTATATAACGTTGCCAGCGAAATTCCGAGTTCCTTTGCCGCTTTTTGCTTCCCTTCCATATCCCGTCCGTACAGCAACAACGTATTTTTGATCTCCTGCCGTTCAAAGCGGCGCACCCGCTCTTCCAGCGTCATGTGAGCCTCTGATTCCCGTTTTTCAAACTGTACGAGACTCGTCACAATTGAGATGCTTCCGCGGATATGGTGCTCTTCCCAGATCGGATAAACACTTGCAAAGTATTCCTGTGTTCCCTCTCTCCGCACCATTCCCTCGACCGGGATGCCGCTCCAAATGACTTCCGGAGCAATGGCAGATTTGCGGTACTCCGTGATTTTATGACCTTTCGCGGTTTCAAGCGGAACGCCGATGAAATCGCTGTAGACTTGATTAAAGAACACAATCCTGCTGTGCTGATCGCAGATCAGGATTCCCTGCTGTAGAGATTCCAGAACGGAATGTACCTGCATTTTTCGTTCCTCCCGTTTTCTCTTTCTGTACTCTCGGAGTCTTTCTGTCATGAGGATATTTAGCCCTTATACTCCTCCGTAAATGTCTTGTATAAATAGATCACATTCTCAATTTTATCTCCACGGTCGCAATTACATTTTGATACCACATGGCATCACCATACCTTCCGGCAATTTTTAACTTTATTGCCACAAAGTATGGACTCAGTTCAAAAAAACGCACGGCAGGAAATCCCGCCGTGCGTCCATAGATTCTGATTTACGCTTAAATTATTTAAGAGTAACTTTAGCGCCTTCAGCCTCAAGTTTAGTTTTGAGCTCTTCAGCTTCTGCTTTGGAAGCACCCTCTTTGAGGACTTTCGGAGCACCGTCAACTACTTCTTTAGCTTCTTTCAGGCCAAGTCCTGTAGCTTCACGTACAACTTTGATAACTTTAACTTTGTTCGGGCCAACCTCTGTCAGCTCTACGTCGAACTCGTCTTTCTCCTCAGCTGCTGCTGCATCGCCTGCTGCTGCTGCAACTACAACGCCTGCTGCTGCGGATACGCCGAACTCTTCCTCACATGCTTTTACAAGATCGTTTAACTCTAATACAGATAACTCTTTGATAGCGTCAATAAACTCTGCGGTTGTTAACTTTGCCATTTTATTTTCCTCCTTGGATATTTTCTGAATAATGTTCTCAGGCTGCGTATTTCACGCTGCCCGCTTGAGGCTTAGGCCTCTGCTGCGCCGCCTTTGGACTCTGCGATCTGGTTGAGGACGCGAGCCAGGTTTGCGATCGGGGACTGGATGCTTCCAAGCAGTTTGCCAAGAAGTTCTTCTCTTGACGGAACGTTTGCCAGTGCTTCCATTCCAGCTTTGTCGTAGTAGTTTCCTTCTACAACACCAGAAACCATCTCCAGCTTCGGAGCGGTTTTTGCAAATTTAGCGATGATTCTTGCCGGAGCTGTTGCATCGTCCTTGCTGATTGCGATAGCGTTTGTGCCATCCAGGTCTTTGGTAAGAGACTCGAAAGCAGTACCAGCGAATGCACGTTTCATCATTGTATTTTTGTATACTTTGTAATGAACGCCTGCTTCTCTTAACTCTTTACGCAGCTGAGTATCCTGAGCAACGGTTAATCCGCTGTAGTTTACCAGCAGCACGCACTGTGCGCCTTCTACCTGTGCGCTGATCTCTTCCAGGACCGGCTTCTTCAGATCGATTTTTGCATTGATTGCCATGATTGCACCTCCTTGTAGTATTTCGTACCTACGCTTTGGAAGTATAAAAAAAGCTCTTCGCGAAGATTGGCGAAGAGATCTCAAAATTCCATAACATGAACCTTGTGTAACTTCTCCTCGGCAGGCGTTTGAAACTTACGCCTTGCGGCACCTGCTGTCTTCGGCGTGATACAAATGGTATATTATCATATGTGAGGAGGGTTGTCAAGATCAAAATGAATTTTTTTCATATTTGTGCAACTTCATCGTTACTGTTCACTCAGCAGTGAAACACCTGCTGTTTCGCTGCGTAAGAAAGTGATTCAGGAGTGAGCAGCCCTCCTTTTGCGAAGCAAAACTTTAAATGAGGGCTGCGAATGTTACAGTTCGCAGGGAATCTGTGAACTGTAACACTTCATCAAAATATATGTTCTGTTTTTTCAAACCGTTTCTACACATATCATGTTATACTTATTTTGTTGTCTCACCTACACCAAGGCAACTTGGAAAGGAGGTGACGTTGTTGGAGCCTATTACTTCGCTTATTGTTTCCGTTATGGCAGGTGTGATTTGCCACCTCATCTGCAAATGGTTGGACGAAAACGATTAAAAGGACAACCAGCCTAAAAGTTTAAGCCGCTTTACGGAATAGAAAACCCCGGAGACTGCCATCTCCGGGGTTTTCGTTGTTGAAACCTTTAGCTTCGCTTTGCCTACGGCAAGTATATCATATGCCGAATCGAATTTCAAGATTCCTCTCCCACATTTTTATTTCACTTTTACCAATCTCACAGCCATATACGGTCTTGACGGCATGTCGATCGTAAATTCTCCGCTGTGACGGCCTGCCGGGGTAATCGTCATGTTCCAGGTGTCGATGACTTCCGATGAAGACATCCTGAAGCTCAAAGATCTGCCGATCTGGTTTACACACGCAAAAACCGACCCGGTTGTCGTTCCGACCTATGAACGTCTGGCAAAGGTCAACCCGAATGCACACTTTACCTACTGGGACAAGGTACTCGATCACACCGGAACACAGAAAAATGCAGACGGCACCCCATTCGAATACATCGGCCACTGGTCCTGGATCCCGATGCTGAACGATGAGTGTGTCCTCGATTATGACGGCAAACCGGTTATGACGGACGGAAAAGAGACTCCGATTCTGGAGTGGATGGCTGCACAGAAAAAAGCATAACACAGCACTTGCCGGATTCTCCGCCTACGGCGGATTGTTGCAGTGAAAAAAACAGATGGTATGAAATCGGACTTCAAAGCTGATTTCATACCATCTGTTTTTGTCTGTTCTTGTCTTTTTTTCTCTGTTCCGTTTGATATCATCAACCGTGCAAGTCGGCTGTTCTTTTTGAAAAGCTCTTGCCCCTACTGTTCTTTTCTTTTCAGCTCTTCATAAAATTTCTGCAGCACATAAAATGCCGGTTTGCGGTACTTTTTGTCCTCAGAGAGCAGCCCCTTCCGGTTATAATATTTCTGGATCAGGCTTGTTCTGCGCGGGCAGCGGAAGTCGTAGAGAATCCAGGGGGTCATGCCCTTGATGTAGTCAATGTTCCGCAGCGTTGCAATCTGTTTTTCGTACACATCCGGGTTCCAGGAAAGACCGTTGCGCCAGTTGTCCTGAATTTCGATGGCAAACTGTGAATAGAAGGGGTGGTGTGTGTATGAAGTCAGAGATACATAGTCGTCCGGATTCAAACCCAGAGACTGTGCAAAAGTCATCGGAGTATATTCTTTACCTTTGTAAGTGAAGTTCTCCGGACATTGTCCGAGGTAAGTGTCATAGATGGCGCAAAGACCCTTTTTCCATACCGGAGTCAGTTTCTTCAGTTTGCCTTTGGCAATGGCGTTTACATAACCTTCCGCTGTTGCATCCAGTTCGTTGTGAACGGGCAGTGAGTCACCATACATGATTCCCGGCATGGCTTCTTGCGGAACAAGTCCGTAGTTCTTCATACAGAACATGATGTCATAGAAGCTTCCGCCCGGAGAGAAGGAGCTGTCGCCATGATAGCGGACATAGTTAACGGCGCGGTCAACCATTGTGTGGTGTACAACGAACATTTCAGAAAGATCGTATTCGCCTTTTCCCGTACGGAGCAGTTCCGATTCGAGGAAGCCGAGGCTCGAGAAGCTCCAGCAAGTGCTTGAACGATTCTGGTTTTTGATGGATGTAATCGGGTTTTCTTTCACTGTCGTGAAAACGAAGCCTTCTTCTTTTGGTTTGTCTTTGCCCAATGCGCTCAGACTGATCAAGCCTAAAGCGGCCAGGAGGATTGTCTTTTTCATTATTATGTCGTTTTTATTAATATTTATGCGACAAAGATAGCTGAATATCCTTAAATATGGAAATGAACGCTTATCTTTGCTATCATATTTTAATGTTTCATTTATAAAAACTTAAACCGATGAAAAAGAATCTTTATTGGATGGCAGCAGCATTCATCACTTTAACTGCCGTAGGTTGTACAAATGCGAAGAAAGCCGATGTGTCTGCGGCGGGCAACGATACCACACAAGTGGTAGATATGCATACAGCCGAAACCTCTCTCGATTACTATGGAGTTTACAAAGGTACGACTCCGGCTGCCGATTGTCCGGGTATAGAACTGACTCTGACCCTGAAAAAGGACCGCACTTATACATACCACTGGCTTTACATTGATCGCAAAGATGCCGAGTTTGATGAAACCGGCACATTCACGGTAAAAGACAATCTGCTGACACTTACTGAAAAAGGAGGCGAAGTCTCTTACTTTAAGGTGCAGGAGGGCAGCCTGGTGATGCTGAACAATGAGAAACAACCTGCTACCGGTGCTTTGGCCGATGCTTACGTTCTGAAGCAGGAAGAAGTGTTCCGTGATTAGTCTATTGTATTTTCGCCCGGTATGTCCGTTCCGAGAAGGTAAAGTTGAAGAAGAGTGCCAGCCCTTGTTCCCGTTGCATACCGTTGGGCAGATGGAGTTGATCACTGTATTTCACTCCTAACGAGAGGACATTTCCGTTATAGAGAGTGAAGTTGCTTCCTGCACTGATGTAGTAGTTGGTTGCTTTCTTCTTCTGGATGACCATATATGAATTGTTGACGCCCGCTCCGAGTAACAGTTTCACCGGATTGCGGTAGATATTGCCTGCTGTGTAGGCCATACCTGCCGATAACCGGTGTTGGTTTTCGAAGCGGACGTTGCTTTTTGAAGACTTCATGCGGCTCCAATCCGTATATTTGTATTCGGCTGTCAGCATCCAGCGGAGGCTATTGTATGATAATCCCGCCCCGATAAACTGCGGGAGGCATTGGCGCACATAACGTTGGCTTTCATCAATCGACTCGCTGCCCGACGAACTGCTCACCGACAGATTGTTGTCTTGTGCCAGATCTTGTGAGTATCCGTATACAAGTCCTGCTACAATGGACTTATCCCTGTTTAGAGAAAACTTGTATTGCACGCCGAAATCGACATAAAAAGCATGCTTGTAAGAACTCTCTTCCACACTGAGACTTCCCTGGGTCTCTGTTTGTTTGATGGTTCCGGTCACGTACGAAAGATTAGCACCGACAGAGAAACCTTTGAAAAGGCGGTAGGCGGTACTGATACCCATTTTAGATAGCCCCCCTTCTCCTTCAAAAAGTGATGATACGGTGGAATTTCCGGTTCCCGTGATGTCCTGATCCAGTGTGATAGCATATCCCATACCGCTGACCGGTGCCATAAATACAGCCCCGTACCAATGGGGAGTGAGACGGCAACCGATGCTGAGGTTATTCAGGTTTCCCACTACCGAATGATTGCTTGTTCCGGTTTGGGTGTAGATTTTGTATGCCCCCATCAGTCCGGCGTCTATCAGAAAACGTTGTCCTTCGATGGCGGTAAGTGAGGCAGGATTGGCAGTATTCAGGAAGTTATAGCTTTGCAGGGCGATTCCCGCTCCGCCCAGTCCGGCGTACTGTCCGCCTTCTCCGGTTGAAAGTTCGCCCAGGCCGAACATGGATGTAGGGGAATTGGTTGTGTTCTGACTATATATTAATAAGGTGGAGTGACAAAGCGTAAGCAGTAGAATCAGCTGTCTTTTCATGGGTTATATGTTTTATAAAGTATGGTTAGTTTCACGGGGCTACTGTCCGGATGGCCGGCATCTCCGAATACGACTCCACTCAGGGTGGTGAAAAACAAATTGTCCGGAAGCATCAGCTGAAGGATTTTCCGGTTGTATCCCACTGTCCCCAGATTGCTTTGTAGGAAAGAGGTAATATCGAAAGAGTAATAGGTCTCTTCTCCCATCATTTCGTCCGTTACCAGGCTTCCGGTTTGTACCGAACTGCCTGAAATATCCGTCACGACATCTTCCGTTACATTGTTTTCATCGGCTGTATATAGTGTCAGCGATTCGGGGAGAGGATACCGTTCGCCATACGTCTCTTTTACCGGATAAAGGCGGAGGAGCGCACTTTCGATAGTTACCAGTCTGCCTTCGGCGCGCAAGTCATTGAGGAATGGGAAGTCGATGTTGAGATACATTCCCGTCAGTCCTTGCAGGTAGGCCTGGTGGTCGGACTTTTCCGAAGGAAGCCCGTTATTGATTCCGCTTTGTAAGGAGGAGAGGGCTGTCTGGCTACGGTCACAACTGACCTGGTTGAACCTCAGGTCGCTGTTGGCCGGGAAACTGGCGGACAGTTCCGTTGCGTCTGTTTTTGTCTGGTGATAATAAAGTGTGATGCACAGGCTTGAATCATTCACCATGAAACCGTTGATACAACTTCCTCCCTCTTCGGGAATGAATGCAATGCCCTTGAAATAGTCGCGGAAGTATTCCTGTGACTCCATCTCGCGTGATCCGTTTTGGAAACGTTCGAACCACTCGAGTCCCCATTCGTCGGGGAGGCGGATTTCGTGTTCCCGGGTGGTTTCGCCCGGAGTGGGAGTGAAGGTGAACGAAGCTAAGGGAGTGGCATGGTAAGCCACTGTCGATTTACTATACAAGTATCCTTCGTCCAGCGACAGATTTTCTGAGAGGCTGTGCAGTGAGATGCGTTGCGGATTCAGAGTATCTCCCAGATAGTTGCCCGAAGAGTAGAACCGGATGGTAATGGAATCGAAACCATAATCGGCGTCTTCGCTGAATGAAACTCCCGGTACGTCATATTCTGCATAGAAAGCGGTTTTTATTTTGCCCCAGACGGGATCGTCAATGGTTCCTATCTGGCAGATTGTGTCGCCCGATGTGGCAAGAGAATCACTCAGGATAGTGCTGATGCGGACCGTGCAAGTATCGGTCTGCACCGTCCGCAGGGAACTTTCCACCCATTTGCCTCCTACTGTTGACAGTTCGTCCCGGCAAGAGGCAAGGAGGGATATTAAAAGAGTGATGAATAAAAATGATAGGGTTTTCTGTTTCATTAATCGGATAATTTTGCCGCAAAAGAAGTCGATTTCTCTTCCCTGTAAAAAAACTATCGACTAACCGGAATGATTTATCGACTGCATTTTGGTTGGTAGAGAGAATGTGCCTGTTAGTCGATCCTTTTTTTCACCCTTACTGATGTCGTCTACATTTGCGGTCAGTAATTAACGATTAAAAAACAGAATAAAAGAATGACTGGAATAGAAAAAACTGTAGCGAGTAAATCCGCGTCCGGAGCATTGGTGCTTTGTGCCATACTCTTTTGTTTGTGTGCCTGTACGGAAGATGCTTCCTATACGGCCGGAGTATGGTACCGGCGTTCGGACTTTGACGGGGTAGCACGGACCGATGCTGCCGGTTTCACCATTGGCAACAAAGGGTACATCTGCGGAGGCTATAACGGAAAAACGACCCGGCTCGCTGATACTTGGGAATATGATATCGACAATGACTGGTGGACTCAGCGTGCCGATATGCCCGGTACGGTCCGCAATGCTGCCACCGGCTTCTCGGTAGGTAGCAAAGGGTATGTCACTACCGGATACAATCCCGATCAGAAATACCTGTCCGATACGTGGGAGTATAATCCGGAAACGAATAGTTGGAGGCAGATGGACGACTTCAAGGGAGGAGCCCGCTATTATGCCCTTGGCTTCGGCATTGATAATTATGGTTATGTGGGAACCGGTTACAACGATAATTACCTGAAGGACTTTTATCGTTTCGACCCTACTGCCGCAGCCGGTTCACAATGGACTATCGTGAATGGTTTCGGAGGACAAAAGCGTCAGGGAGGTACGGCATTTGTCATCGACGGGAAAGCTTATGTCTGCGGAGGGCAGAACAATAATTCCGATGTATCGGACTTCTGGTGCTTCGACCCTTCCGCTGCTACACCTTGGACACAACTGAGAGACATCGCCAATACGAGTGATGATGATTACGATGATGACTATACATCTATTGTCCGTTCCTATGGAGTCAGTTTTGTGATCGATGGAAAAGCTTATCTGACTCTGGGTTCCACTGCCGGAGGAAGCTATTATTCGAATTATTGGATTTATGATCCGGCAACCGATCTTTGGGAAGGTGACGACCTGACGGCGTTTGAAGGAAGTACCCGTATCCATGCTGTTTGCTTCTCTACCGGGACCCGGGGTATTGTTGCGACGGGTGGCAGTGGTTCGAGTTCTTACTTTGACGATACCTGGGAACTGAAACCTTATGAATATGAAGAGGAATAAGAAGCTGCTTTGTATGATATGCGTTGCCTGCGCTGTTTCAGTCCTCTTTTTCTATGATCGGCATGAAGCTTGTACGTATCGTCTCAAAGTAATTGAAACAGAAAATGGGAACGGATATGGTTATCAGATTCTTTGTGGCGACCGGGTAGTGATCTGCCAACCATACATACCTTCCCTTCCGGGGCGGAAAGGGTTTGCTTTGGAAGAAGATGCCCGGAAAGTAGGCAACCTGGTATTGGAACGGATCAAGCAGGGAAATGATTTTACAATATCGGCTGCCGACCTGAAGGGGCAGGGAATTACCGGCGATTAGTGAACAGGTGTTTTAGGATACATTCGAAACTATGTTCCCGTTAGTTTAAAACCAAAGTCCTCTGGGTTTTTAACTAACGGGTTTTACCTCTTAAATCAACAAGCCTTTGGTTTTAAATCAATTTTGTGTGTTGTTATAATCTTGTTTTCCTGTTGGTTATCTTTCTCTTTTATTCTTTCTTATTCCTCTGTATCTTCGTTTTACTGATGACAAACAGGAACTTTGAAGCGGAAATAAGGAAAGTAAACAGAGTGTCCATATATTCTTTTCAGTGCCTTTTTATATGAATCAATATTTAAACCCGCTCTAAAACTATTTTTTCTTTTGGTTTGTTTTATCTTTGCATAGACACACTTCACACAAAAATATGCTTGTATGCAGAGAGCCAAAAAAAATTATCTTATTTATGTGATCATGTTGCTCCTTTTCGGGGCACTTATTTACATGGCTATCGAGGAAGGTGACCGTTTTTCACACCATGTGGTAGCATCATCAGCTGTTGCGGAGGAGACTCCTTTCGCTATGTTTTGTCAGTTTGTCACCGACAACCTGCATCATCCGTTAAGTATATTGTTGATACAGATAATCGCTGTCTTGTTGATGGTGAGGCTTTTTGGTTTTCTGTTTAAACATATCGGGCAGCCGGGGGTGATTGGTGAGATTGTGGCGGGAATTGTGTTGGGACCTTCCGTGTTGGGCTATTTCTTTCCGGATGTATTCCAGGCCCTGTTCCCTCCGGAGTCCCTTACGAATCTTGAATTATTGAGCCAGGTCGGTCTGGTACTTTTCATGTTTGTGATCGGAATGGAACTCGATTTCAGTGTACTTAAAAACAAGATCAACGAAACATTGGTCATCAGCCATGCAGGTATATTGGTTCCGTTCTTCCTCGGCATCGTCGCATCTTATTGGATTTATGAAGAATATGCCGCTGCCCAGACAAGTTTCCTGCCGTTTGCCCTTTTCATCGGTATCTCTATGAGTATTACCGCTTTCCCGGTATTGGCCCGCATCATTCAGGAACGGAATATGACGAAAACTCCTTTGGGAACTTTGGCCATAGCTTCGGCTGCCAATGATGATGTCACTGCCTGGTGTTTGTTGGCTGTAGTCATAGCCATTGCCAAGGCCGGAACATTTGCCAGCGCTCTTTATGCCATCGGGCTGACTGCCCTTTATATCATAATCATGTTTATGGTGGTACGGCCGTTTCTCAAGAAAGTAGGAGAGGTGTATGCCAATCAGGAGGTGATTAATAAAACATTTGTGGCCCTGATTCTGCTGATTTTGATTATTTCCTCTACGCTTACCGAGATTATCGGTATTCATGCCCTGTTCGGAGCCTTCATGGCAGGAGTCGTGA
>ENA-OPAG01001795-OPAG01001795.1-human-gut-metagenome-genome-assembly--contig:-NODE-1795-length-10532-cov-2.495562_pt1 | contig 10532 bp, 7 predicted proteins | sample MGYA00241053_ERZ501422 | MGnify/ENA primary metagenome ERZ501422 (study PRJEB25962, sample SAMEA2042619) | human gut metagenome | biome: human gut; feature: human-associated habitat; material: faeces... | reverse complement strand
TTCTTCTATGAGTTTTTGGAGGACAAGTTTGTTGACTTGTTGCGTAAAACTCTATATAAAGTTATTGGTGATGGCACCAAGTTATTGTATAATGTTATGGTGGATAAGAGTTCACGTACTACCGTCAATCTCGAATCTACTCCCCGCACTATTATTCCACAGAAAAAGGTAATCGGCAGAGAAATACCGCAAGCTCCTATTGCAGATTTAGATCCTCATCTGAATCCTGAATACAACTTCGAAACATTTATAGAAGGCTATAGCAACAAACTTTCACGCAGCGTAGCAGAAGCTGTCGCTCAAAACCCGGCGAAAACAATTTTCAATCCGCTGTTTTTCTATGGAGCATCGGGCGTGGGAAAGACGCACCTTGCAAATGCTATAGGCACAAAAATCAAAGAACTCTATCCGGACAAGAGAGTGCTATATGTATCGGCACATCTGTTCCAGGTACAATATACCGACTCTGTACGTAACAATACGACCAATGACTTCATCAACTTCTACCAGACGATCGATGTATTAATTATTGATGATATTCAAGAATTTGCAGGCGTCACCAAGACTCAAAATACCTTCTTTCATATTTTCAATCATCTGCATCAAAACGGCAAACAATTAATTCTGACTTCAGACCGTGCTCCTGTGTTATGCGTGAACGCATTGCCAACTGTTGGGATGCGACGGAACTGGAGGATGACCCGCTTCAAATGGGGAATGGTAGCCGAGTTGGAAAAACCGACAGTAGAATTGCGGAAGAATATTTTACGAAATAAAATCCATCGTGACGGATTGCAATTTCCACCGGAGGTTATAGACTATATTGCGGAAAATGTCAATGAAAGCGTTCGTGACCTGGAAGGTATCGTAATCGCTATTATGGCACGTTCTACAATCTTCAATAAGGAGATAGATCTCGACTTGGCGCAACATATCGTTCGCGGTGTTGTCCGTAATGAGACCAAAAGTATCAGTATTGACGACATTATCAATACTGTTTGCAAACATTTTGGCCTTGAGACCAATGCCATTCATACCAAATCAAGAAAAAGAGAAGTGGTGCAAGCACGTCAAGTAGCGATGTATTTGGCAAAGACATACACAGATTTCTCTACTTCGAAAATTGGGAAATTTATTGGAAACAAAGATCATGCCACCGTACTCCACGCATGCAAAACCGTAAAAGGGCAATGCGAAGTCGATAAGGGATTCCGTGCCGATCTGGAAACTATAGAATCTTCACTGAAAAAGAAAAACAGTTAATAAAAAAGAGAGACTATGAAAGATCCAGTCTCTCTTTTTTCATATGATAAATCACATAAATCCTTGCTGATGCAACACTTTCAATAAATTATCAGACATGAACTCGTTATCTTTCTTCGTATAACGAACATCTGTGAATACTTGCGCCAATGTTTCCTTCCGGTTTTCTTTCACAAACTGCTCATTTTCCGGCAATGATTCTTTATAAGCATACAGTTTATCAATATCGGCTTTGGAATAATCATGATAATACTCTTCGTGAACAGTTGCCTCTAACGGCAAACGGTCTACTTGGGCAGGAATACCATCCGGGTAACCTACCGTTACCGTAGTGATAGGAAAAACAAGTTCAGGAAGTTGCAAAGCATCAATAACCATTTGAGGATTGTAAGTGGTAGTCCCCAAATAGCAAATTCCCAAACCAGCTTCCTCCGCCAATGTACAGAAAGTCTGTGCAAACAACAATGTATCCATTGCCGCATTCATAAACGACATCAAATTATTGTACCCGGGCACTGCGTTACGCTGTTCACACCATTTACTAAAACGACGAAAATCTGCACAAAATGTAAGTACAACAGGAGCCCCCTTAACCATGGGTTGATTAAAATGTGCCGGTGAAAGTTTTTCCTTCATTTCAGCATTACGCGTGATAACGACACTGTACAACTGCATTCCTCCCATAGTAGAAGCACGGGAAGAAGTTTCAAGCAAATCATTTAACAAATCAGATGAAATATCTTTTTGTAAATACTTTCTGATTGTTCTTCTGTTCTTAACGGTATCAATCATATCTTTTTTCCTGCAAAGATAACAAAAAGAATATTCAATTCATTATTTCTATAAATAGATTAATTTTCTTTTTAGAAAACTTCAAGCAACAAACAAAAACATCATTATATTGTTTTTCAACAACTTAGCATTTAAAAACGGGAAACTTATAATCTATATATAAATTATCCCATTTTTATTTTGATATACCAAAAAACATTCATAGCTTTGCAGGCACGTTTGTTAATGATAAGTAAGCTTCTACACATTTACTTATTAAATAAAGAAATCTAAGACACATACTAACGTGAAAGAACAAATTTATTCTTATGAAGAAGCCTTTGAAGAATCTTTACGATATTTTCAAGGTGATGAACTTGCTGCCAGGGTTTGGGTAAACAAATACGCAGTTAAGGACTCTTTCGGAAATATTTACGAGAAATCTCCGGAAGATATGCATTGGAGAATTGCAAACGAAGTGGCACGTATCGAAGCCAAGTACGCTAACGGCCTTAGTGCGGAAGAATTATTCAAACTGCTCGATCATTTTAAATACATTGTTCCACAAGGTAGCCCGATGACCGGTATCGGTAATGACTATCAGGTAGCTTCATTATCCAACTGTTTTGTAATCGGTGTAGACGGATCGGCCGACTCTTACGGTGCTATTATCAAAATTGACGAGGAGCAGGTACAATTAATGAAAAGACGCGGTGGTGTGGGTCATGATCTTTCACATATCCGCCCTAAGGGATCGCCTGTCAAAAACTCCGCATTGACTTCTACCGGTTTGGTTCCTTTTATGGAACGCTACTCCAACTCTACACGAGAAGTTGCACAAGACGGACGTCGGGGAGCATTAATGTTAAGCGTATCTATCAAACACCCAGACTCTGAGGCATTCATCGACGCCAAGATGACGGAAGGAAAAGTAACCGGAGCCAATGTTTCCGTAAAACTGGACGATGCTTTCATGCAAGCTGCCATAGACAATCAGTCTTATGTACAACAATATCCGATTGAATCCGCTAATCCGACAACAACAAAAGAAATTGACGCTTCCGTTCTGTGGAAAAAGATTGTGCACAATGCATGGAAATCAGCAGAACCGGGTGTACTGTTCTGGGATACGATCATTCGTGAATCCGTCCCTGACTGTTATGCAGATCTCGGCTATAAAACCGTTTCTACCAACCCATGTGGAGAAATTCCTTTATGTCCCTACGACTCATGCCGTCTGTTGGCCATCAATTTATACTCATACGTAGTAAATCCGTTCAAGCCAGATGCTTATTTTGATTTCGATCTCTTCAAAAAACATATAGCATTGGCACAACGTATCATGGACGATATCATCGACCTGGAACTGGAGAAGATAGAACGGATCATGCAAAAGATAAATGAAGATCCGGAAAATGAAGAGGTAAAACGTACCGAACGTGTGTTATGGGAAAAAATATATAAGAAAAGCGGTCAGGGAAGACGTACAGGTGTAGGTATCACCGCCGAAGGTGATATGCTTGCCGCATTGGGACTGCGATACGGAACAGAGGAAGCTACCGAGTTTTCCGAACAAGTCCATAAAACAGTGGCTCTTTGTGCCTACCGTTCCTCTGTAGAGATGGCAAAAGAACGTGGCGCTTTCGAAATATACGATACGGAACGTGAAAAAGAAAATCCATTCATCAATCGCCTGCGCGAAGCAGATCCGGAACTTTACGAAGAGATGAAAAAATACGGCCGCCGCAATATAGCTTGCCTTACCATTGCCCCGACCGGAACAACCAGTTTGATGACACAAACCACCTCAGGTATCGAGCCTGTTTTCTTACCGGTATATAAACGCCGCAGAAAAGTAAATCCGAACGACACAAATGTCCATGTGGACTTCGTGGATGAAACAGGAGACGCTTTCGAGGAATACATCGTATTCCACCATAAATTTGTCACTTGGATGGAAGCCAACGGCTACGATCCGTCCAAACGGTACACACAGGAAGAGATCGATGATTTGGTTGCCCAATCACCCTATAATAAAGCAACGTCCAACGATGTTGACTGGCTAATGAAAGTAAAAATGCAAGGACGCATCCAAAAATGGGTGGATCATTCGATCAGTGTTACGATCAACTTGCCTAATGACGTGGATGAAGACCTTGTAAACCGTTTATATGTAGAAGCATGGAAATCCGGATGTAAAGGTTGTACGGTCTATCGTGACGGCTCACGTTCGGGAGTATTGATTTCAACCAAATCGGATAAGAAAGAAGAACTACCTCCATGTAAACCGCCTACGATTGTAGAAACCCGTCCGACGGTACTTGAAGCAGACGTCGTTCGTTTTCAAAACAATAAGGAAAAATGGGTAGCCTTGGTCGGTCTACTCGACGGACATCCTTACGAGATATTTACCGGTTTGCAAGACGACGACGAAGGGATATTCATCCCGAAAAGCGTAGTAAGCGGACGTATCATCAAAAATGTAGATGAAAATGGAAACAAGCGTTACGACTTCCAGTTTGAGAACAAACGCGGATATAAAATGACTATCGAAGGCTTGTCCGAAAAGTTCAATAAAGAATACTGGAATTATGCAAAACTAATTTCAGGAGTACTTCGTTACAGAATGCCTATCGAACAAGTTATCAAACTGGTAAGTTCATTACAGTTAGACAGTGAAAATATCAATACCTGGAAAAATGGTGTAGAACGTGCGTTGAAGAAATATATCCAGGACGGTACGGAAGCTAAAGGTAAGAAATGCCCGAACTGTGGAAACGAAACTCTCGTCTATCAGGAGGGATGCCTTATTTGTACGACGTGTGGGGCATCACGCTGTGGATAAACTATTCTTTCTTTTGCCTTGATGCAAAAGAAAGAACCAAAGAAAAAATCAAGGCTGCATTTATGTAGCTACTGCACTCCGGCAAAAAGCTAAAAGGGCTCGAACTCGCTTCGCTCAAACAATCGCCCTTTCTACGCTTTTTACCGGAGTTCCGTTTTACGCTACATAAATGAGGCCGGGGAGCCATTCGGCGTGGAAATGATAAATAATGATATAAGCACAGGAATATAATAAGAATAAACTTTTATCATATAAAAACAATCGAAAACGAAAAGGGCAAAGTCCTTTCATTAAATATAATAAAGAGAAAATTTGATATAAAAGAGCATAGATTTATGCAGATTATGATGTACTGTGTGACATTGCTTTCAACAATGTGTGTAGTGATAATAGTCTGGGGCGGACCATTTATGGCAGGTCTTATTGTGTTCTATTTGTCCGCAGGCTTCTTTGTGGTATATTTTACCACCAGTTTTATGGACCTTTCCTATTATATGAAAGTACCGGAGTTATGGGCTGGACTTGGAAGGGCAACAAATAATATCTGTGCCGGGATTACAGGAACTATTTCCCTGATGCTGATAGAGACCGGGGATGGAATGCGCATCAGCAGCATTGTATCGTTATATGGCATCTTTAAATGAAAAGACAGAGACGAAGACGAGAATTGGGCTTCTTCAGTTCTATTATAGCTGGAAACAGCCATAAATTGTGGAAAATCCCTAAAATGAGACAAATGTAAACTTATCAAAACAGGTGGGAAAAGCGTATATTCATATAGTAAAAGGACAGAAAAGGAAGGAGGAAAAACGTGAGAAAAAAATCCATTAGAGGATTGCTTTGTCTGCTCATGCATATTTGAATCAGAAGAATGAAATAGTGGGATTTGAGTATCTGAATGAGAATGCAGTGCCGCAAAATCCATGCACTGCCTGTGGCGGAGGAACGAAGCCGGTCACCTGCGAAAGCTGTGGAGGCAGCGGAGCCTGCAACGTGTGCGGTGGAAGTGGCAGTTTATAGAAGAAAGTAAAGGAGAAAAAATATGAAGATGCGAAAGAAAATTTCCTGGTTGTTAAGCTTTTTTATGGTATTTTCATTATTTATGGGAAGTGCCGGCATGATTGTAAAAGCTGATGGACAGAAAGCAGTGGTCAGAATTGCAAGACAGGACAGCACAGCAACCGGAACCGTGTATTATAAATGGGATACGGCGGCTGAATGGACAGAAGTAAACCAGACTGCATATAATGATACACCAATAGAAATAAACAGACCGGATGACAGTCTTGACCATACGGTACATTTTAAAGTAGTATGTGGAACGGATACAATAATCAATCACTGTCAGGTGAATAAAAATGGTGCACAGGATGCAAGCCTTGACAAGAATATACTTACATCAGAGAGCGGACAGGCATTTTCTGTAAGCACCTCAGAGCAGGTGGAACTGATTCTGGAATTTCGTACTGCAGCATCCGGAGGCAGTGGTTCCACAACGGGTCCGGCATCTGGAGAAACAATTGCAGTTACAGCAACTGCAGTGGGAGGAGCAATTGGAGACTTACAGATAGATGGCATGAGGATTGGTTCCGGAATGGGAACGAATATATCAGGCAGCTTTGCTGGAGATAAGACGCAGCAACACAGAGTGGCAATTGCAGCAGATTTTGGTTATGCATTTGCATCCATTATGGTAAATGGAACAGCAATTCCATTAGGTGGAACGATAGACAATCTGGAATTTGAAGTGGCTCCGGCAGATTCTTATCAGATTGAAGTGGCACTGACTACGAACAGCAGCCGTAATTATAATATCGTATGGGCACCATCCCTTACAGTAGCAGAGCAGCATGGATTTGGAAATGACTGCGTTATTGAACATGGAAGCGTGGAAATAATCAGTGCACAGTTAGAGGATGGAACTGTGGTAAATGCAGCAGAACTGGCAGGTGGAAATATAGCAGATGCATCCACAAGACTGGATGGAGACTTTGGCTATGCCGAATTTAAAGCAGGCACCAAAGTAACCATTAAGTTTACACCGGATTATGGTTATCAGTTATTAAGCGCATCTTTAAATGGTGGAAAGCTGACAGCAGTAGATTCACAGGTAAGTACCTTTGTATTGGATATGCCTGCAACAGATTTACATCTGAGTGCATTATTTACAAAGTCAGAGGATAAAGTAAATACGGCAAGTACAAAAGTAGACGGTGCAACTCTTGGAAATGCAGAAAACATTATTGGTTCCGGAAATCTTCAGTTAAATATTGCAGATATCAGTGGAACAGAACTGAATCAGATACAGTGGCATGCAGGCACAGGCAGGAAATGGAGAGATTCAAAGCTATCTTTCCATGGATTTATTCCAGGTCGTAAACAAAGGAAATTCCAACGATGCATGGGAAACCCAGTTGACCGATTTAAATGTGAAATTAAATGTAACCCTTCAGGTAAAAGATGAGATGAAGAACCAGCAGGGAACTTATTATGTGATTCGAGAGCATGATGGTGCCTATGAAAAAACTTCCTGCAACGTATGATGCAGCAAGTGGAACCATAACCTTTGCAACTGATAAATTTTCGGCATATGCACTGGTATTTGAAGCCGGAACTTCATCAGGTACAACAACGCCGGGAAGCGGAACAACAGGAAATGGCAACGGCACAGCAGGAAGCGGTACTGCAGGAAGTAATACAACAGGAAATACCACCGCAGGAAACACATCACAGACCGCAACCGTGAAAACAGGAGACATGACTCCGGTTGGCATCTGGTTTTTACTGGCACTGTGCAGTGGCATAGGAGCTATTTGTTTTAGATGCAGAAAACGGATAAAAAATTAATAGAATATATTGGCAGACCACTCCTATATTGTTATAATGAAAAAGGTTCATGAAAATGTTATGCAAATCAGCAGGAGGGTTTAGAAATGAGATTTAATATTGAAGGCGAACCAATGCCGGTTGTAGTCTGTGAATTAGAGTCAGGCGAAATGATGATTACCGAAAAGGGAGCAATGTCCTGGATGTCTCCGAATATGCAGATGAATACGGTTGGCGGCGGAATTGGAAAAATATTTGGAAGAATGTTTTCAGGCGAGGCACTGTTCCAGAACCGTTATACAGCAACGGGAGGTAATGGGATGATCGCATTTGCATCCAGTTTTCCGGGATGTATCCGGGCATTTGAGATTCAGCCAGGTTCAGATATTGTATGTCAGAAGTCAGCATTTTTAGCATCTACTTCAGGAGTTGAATTGTCCGTATTTTTCCAGAAGAGAGTAGGAGCCGGTTTCTTTGGCGGAGAAGGATTTATTATGCAGAGACTTTCTGGACAGGGAATGGCATTTGTTGAATTTGACGGCTATATCAAAGAGTATATGCTTCAGCCTGGCCAGTCAATTATCGTAGACACAGGATATCTTGCAGCAATGGATTCTTCCTGTTCTATCGACATACAGACCGTACCTGGCCTTAAGAATATCATGTTTGGTGGAGAGGGAGTATTCAATACCGTAGTAACCGGACCGGGTCGTGTATTCTTACAGTCCATGCCAATCTCACAGATGGCAGGATGTCTGCGCCCATATCTTCCGAGCGGAAAATAAGAGATGAATTTAAATTAACAGTAGATAGATATGCTCCCTTCTGGGTAGATAAGTGAAATAATAAAATCACTTACTACTTAGGAGGGAGCATTTTCTATATCTAAATCAAAAATAAGGGTGAGCGCATCCAATCGTTTACTGGGAAATTTATGCTTGAGACGAAAGATGTGATACATCCATATAGTTTGGAAGTCCGTTGTGATATGCAATCGGAACTTCGCCCTGTATCAGCGGGGTGAGATAAGTAAGCATCTCATACGTGACATTGTTGCCTCTGGCATTAATCCATTCGCGCGGAACGGATTTCGCTTCGTTTGCTATATTTTTGATCTCTGCGTAGTCGTATGTAATGGTATAGGGTGCATCAGAGGTTCGTTTCATAATGACCATCGAAGCGGTGACACCCTGCAGAGCCAACGATACAGCTTTCTCTCCGGATAAGAATGCTTCCTTTAAATCGGTGGCAGAGGAGAGATGCACTGCGCAGCGCTGCAGGATGTTAATTTCAACGGAGCGGACCTTGACAGGAAGGCTTGCCCTGATCAGAAGTTCCAAAGCTTTTCCGGCGCCACTCAACTGGCTGTGACCGAATGTGTCGGAAGAGTTTTCTCCAGCGCTGATGTAGTTGCCGTTACTGTCATGAATTCCCTCTGAGACGGCGACAATCACATTGTTTTGCACGGTGAGAAGATCACGCACATCTTCAACAAAACTTTCGGTGTTAAAATCACTCTCCGGAAGATAGATCAGGTGCGGCGCGCTGCAATATGAATTGCGAGCGAGTGCGGATGCAGCCGTCAGCCAGCCGGCGTCGCGTCCCATAATCTCGATAATCGTAACGCTTTTAACTGGATAAATAATCGTGTCATGCGCAATCTCAAGGAGTGTAGATGCGATGTATTTTGCAGCAGAGCCAAAGCCCGGAGTGTGATCGGTAATCATAAGATCGTTGTCGATGGTCTTTGGGATGCCTATAATCTGAATATTGCTGCCGATTGAGTCAGCATAAGAGGAAAGTTTTAACACGGTATCCATTGAATCATTTCCACCGATATAGAAAAATGCCTTAATGTTTAAAGCCTTAAATTGTGCAAAAATCTTCTCATAATCGGATGCATCTTCATGGTAATCCTTTAATTTGTAGCGGCACGAGCCCAGATACATGGCCGGTGTAGTTGCAAGCCGCTGTAATGTATCTTTGCCGGAAGCCGCCAGCTCTGTAAGATTTAAGTAATGCTGGTTCAGAATACCGAGAATACCATTGATCGAACCGTAGACTGTTCCATAATGTCCAATAGATGCGCAGATGACGCCCACAAGACTGGCATTGATTGCAACGGTCGGACCGCCGGATTGCGCAACGATGCAATTAGGTAAATTTATATGCTGTGTCATGGTAAAAATCCTCCTCCTATACGATATAAAGTTTGATACCCATATCCTGAATAATGTTTTTCCATTCATCCGTAATGCTGCTGTCTGTGACAATTGCATCGACGGAATTGAGCGGTGCAACAAAAGCAGAACGTACCAGTCCAAACTTGCTGGAGTCTGCTACGAGAATTGTGGAAAGAGAAGAGCTCATTGCCGCCTTTTTCGTCAGAACTTCATAGTTGTGCGCACAGGTGATGCCGAGTGCTTCGTGAATACCGGATGCAGCAAGGAAGAACTTGCTGGCGCGGCGGCTTCTGATCAGTTCATTGGCATAGGAAGATTCAAACATCTGATCTGCCTTGTGCAGCAGACCGCCTGCTAACGTGAGCTGGATGCCTTCCTTTGGGAAAAGCTGCGTTAATGTATAGTAGTTATAACATGTAATATTCAGATTAATATGTTCCGGAATAAAATATGCCATAGCTGCAATCGTTGTACCGGAATCGAGGATGATGGTGTCGTTCGGTTGAATTAGTGACGCGGCAAACTGTCCTATCATCTGCTTTTCCTTCGCAAACTTCGTCTGTTCCGAGTGAAGCGTGTATTCGCTTTCAATATTTGTAATCATAGACTTGTCGTTGACCGGCACCTGGATTCCGTGACTGCGC
>ENA-OPAG01001786-OPAG01001786.1-human-gut-metagenome-genome-assembly--contig:-NODE-1786-length-10574-cov-2.164464_pt1 | contig 10574 bp, 10 predicted proteins | sample MGYA00241053_ERZ501422 | MGnify/ENA primary metagenome ERZ501422 (study PRJEB25962, sample SAMEA2042619) | human gut metagenome | biome: human gut; feature: human-associated habitat; material: faeces... | reverse complement strand
CTCTTTCATCTTGGTTGCATTTCAACCTTATCAATATATTTGGTTTTTGAAATTTATCACATATGTATGGGTTATATTAGACTGATTATCTAAATTTTTTCTATTTATCCAACAACTGTCTATTTTAGCATTTATTGCACATTTTATATAGAATATATTAACTATTTATTTTTTTGTATTATATCAATAACTGTGCCATATGTGTAAAAACTGCCAATGACAAAATTCACTGTATCAATATTACTATTTAGAGCTTCTTTTATAGCATCATCTAAATTTTTCTTATATATTTTATCTATTTCAGTAAATTGTTTAATACATTCAAACAATTCATCCCCAGATGCATAGGTCTCTGAATTATTTCCTGAAGTTAAAATAAATTTAGCTTCTTTATCTTGTGCAATCAATTTTAGCATTTTATTATAATCTTTTCTCTTTAATATTGAAATTATATAAACTCTCTTCATTTTATTGTAATACATTTTTACCATATCTTGAAAATTTTTTATTGCAGGTTCATTATGTGCACCATCATATATAATTATAGGATTATCATTTATCTGTTCCATTCTGCCCTTATGTATAACCGTACTTAAGCCTTTTTGGATACTTATCATATTAACATGATACCCTAATTCATTTAAAATATTAAATGTTTCTAAGCATAAGCATGCATTTTTGATTTGAACTTTTCCCTTGAGATTTATAGTTATTGCTTTAAAGTTTTTATAATCAAAATATTGATAATTATTATCAAAAGAATAATTAAAAATATCCTTTTTTTTAACGATACGTAAGATACTATTTTTCTTTTTACATTCACTAATAAATACATTATCAATCTCTGGTTCCTCTTCAAATATTACAGTATGAGAATTTCGCTTTATGATACCTGCTTTTTGATATGCTATTTCTGGTAATGTGTTTCCGAGGATATTCATATGGTCATAACCAATTGATGTAATAATGCTTACAAGAGGATGATTTATAATATTGGTACAATCATACATCCCTCCCAATCCTGTTTCTAATACAACAAAATCACATTTTTTTTGTTCAAAATATAAAAATGCCATTGTAGTTTCCAATTCAAACAAAGTAATAGGTACATCACTTGTAGAATTATATTTCTCTATAGCAGGATTAATTTTTTCTATTAACTCTTCCATTTCAATATTACTAATGTTATTATTATTTACACTTATTCTTTCATTGTAATGTATTAAGTGAGGACTGATAAATTTTCCGACTGTGTATCCTTCATTTATTAAAACATTTGTTATCATTTCAGTCGCACTACCTTTTCCATTTGTGCCTGCAATATGAATTGTTTTTATCTTATCTTCTGGGTGTTTAAATTCATCCATTAAAAATTTCATCGCTTTTAAGCTAGGATTTTTAGTCCCTTTAAAAAAATTTGATAAATATTTTTCTATATCCATTCCTACACTCCTATTCTTGGTAACCCTTTACAATTAATGTTTTCTCAAGTTCATCTGTTTTTTTAATATTGAAATCATTATCGGTTTTATATACAAATCTAAATTGTTTAGTTTGAATTTATATCCTTTTGATTTTAGCGAATTTTTTGTCTTCTCTAATTCTTTACTTAATATTGGAATCATGCATAATGCTATCGATATTATAAGACTAATATCTTTAACATTTATCTTAAAAAAATATGATGGATTTAAGATTATTTCTACTGTTCGTGAAAATTCCAGAATATCGAATGTAGCTGAAAATATATAAGTAAAGTTATATGCAATCAAAATTCTCATTCCCAACACAATACCCTATTCAATGTTTCCAAAAATCATGTTGATAATTGTAGTGAAAATTACTAATATCATTAGTAATTTTAAATTTTTTAAAAACTCAAAGAAATTTGCATTAAGTATCTTGCTGACTAAAAAATTAAATAGAATAAATAGTCCGAGGATTTCATGCTTTCCTATACTAAAAATAATTATTATATATATAATGAAGAATATTAGTTTAAATACATTTTTCACTGTTTACACATCTTTACAATTTCATCTATCATTTCACGGATTGTCCATTCTTTTAAATTGATTTTTTTCCATCCTCTTTAAATTGTTGCATTATTTGATAAATATTTTCCTTTTCCTTAGAATCAATCATTGTAGTTGGTTCATCCAATAATATGTACTTTGGATTTATAGCTAAAACACTGGCCATATTGACTCTTTGTTTTTGACCAAGTAATAGATTATATGTATCTTTTTGTTCCTTATTACTTAGGTTTACTTTCTTAAGTGAATTTTTTATTCTGTCGTTTTTAGATTATTTAATGTGAATTCTATATCATCGAATACTTTTGGAAAAAGAATTTGAGAATCAGGGTTTTGGAAAACTATTCCTACCTCTTTTCTTAATTCTTTTCTTTTTAAAATATCTATATTATCTATAAAAATATTTCCTGACGATGGTTTGATTATTCCTGAAATAAGTTTTAAAAGTGTAGATTTGCCGCTTCATCCTCTTGTAATCATAAAGTGTCCAAATCTATATTTTAATTACATTTATTATTATATCTTTATAGGCTCTATATTAATTAAATTATTATCTTTAAAAGTTAATTTTGTAATGCTTGGTTCTCCTATTTCTATTACTTCATTGTTCCATAGTAATTTTGCGTCTTCACTTAATTTACACCAATTAGTCAATAAAAAACTAAGTAATGCACCATGACTTACCAATGCAATTCTTTCTCCTCTATATTCTTTTAATATAAAGTTTAAAAATTCAGAAACTCTTGTGGTGGCTTCTTCACAGCTTTCTCCATCTCTCCCTTTATATTTTCTGTCTAACAAATATGATTGTACTACTCCGTATTTTTTATTATTCATCCAATTTGCTAGATCTTCCATGTTTCCAAGTTTCCTCTCATTAAGCCTTGAATCTATATTCACATTTAAGCTATTTTTATACGCTATATATTTAGCTGTACATTTAGCCCTAGAATAGCTACTACTCCACAAAACATCAATATTTTGTAATTCTGCATTTTCGCTTAATTCTTTTGCTTGTTCTTCACCTCTTACAGATAATATAAATTTTTCGTTTGCGATTTGTGACGATTCATTTATATTTTTAATTCCATTCTCCTCTAGTTCTTCAGCATGTTTTATTAGATAAACAATAGTATTCATATTAATTACTTCTCCCTTTAACTACTTAAATAAAAATTATATTTATGTTTCAATTTTTACTCTTTTATATTTTCTACCATCAACCTTTCCTACCAAGTATTTTGATATTTTTTCTCCTTTTACCAAGTTTTCCTTTTGCTCTTTTTTTAATGTTTTTATATAGTATTCTAATTTACAAGCTAACGACTTGTCCTTACTCCTCCACGCAACCTCTAATTTAATTGCATTGTGTGACTTGGTGTACTTGGCTCCGTTTTTTCCTTTTGAAATATGTTCATTTATCCTTTTTTCTAAATCATTTGTCATTCCTGTATATATAGAATTATCTTCACATCTTATCATATATGTGTAATAATACATTTTATCACTCTCATTTTTTATAATCTTATTATACTATATCATTATTCTAAATTTAATAAAAGAGACCTAAACTATTTTTTTAGCTTAAGTCTCCATTTTTTAGTAAAGCTCTACAAACTTTACTCTTCCAGCATTAAGATCAGACACCAAATTGATATACGCCTTTTCCGTTATTCTCGAGCGATCATAGTAATCACGTATAAAATTATTCGCATATTTACTTGCGATTATTTTACCATCTTTCTTCTCGAATATAACTCCATATGCTGATTTAGCAAGAACATATGAACCATTACTTCCGGCTACCACTCTATATCCGTTGTTGGTATACCGTTGTAATTTTCTTAAGTCTCCCTGCATGCTGATTTTTTCCGAAGGAGTATAGGAATAACTATAGCTCTTCATATAATGTTCCTCCTAATAAATAATAATTAGTCTTTTAGACCGTATTGTTATTATATATCTTGTTTAGAATTATGTCAACTTTTTTTAATTTACTTTTTCCACTATCTCAATGTCTTCTTTTCTGTACTGTTCTGGTTTTAATCCAAATCTGCCTTTCATCCATATAAGAACTAGGGTCATAATTACTGAGAAAATAATCCCAATAGTTAAAAAGCTTAATTGTGGAGACATATGGCTTAGCATTATGCTTGCCATAAGTGCAATTACAAATGATGAAACACTCTTAACTAACTCAAATGTTGTTGCAATTTTCATTCTCATATCTGCTGATGCAAAACTTTTTAAATATTTGCTATTTAATACTGTGTATGGAGATTGTAGAGTATATTGAATTGCATACATTCCTAAAACAAGTATAATTGAAATACTACTATTCTTTACAAATAAACAAACAACTCCAACTAAAATAAAGCTTAAAATATATATAACTGAAATAAATGTTAATGCTCTATTCTTAAATTTATTGTGAATAACTTCTTGTGTATTTGCTGCAATGCCAGATATTACAGTTAAAACAGAAATAATTATTGCAAAATATTGTGCTGAAACTCCTAATTCTGTTAATAATCCCTCTCTTAATGTATATGATGTATAAATTAGACCATCAAAGAAAAATGTAAATACTAGAATAGCTTGAAGTCTATGTGATTTTATTATAAATCTAAATGCAGATTTTAATTGTTCTGCATATTCTTGCACACGTATTTTAAGTGATTTAATATCTTTATCTTGAACTGTGTAAACTTCCTTAAAGCATGTTGAAAGTGCTGCTGCAATAACTGTAAATCCGATAGATACAATAATAGGAATATATCCATTAATTACAAATAAAAATCCTGTAAATACTGATGTAATTCCATCTAAGAAATAATAATTTCTTGCGCCTATTTCTTCTAGTCTTGCAAACATTCCTTTTCCCTTTCTTGTTGTTACTGAATCAAAAAGCAAATTTGTTTCTGCTGTACTCTTTATTGCAAAAGCAAATGCCATTACTAGATATGCAAGTAGTACCATTGGTATTCCATTAGATAAAATCATTATTATTAAACATATTGATAAGCATATATTTGCAAGTATTAAGCTATTTCTTTTTCCTATTTTATCTATTAATGTTAATGTAGGTAATTGAAATAATACTTTAAATAATGGATATATTGCATCAGTCATCATAACACTTGCAACATCCATACCTTTTGTTTGTGTTAAAAACACAAATGCTATTGCATAATAAAATAGCAAATCCCACGAGCACATTTTATAGATAGGGTATAATCGTGCATTATGCTTTTTCTCTTGTATACTAATACTATTATCCTTCATTTGTTTCACCTTTTTTTCGTTTATTATTACAAATTATACTATCACTTACATAATGTTTTTGTCAAATAATTGCACTCTGGATTTTGCTATTTTATTTCATAATTATTCATATGTTGCTAGATTTTTAACACTAGGTCCATATATTAACTCTCCTTTATATGTGTATCTAGAACCATGGCATGGGCAATCCCAGGTTTTGTCTAGATTATTCCAATTTAATTCACATCCTAAGTGCATACAAATTGGTCTTACTTTAAATAGATTACCTTGACTATCTTTATATACCCCTACCTTTTTTCCTTCAATTTCTACCACCTTTCCATGGTCTTTTTGAATTTGCTCAAGAGTTTCCTTCGGTATTTCTAATTTATGCAAAACTAATGAATATACACTTTCTTTTACTATATTTCCAACTTCTTTTATATTTTTTATAGGCTCCATCCTTGTTGCTTTAAAAATCTCTTCATATTCGTTTTCATTTCCCATAATTTTATCCACAATAATATTTGCCGCAACATTTGAGCTTGTCATTCCCCATTTTTTATATCCTGTTGCGACATATACTCGTGGCATTAAATTTGAAAACTCTCCAATATATAGTATTTTATCCAAAGGAATTGTATCTTCTGTATTCCATCTATATAAAACTTCACATTTAGGATACATGCTTTTTGCAACTTTTTCTAAATAATTATAACTGTCCTGTAAATCTATCTTTGCACCTGTTTTATGATCAAATCCAGCAACTAATAACAATCTTTTTTCTCCATTTTGTATAGTTCTTAGTGAAATAGTTGGAGCCTCACTATTTATATACATACCATCAAATAAATCTGCTTTCGGATCTACCACAATAGCATTACTTGTTGATTGATACATTTTCAAAAAATATAGTCCTGGAAAATTTATTATAGGATACTTAGTTGCAATTACTACATACTTTGCCTTTACTGTATTTCCATTATCTAAAGTAATTATATATCTGTTATCTATATCTTCTAAATCTACTACTTTACTATTTTCATAAATATCTGTATTTCTCTTACTGCAAATTTTAGCAAGACTTTTCACATATTTATATGGATTAAACTGTGCTTGATTTGGAAACTCAATTGCAGTTTGAATTTTTAATGGAACTTTAATTTCATGAGCTTCTACTAATCTAGCATTTCCACCTATTCTTTTTACTGCTTCTACCTCATCTTTTATTTTTTGCACATCATCTATACTTTGTGTAAATACATATGATGATTCTCTTTCAAACTCACACTCAATATTTTCATCTTTAATAATTTTTTCAATATTTGAAATTGCCTTTTCATTTGCCTCGTAATATTTTTTTGCAAACTCTTCTCCTTCGGAGTCTATTAAATATTTGTAAAATAACCCATGTTGGCTTGTAATCTTTGCTGTACTTCCTCCTGTTGCCCTATTTCCTATCTCATCTTTTTCTAATATAACATTTTTTATTTTATACTGATTAAGATAGTACGCAATTGATAATCCTGTTATTCCTCCTCCAATTATGCATATATCTGTCTCGATATCTTTTTTTAACGTTTTATAATTTTCTTTTTCTTTATTTTCTTCAATCCAATATGATTTCATAGTTTTTCATCCTTTCTCGTTTTTGTATATTATTTGCCGTTATTTTTTCTCTAATACAGCATTAACTTCCATTTCTCTGTTATTTCTTAATATTTTTAAAGTTTTCTTTTAAAGTTACTTCATCCTTTGGATTTTTTGTATAAATATATCTTCTTAGTTCGCACATTCTCTCTAGTGGTTCATTATCTATACTTAAAACAACATCACCTTTTTGAATTTGTGCCTTATCTGCTGCAGTTCCATTAACAACTTTTGTAACATATATTCCTGTTTTAGATTGTGCCTTCATATATGAGATTACATTTGTATCAAATGCATATACACCAAGTCTTGCCTCGTTAAATCTACCAGTATTTACATAGCTCTCCACAACAGCTTTTACAGAATTTATTGGAACTGCAAATCCAATCCCTTCTGCAGATGTTATTTTTATACTATTAATTCCTACAACCTCTCCTCTGCTATTTACAAGAGGTCCTCCACTGTTTCCCGGATTGATTGTTGCATCTGTTTGTATCAAATCTTCCATATATGTTTCTTCGCCATTTTCTTCTAAACGAATGGTTCTATCTAACGCACTAATAATTCCAGATGTTACAGTTCTTTGAAATTCATATCCGATTGGATTGCCTATTGCATAAACACTTTCTCCAACGCTAATTGCATCTGAATCTCCTAAACTAGCATAGTTTAACTTTTTTTCGTTAATTTTAATAATCGACATATCAATATCAGAATTTGACCATACCACTGTTCCTGTGTGGCTTTTTCCTGTACTTAAAGTAATATAGCATGTACTATTCTTTTTTCCCGACACATGTTCATTTGTTAAAATATATCCATTCTCAGATACAATAAGTCCTGTCCCTAATCCTAGTTTTGATGCTCCATCTTGCAAAAATATGCTTTCACCAACTTCTTTTATTTTGGATATCCCAACAACACACTCATTAATATCACTTATAATATCTGCAATTTCCTTGTCTTTTTTCTCTATATTTTCCACAGTTTCCACAGGTAAATTGTTTTGTTTACTTGTTTCATATGTTGATAACTTCGGTTTATCTACATCAATTTGCATATAAATATAGTAAGCTAAAACACAAATAATAAAGACTAAAAGGATAAATATTACGGTTCGTAAATATCTTTTTAGTCTTTCTTGTTTATCTTTTTTTATGTAATCATTCATATAAACCTCCGAAAAAATATTTATCATATATATTTTTTCCAGATTTACAAAATTTAAACATTTTTATTTTGATGTTTCTATTTTTTTCATTTCAACAAATCTTTTAACTTTTTGAGTTGTTGTTTTTTCAAGTGGTTCATCTGTTAAACTAATTTCTTTTATATGTTTATAGTCCGGTAGCTCTTTATTCATTTCTTTTATGTCTTCCCAAACTAATTCTTTATAATCTTTTTGCTTTCTGAATTTTGCAATTATTTCATCTTTGTTATAAACAATTTTTGCACCTAATACTGTATCTGTTTTTGATTTATTTCTTGCATATACCATGCTTTCTTCTACATATGGTAGTTTGTTTATAACAAATTCTAATTCTTGTGGATAAATATTTTTACCATTTTGTGTTACAATTACATTTTTACTTCTTCCTGTTATATATAAAAATCCTTCATTATCTAAGTATCCTATATCTCCTGAGTGAAACCATCTTTCACCATTTTCTTCTATTATAGCATCATGTGTTGCTTCTTCATCTTCGTAATATCCTAACATTAATGTGCGGCTTTTTATCAATACTTCTCCTTCACCATTCTCATTAGGATTGTCAATTTTTAGCTCAGCACATACAACTGCTTTACCGGCAGATCCAACTTTCGTTTGAAAGTCTGGTGTTAACGCTGCAATAGGCGCTGTTTCTGTTAATCCATATCCTTGTAAGAATGTAATTCCTATATCTTCAAGCCACTTTCCTATTTTAGCATCTATTGGTGCAGCTGCAGAAACTATAATTCTAATTTTACCACCTAAGTTCTCATATATTTCTGCAAATACTTTTCTCTTTATATCTACTCCAACATTCTTTAATGCATTTGTAACATGTATCATTGAATTTACTAATCCATCTTTTTTGCTTTTCTTAATATTTGCATTTATTTTCTTATATAAATTTTCTACAAGTAATGGAACAGTTAATAATGCTGTTGGATTTGTTTCTTTCAAATCTGGAACTATGTATTTTAACCCTTGGCATATGCTAATTGATGATCCCATTGCAAAAGGGTATAAAAATCCGATTGAAGATTCATATGTATGATGTAAAGGAAGTATAGACATTAGTCTATCATCTGATCTTAAGTCAACATATGCTGATGCTGCATTAATATTTTCTGCTAAGTTTCTATTACATAGCATAACTCCTTTAGCATTTGATGTTGTTCCAGAAGTAAATAGTAACACCTTAAATTCATCTGGATCAACTTGTATATCCATGAAGCTATTATCTCCGTTTTTTACTAATAGTTTTCCTTCATCTATTAAATATTGCATTCCTACAAATCTATTTGCTAACTCACTATCTGAATTCATTTGAATAAAATATTTTACATCTGGTAACTTCTCAGAAACTCTTTTTATTACCTCTGATTTCTTTGTAGAGAATATGACAGCTGATGCTTTTGATCTTTTTATTACGTTTTCGATTTCATTTTCTGGTAATTCTTTATCTACTGGGACAGCAATTCCTGCTCCACATAGCATTGTCATGTATGATACATACCAGTGATAAGTATTTTCACCTATTATAACAACTCTTGTATCTTTTAGTCCTAATTTTCTTGTTAATGCAGTTCCAAACCCTATTACTTCATTACAAAATTGTTCATATTTTATTTTTGTCCATTCACCCTTTGGATTAAATTTCTCAAGCATAAATGTATTTTCTGGATATTTTTCTAAACTATTAATAAATGATTGCTTAATAGTTTCAAAATGTGTTCCTTCATAATTTTTATTTTCTTTTTTCTTCTTGTTTTCTTCTGCTTTTTTTACTGCTTCATAATCAACTTTTACTTCATCAATTTCTGATAGTTCTTTCATTTTAAATTTAGGAAACTTAAAATCTGGTATCTTAAAATCCTTTAATATTCTCATATATACTCACTCCTATTTTTGCTTTGCTAATTTTTTTATGAACAAGTTATCTACTTCTGAAAATAGTTCTTGTACATCAATCTCTCCTTCGTGTCTCATTTTATAAATAAAACTTGATGATATAAATCCAAATATTCCGGATGCGATTACATTGCTATCTCCTTGTATTATTTCATCTTTTTTTATTCCGTCTATAACAATTTCCTCTATCATTTGAATATATTCAAATACATACTTTTTGCATAGTTGACTACGCTCATCGTTACCCCATATTTGACTTAATATAATTGTCATAAAGCTTTCATATTTGAATAATATTTTTATTTGAATTAACGTTATTGCCCTTAATTTATCTATAGTATTATTCATTTTTTCTGTTTTGATTATAATGCTATTTTTTAATAACTTAACACCTTCTTCAACCAAGAATTGAAATATCTCTTCTTTGCTAGAAAAGTGGTAATATAGTGTTCCTTTTGCAACCCCTACGGTTGCCGTAATTTCTTCTATACTTGTTGCATCATAGC
>ENA-OPAG01001781-OPAG01001781.1-human-gut-metagenome-genome-assembly--contig:-NODE-1781-length-10582-cov-2.337988_pt1 | contig 10582 bp, 9 predicted proteins | sample MGYA00241053_ERZ501422 | MGnify/ENA primary metagenome ERZ501422 (study PRJEB25962, sample SAMEA2042619) | human gut metagenome | biome: human gut; feature: human-associated habitat; material: faeces... | reverse complement strand
TGAGTACGTCGGTATGTGGCACTGGTAGTTTCAGTGCCCATACCACTACGCACTCAACAAACGGGAGTGCCGACGAGACGCAAAGCATTTCTATTCATTTACCGGAAACTAAAAAAACACCAACGAACACTTGACGCACCGTCTCATTATTAGTTACAATGTACTACAGTCGCAGCTATTCATGACTAATATACAGTGCAAACCATCTTGAATAGCAACAAAACCACCAAAGAAAGTGAGATTATTATGAATCAGATTGTTTTTTCAGCGGGATTTGTTCAAGCAAATATTTTTTGTTCACTGCTTTGCATCCTGCTGCCGATTTTATTTGTATGGTATCAGAAACGAAAAAAAGGCGTAAGACCAGGTGCATTTTTTATTGGGGCTGCATTTTGCCTGCTCTTTTCCTACGTTGCCGCCACAATTGTGAATGTTTTGATTTTTTCAATTCCGGGGCTTTTATCCTTTTTCAGTGCAAAAAATCATCCGGTCTACTCGGCACTGTTCGGAGCTTTCTCCCTTGGTATTCTTTCAACCATCGGAGCATTTATCGGATTAAAGTATGCAATGAAAAAACGTCCGGGCAAGGAAAATGCGCTGATTTTCGGAGTTGGTATGGGCGGTTTTGAAAGCATCTTAAATGGTGCTACCGTTTACATCACAAACATTATTGCAGCATTACTGATTAACTCCATCGGCTCAACGGAATATTTCAAAAAACTGGCATTAAAAGGAGAGGAACTCGCTCAGACCCAGAAGTTATTTACCGAACAGGCAGCAACGCCTTCTTCTTCCTTTTTTATGGATGCTACTTACGTGATTCTTTCGCTTGTATTGTATGCTGCCATTGCCATCCTTGTTGAATATGCCATTTCAACCGGAGAAAAACAGTGGACGGTTATTGCTATTGTTCTCCACGTCGCAGGCTATGTACCGATTTACTTGCGAAACATTGACATCTATAAAAGTTCGATGACGCTGTTTGTCATCGCAACCGTGTTTACATTTGCTATTGCCCTGTTTGCCTATCAAATCTATCACCGAACGGAAAACGGTAAAAAATAAGTTGACAGAAATCCTGATAAGGTGTATTATGGCATTGTAATCAAAGGCGATTCACATTTTGTGGGTCGCTTTTTATTTTTTCCTACGTTTTTTGTTAAACGTGCAATGCACCAAAGACGGCGCGACCGAAGCGCCGCGCCTAAATTTGCCCTAATCATTGGCTCTGCCAATGATCGCCTATATATAGTTTAGTTCTCTATTCCCCAGAAAAGGACCGCTTATGTGGTCCTTTTCGCTTGCTCTTTTATACCATGCGCCATCCGCTGTGGTATTTATTTTTTAAATTATGCTTATTCTTTTTACCCCAGCCAAGCGGGTAGTCTTCTACACACACAAGCTGCCATCCATCCTTTGCAGCAGCTTCCTCATCCGTCAGCATCAGTGTTTCACCCTTTAAATAACGAACCACCCGCTCATCGTCAACAGACAAACGCAGACAATTCTTATAGTCCTTCGCCCGCAGTGCCATCGCTAACGACTGACTCGGCTCAAACCTCTTTTTCTTCATCTCACCGACAAATAGCCCGCTGCGCAAAAAACGAAGTCCACGCATCTTCGGAAGTTCCTTTGGCATATAGTAAACCATTCCGTTTTTGCTTTCCATGCGCTCAGGCAGAAACGTCCGGTTCAGATTCTCACCAAACGCCTCCCACAATTCCTTTTCCTCTCCCCGCAGACCGCTTCTTGTCTGCTCACAGGATACAACCGGCTCATCCGCCGTCTCCTTTTTTCGAAACAGTGCCAGAAAATGCCCCTCACCATCGACACGGTGCGGGAAAATGCGGACACAGTTTCGTATAGATTCTTCTGTACTTCCAATCAATTCCGGTTTTCCGGACGCAAACCCTTTATAACCCTCCATCGGAAGAATCTCCATATCCGGGTTCATAGAAAGAATTTTTTGCACCGTTCCCTCATCTTCCAGCGGTGAGAATGTACAGGTAGAATACAAAAGCATACCGCCCGGTTTTAACATCGGAAGCGCCTGTTTCAAAATATCTTCCTGTAACGCGGCATAAAATTCAGGACCATTCTGCTCCCATGCCTTTACCATGGACGGCTCTTTGCGGAACATTCCCTCGCCTGAACACGGCGCATCAATCAAAATTTTATCGAAAAAACCGGTAAAATACTCTGCCAGTTTCTTTGGATATTCTGTCACAATAAAGCTATTTTCCACGCCAAACAATTCAATGTTTTTCAACAATGCTTTTGCGCGCTTGCTGCTGATATCGTTGGCAATCAAAAGCCCGGTGCCATGAAGTTTTGCTGCTAACTCCGTCGCTTTTCCGCCCGGTGCCGCACACAAATCAAGTACCACATCATTTTCCTCAATCGGCAGACGCGAAGCCGGCGTCATCGCACTTGGGTCCTGCAAATAATATAATCCCGCAAAATAATACGGATGTTTCGCAGGCTGTTCTTTCTCCCCATCATAATAAAAACCGTTTTTAACATACGGAATTGGTGTTAATTCAAACGGAGAAATTTTCAAAAAATCCTCTACAGAAATCTTCGCTGTATTTACACGGAGCCCAAATTTTCTTGTACCTTCCATGGATTTCAGATAATCCTCGTACTCATCCCCCAAAATTCGTTTCATCTCATCACAAAATGCAACCGGTAATTCCATCTTTTTTCTCTCCTCCAGCCTTTTATAAGGAAAAACTGCTTGGCAAAAGTTCGGAAAGCCTCTTACTGCTATAATCTTCTTCGCTCTTTGCCATTACAATTTCAAATTCATCTGCCTTGCAAAACTCCGACATCACCTGCAGACAGACACCACACGGTGCCGGTGCTGTCATTTCTCCCCTTTTTCCGCCAACAATGGCAATTTTTACAAAATCCCGTTTTCCCTCACTGACTGCTTTGAAAAAAGCTGTTCTCTCCGCACAATTTGTCGGTGTAAATGCCGCATTTTCAATGTTACAGCCGGTATAAACCGTGCCGTCTTTACACAGAAGTGCCGCCCCCACCATAAAACCGGAATACGGTGCATAGGCGTTTTCACGCGCAGATAACGCCTGCGAAATCAATTCCTTTGTCTCCATAGTTTCTCCTTTATCTTACGATTCACTCATGTAGCTAATAAAATAATTGCCGGCATCTTTGAAAATCTTCTCATACGAACTTCTGCTTACCGTCTGTGTTTTGCCGGACTGCGGATTGTACAAAATCAATTTGGAAGCCGTATATCCACCAATTACCACACCGGTTTTATTGCTAGTCATCGCAATCACTGGTTTACTGCCGCTGACAAAGTACAAAACTTCCTCCAGCGTACATCCCTTCAGACTCATCGGCCGCTGCAAATAATGTGAAAGCGTATTATACGCATTTTCGCCCTTTTTGACCAGTCCCTTTGCCGCCACATCATAATGGTTCGCTTTCAAAAGCATATGAACACACGCATCCAGATTTGACACACCATTTCCCTGCTTCGTCATTTCCAAACCACCAATCGTATTCTGGATGAAGGCTCCGCTCCGCTCCCAGACAACCTGATGATTGCTTGAAACAACAACACCCATTTTGGCGTCGGCCTCTCGAATCGCTTTTGCCGCACTTTCGTAGGAAGAAACAATTTGTCCTCCGGCAAATACATAATATTTTGTAAGTTTCGGCTGCTCCAGACGCACATAACGTTCACTCGTAGTCAATGTGGACAGCGGTTCATCCCATGTCGGTTTCGCTTTCATTTCAAACGAAATCGGGAACTGGATGTACCACTCGGTCAAAGACTTTGTGGTTACACGCGATACATAACTAAACTTTGGCTCATCCTTGCTGGAATTGTTCAAAATTGTGTCTTCGCCGCTCATCACGTAATGACTTCCCTGTCTTTTACAAAGCGTCATATTAATTACATTTCCGTTACAATTAATCTTCTGAATATACTGATTTTTTACACTGTATTTACGACGCACTTCACCTTTTGTATTGGCAATATAAAGTTCATAGCATGGCGTTACTTTTGTTCCGTCCGCCATCGTTCCAACATCGGACTTGTGCATGTAACCATACACCATATTATCCTCAATTACGCCAAGCAGTTTAATATAACTATTTTTATCCGGCTGATAAATCACATTCTTTTCATCATTTTCCAAATTGTAAATCGTAATGTTTTCGCCATAGCCTTTAGCAAGAGAGGATGACCACGTGTAACAATTTGCACGCTCCATCGTCATAAAGGTATTCTCTTTTACGTTCTCGGCTATCTTCTCCAGCCGCTTCGCCGTCATGTTATAGGCATACACCGTATTTGCCACAGTGAAATAGTAGATTCCCCGGCTGCTCACATAGCCATAATCAGCAAAATCCTCTTTCAACTGCTGATACGTCGTATTAATCGGCATATATACCATCTCTTCGAGCGTTCCGTCCGTCGTGTACTCATAAAGTACAACCGCCACATCGCCCTCATAGCTGCCACGCGCAAAATAACCGTACGCGCAAAAATACAAATTATCTTTATCGTCGACTTTTAACAGGCGGATTCCCTGCTCGTAGTAAGCACGGTAAGCATAAGAAGCCTTCTCGCTGAACGAAGCGTAAATCTTTTTCACCTGATTCGTCTTCATGTCATACTGGTAAACAAAGCCATCTCTGGAAAAATACAACTTATCGTCTTTTTTATTGGAAAGCATCTTTCCATTATTCTGCTCCGTAATTCCCAACTTTAACTGACTGGATTTGCTGCTTGCCGTCGATACGTCAAACACCGCTTCCATCGATCGTGAGAAATTCAGCAGGTAATCCCTTCCGGAAGCATAACGCACGCGATAAAATTCTTTGATATGATACGTTTCCTTTCCGGAAGCCGTTGTTGCCTGCACAAAATAATTATACTGAATGCAGGCCGTTTCCATATTATATTCTTTAATCGTAACAAATTCATCAGATACAATTTTCGGTGACATCTCTGCCCACGTTACAAGACTGGCATCCGAGGTGATGTCAACATAGGCAAGTGTCGAGTTCCGGTTCTTGCCATTCGGCTCCAGATAACGGCTGATTTCTTCCGATTTGTTTTTTGAAAATGTATTGTTATGAAATTTTTGGGCAAATGCCAGTTTTTTTGCCAAATTACTCTCATCCAGATAATACTTTAATCGTGTATAATAATGAATTGTTTTTCCCTTGTCCGATGTCGTTTTCAAATCCAAAATATACTCCGTACTTGTCTTGAATCCATAGTCAAACGTCAAATCTACCCTGCGCTGATTCTGTCCAATCGCATTCACGCTTCCGGTTTTATATACTTCTCCGCTCTCCTTATCCACAATGCTGTAGGTGACATTAACAAGACGGCTCTTTGCTTTACTGATTAACAAAGAAATCTGTCTGTTCTGGTTAATCGGCGTAATCGATTCGCGCACCACATTTGCTTCGAGCGGCGCACTATACCCATATAAAACATTCACCGTCTGCCCCTGCGTCTGTAGCTGAAGATACGGATATGTCTCATCCGTAATCGCTTCCGTCACGCCCTTTTCTTCCATATCCGTTTCCATATTTCTTCCAAATAAAAACAGTGCACCCACAAAAATGAATACAAGAGCGACTGCCTGATATATATATTTAACCATAATATCTCTCCATTCCTACAATATGATGTTACTACCTTATACAGTGTAACGGCTTTCGCAAAAAAGTGCAAGGCATACACACAAATTTTTAGCGCACATATATTAGTTAATAAACCATCGGAGGAAAACGCATGAGTCATTTTGATAACCAAACCCCCTATGTTCCTACCTATCCACCTGCTTTAGGCAGTCAGAAGCTGATGGAACTGGAAGCTGACAACTCGTACCTTAAATATTTATACCCGAAAATCACAAGACAAATCAGCGAATTTGTGGAAGAAGAATGTGACAAAATGGAATACGAGGGAAGTCTAATGTTTGACGTATTTCCTGACAAAATTGCCTTACAGCTTATGGCTGCCGGAATTGCCGGTGAATTTACAAAAAAATACCCCGATTCCTATCCGGAGGAAGGAAGACTTCTCCGCGATATGATCGAGGTCGTTTTATATCATGAAATTATGTACCGTAGAAACCGCTATCGAAATCACAAACGATTATATCTTTAGTCCGCTGCTTCTGTACCAAACGCTAACTGTTCAAATTCCGGTACAGGCATTGGCTTTGCAAACACATATCCCTGAATTAAGTCACAGTGCATTTCTTTCAAAAACTCCACTTGCTTTCTCTCTTCGACTCCTTCGGATATGGTGTGAAGGTCCAGTGCTTGTGCCAGTTTGATTACGCTTTGGATAATATCCTTTCCACGCTCATCGTTATCACCGCTCTCAAAGAATACACGGTCTAACTTCAGCGCATCCACTTTAACATCCTTTAACATATTTAAGGAAGAGTAACCGCTTCCAAAATCATCAATCGAACACGACAATCCCGCACGGTGAATCTGTGATACCAGTACACTGAGTGACTTCATATCATTATAAAACAGAGACTCCGTCAACTCAATCTCAATACTTCTTGGCGGAATATCGTATTTCTTTAACACATATTCATAATAATCAAAGAAGTTCGGAATTTCAAAATGACTTCTTGATAAGTTTACAGAAATCGGTATAATTTTGCGTCCCGCTTTATGCCACCGCTCAATCAACTTGCAAACCTCTTCGAACATATACAAATCAAGTTCTACAATAAATCCATTGGATTCAAACAAATCAATAAACTCATCCGGATAAATCATACCCTCTTCCGGGTCAATCCATCGAACCAATGCTTCCGCACCGGCAATCGACTCACCTTCCAATTCGTATTTCGGCTGAAGATACGGTACGAAGTCACCTTGTTCAAGTGCCTTGTGCATCTTCATCTCCAACGCTTTATCACGTCCAAGTTTCTGGCTTTCTTTCACATCGTAGATTCCCATCGGAACAAGATGTGACGGTGAAATCTTCTTACGCGCCAGATTGGCATGTTCAAGCATAGCACTAATATCATTTTCATCGTCTTTTACAACGTAAACACCAAAATAAAGAATAAGTCCGTAACAATTTCCATTATCATCCGTAAGTTCAGACAACTGCTTGCTGATTCGATACAATCGCTGGTCAAGCTTCGGAAGTGAATGAAACCGCATCAAAACCCCAAAGTTATCTGCCATAATTCGGCCGGACACTTCATCCCAGCGGAGCTCAGCATCAATAATCTCGTGAATTCTGCACAAAATCCGGTCTCCGACATCATTGCCATAAGTTTCATTAATCAACTTAAAACGGTCAACGTTCGCATACACGACAACATAATTTCCATCCCCGCGAAGCAAATCTCTGGCAATCCGCTCGAATTCCTTTTTATTCTTTCCTCCGGTAACATCATCCCGTCCATACTTCTTATACAACAACTGGTATTTAATAACCAGCATAATAATAACGAAAAGCGCCACACCGCAGAGTACCAATACTTTGTACATCGCAGATGGCATCCTGTCCAGAGAAAAATACGCAAAAACAAAGAGCGCAATCGCAGTGATTACATCCCAGATTAACATCATACTGATGTTTTTCAAACGTGAGATAATCTGTTTCACTGTGCATGCCCCCTTCTTTATCGAATGTATATATAATTATAACTTAATTTTGACAAAAAGACAACCTTTCAATTGGAAAAATTATGACCAAAATTCAATTTCTTTCTCCAATTTTTTCATTTTTACGACAAGATACGGCATACTCTTTTTCTGACTTACTTCCTGACCTTTCTCCGGTCCTAAAAGACTCGTCTCAAACACCACCCCGTCGCCTTTTTCATAGAGCCCAAGGACACGCACCGAAAAACCGTTGGTTTCCTGCTCTCCGTAGCCAACCGCCAGATAGCAGTACTCGCCATCTTCATAAGTCATCTGGAACGGATTGATTTTCTTTTTATTGATTTCAGATAAAAAATCAGCCGGACACTCCTCTGTTGGAACTACCGTATAATCCAAATCCTTTCCTCTTTTGCCCTCTTTTTCCGTGCCGCATCCACTAAACAGGCACATTCCAAAAGAAAAAAGAAGCACCATTGTAAGCAGCCGCCTGACCTGACATCTCTTATTCCTCACCGCACACACTCCATTTCTAAGCATATTCCGCTTTTGATTGTTAGTATAATGTATGTGCCGCAGTGATTTTTATGCGCTAATCTTCGAAATGAATCCCTGCCAAAAGAGAAGCTAAAGAGGTCGTTGCCTCCTCATCATGGTACTCAATGGATTCAGCCTCTTCCACTTCCGGTGCAATATCCTCTGCCTCTTTCATGCTCAGGCGGATTTTTCCGTCCGTCACATCAAGGACTTTTACCTTTACCGTCTGCCCGAGTTTGACAACTTCATTTGGCGAATGTAAAAACTTATTGCAAATCTGGGAAATATGAACAAGCCCGGATAAGCCATCCCCGATTGTCACAAAGCAGCCATACGGCTCAATGCGCTCAATTACGCCTTCTGTCACGAACCCTTTTTGCAGAGCATTTAATTTTTTCTCCTGCTCTTTTGCTGCTTTTTCTTTTTCCACATCTTTTGCGGAAAGAACCAGTTTATTTGCCTCGCGGTCTGCTGTAATGACAATAACCGAAAGTGTCTTTCCAACATATTCTTCCACATCTTCTACATACTCAAGTGCCAGTTTCGACGCCGGAATAAATCCTCTCAATCCCTCGCAGTAGGCAACAACACCGGCATTCACGCTATTATTTACTTTTACCGTAAACACCGTTCTCTCTTCCAGTGCCTTCTCGACCTGTTCCCATGCCTCTTCTCTTTTTGCCTCGCGCAGAGACAGAAGGACACGGCCCTGTCCATCAGCCGTCAGCATTTCTCCGGTGCGAATCTCATCCATCGCATGGAAATTCGGGTCATCACTATATTCACCGGAAGGAATTACTCCCTGTGAAAAACTGCGTAAATCCAAAAGGACTTCCTCTTCTTCAACACTTACCACCTCTCCGGTCACCGTATCGCCTTCGCGGAACGATCGAAAAGATGCATTAATCTGATCTTCGTAATCTGCCATTGTTTCACTCATCGGTATTACCTCCCTGTTGAATCTTTTTTAATTCATCTGCTAATGCAGCAAATTGCGCTAAACTGAGTTTTTCCCCGCGAATCGTTGGGCTCAACTCCATTTCTTCCAGTGCACTCTTGATTTCCTCTTTGGAAAAGGAAAGTTCCGGACTGTTCGCCAGCCCATTCTGTAAAGTTTTCCGGCGCTGGTTAAAAGACGCCCGAATCAGACGGAACATCAATTTTTCATCGGATACCTCAATTGGCACGCGGTTTAAGCAGTCAAGTCTTATTACCGCACTGCCGACATTTGGCCGCGGCATAAAACAGTTTGGCGGAACATTCGCCGCCAGATACGGTTTTGCATAATACTGCACGGCAAGCGACAATGCACCATACTCTTTTGTGCCCGGCTCTGCCTGCATGCGTTCAGCCACTTCTTTCTGCACCATAACGGTAATGTTAGCAAGTGGCACGTGGCTCTCCAAAAGCCCCATAATAATCGGAGTTGTAATGTAATAAGGCAGGTTTGCAACTACCTTGATTGGCTTTTTGTCATTATATTTTTCCGCAATTTCATGAATATCCTGCTTTAAAATATCCCCATGAAGAATTTCTACATTATCATAAGGTGAAAGTGTCTCCTGTAAAATCGGAATGAGATTGTTGTCAATTTCTACTGCTAATACCTGTCTTGCCGCCTCGCACAAATACTGTGTCATCGTTCCGATTCCCGGTCCGATTTCCAGTACAAAATCATCTTTTGTGACTTCTGCCGCCTCGATAATTTTATCTAACACATGCGGGTCAATCAGAAAACCAAGCAAGGCACTTACCACTATTAATTGCCACATTTTATTGGAAAGCAAATATAACACTCCACTTGTTGCAAACAGCCATAGCCCGACTTGCAACACACGGACAAAATCAACTTTTTCCGTCAATTTACCACCGAGCAATATAAAAGGGATAATCAGCAACGATGGCAACGAAGTCAACATCTGAATATCCAGATCCGTAGCTTTTGGAAATATTTTTGTAAGATCACCCAAAATAGGTGAAACAGCCAACCCTGGCAGAGACGTCAATGCCGAAATAGACCATATAGCTATTAAAGTTATGAGAGGGATCGTCCCTTTACCTGTCTTTATTTTCATATACTTGCTCGTTAAAAGTTTAGATTGGAAGAAAAACAATACTTCCGGTATAAAGTTCAAAATAACAAGAAATGATTTATAAGCGATAAAACTTGACAATATTGCAAACAAGATATATCATACATGTAAAGGGGATGATAAAAATGACAAAAAGTTATATGATAAAAGAGAAACAATAAAAAAAAGGGATATTGAAAGAGAACAAAAATATCGGAGGAAGTAAATGAAAGCGTTAAAAATTAAAATTAGTAAGGATAAAAATAAGTTATTTATTGGAATTGGTATTGTTGTAATATTAATACTTGGAATAGTGGCTTTTATATTATGTAAAG
>ENA-OPAG01001780-OPAG01001780.1-human-gut-metagenome-genome-assembly--contig:-NODE-1780-length-10596-cov-4.028460_pt1 | contig 10596 bp, 6 predicted proteins | sample MGYA00241053_ERZ501422 | MGnify/ENA primary metagenome ERZ501422 (study PRJEB25962, sample SAMEA2042619) | human gut metagenome | biome: human gut; feature: human-associated habitat; material: faeces... | reverse complement strand
TCCGGGCCTTCCAGATGATTGCGCATAAAGTCCATGATTTCCAGTACGTCGACTTTACGGGCAGGTTTGATCCACAGAGGCATACGATTGGTAACGTAGCCTTTGTCATCCTTGCGGAGATCGGTGCCTTTGGCGTATTCCCAATATTGGGCCATATCCGGATTTACTTCGTTGAAAAATGCCCATACCCGAATTTCACAAGCCCTTGCTCCGCTGAAGTCTACCGGAGCATAAGTATCGGAAAAACTGAAATCGGCATTTTTCCCGTCCTGGGGATAAAGGCCTTTTTGTTTGGCAAAAGAAATCACATCTTTTGCATATACCGTTGTAATTTCTTTATCATAGATTTTTTTCATCTGGTCGGATGAAATGGAAGTTTTTCCTTCCAGGGGGAAGGTGGTGATCCGTGCCTGGTTGGCATGTGCACAAACATAACCGTCGGGGACCATCCGGGCCACCCATACCGCTCCTTTTTCGCCTTCGCCTTTACCGATCATTTCGAGAATCCATACTTCATCAGGATCACTGATGGAGAAAGATTCGCCTGAACTGGCATAACCGTATCGCTCTACCAGATCGGTCATCACGACAATGGCTTCCCGGGCATTTTTAGCCCGTTGTAAGGTAAGATATATCAAACTACCATAATCGATAATAGCACCTTCCTGGCTTTCCAATTCTTTGCGTCCTCCGAAAGTCGTTTCTCCGATGGCCAATTGGAATTCGTTCATATTTCCGATCACATTGTATGTATGACGGACTTGTGGAATCTTACCCATAAATTTGCCGGTGTCCCACTCGTGTATGTCAATCAGCGTACCTTTCTTGTGCATACCGGCAGGATAATGATACAACTCGCCGAACAAACCATAAGAATCGGCAGAATAGGAAACAATGGTAGAACCGTCCGCAGAAGCGTTCTTGCCCACGATAAGATTGGTGCAGGCCAGCGCATTCGCCACGGCTGCCACAACAAACAAGACGGAAAGAGTCAGTCTTTTACTTTTCATACTTCTAAATTATAATGTTACTAAATATTTCAGTCTTTACCATACAAATTCAAACTGTTCGGTGGTACAGTTGCCACAGCCATCCGTCACCGTCATCTCCACCACATGCTTGCCGCCTTTCTCCACATGTTTCGGGTCGAGCTCGCACACCAGGTTACCACTGATGGAATTGGGCTTTCCAAACAAGGCATACTTCCCGTCAATCGTACCCCGATAGGTATTGATGCCGGTTTCCTTGTCCTTGGCCTTGAAGATGATTTTTCCCGTACGTCCCCACTGAGCTTGGTTCACGGGAGTTATCACCGGCGGAACCGTATCCACTGCCACGGTATAAGTCCCCAAATCCCGTATACGCACTTTCATGACACCATCCTCATACTTACCGCCGATGCGGTATTTTCCACCGCGCGCCGTTACGCCCGCCACATAATATTTGGTCATATCCTCTACCGGACGCCGGCGCAAGCCGATACGCAAATCGCAGGCATCGTGCATCGGAATGCGGGTATCGTTCAACTGATAGGTGAAAGCTATATCACCGCTATCAGCCCGCACGGAATAGTTCAACAGGACGTTATCGTAGAGCATTCCTTTCGGGATAACCAACTCCAGCCCCGGCTCCTGCAGATAGTTCACCTTGTCCCATTTGAGGGTATATTTCTCACGATGTTCCACCGGAGCAATTATCGTCTTCTGTCCCTGGACTGTAAAGCGGACTTTAGAGGTATTTCCCAGCGCATCGCTCAGTGTATAGACAAATCGGTAAGGGCGTTCTTCGTTGATTTCCACCAGTCCGCGATTGCCGTTGGATGCCTGCAGCATGCGAAGACGGTTGCCCGGCTCTATAAAAGACTTCATGTACTGACCGTGTGTCCACGAATTGATATAGCGGTTCTCCTCATAGGCAAAGCGGTCTATCGTACTGCGGAAGACTTCCTCACCGTCCACTTCGAGAATCACCGTCTTCACGCCATATTTATTCTGCACTCCGTCCATATAGTCGTAGGCACGGATGCCTGCACCAATCAGTCCCCAGGCGGTAATGGGTTTCGTTGGATGTGCCGGAAAAGCCCGTCGCGTCTGCTTGCCCTCCACCACTCCTTTTCCCGGCTGTGGAAACAGCATGATACCTTCGGCACGCGGGGCAGTCTTGTCTTTCACCTTGTTCATGAAGAAAGGCAGCGGGTCGATATATTCGTCCGTAGCCGTCTCTATCATATCCAGATGCAGGTGCGGACCGAAAGAGTATCCGGTGTTTCCGCTCAAAGCTATTATCTGACCGGCCTTCACGGGATATTCATCGGGTTCGGGAGTAATTTCCACCTCCCAACTTTCTTTCTCGTACTGCAAGTCTTCAACCCGGCGGGCCACATCGCCCACAAAGGCACTCAAATGGCGGTTTATCGTCGAATAACCATTGTCATAAGCCACATCGAGCACATAGCCCGAACCGTGGGTAACGCGGATACGCGAAATATATCCGTCGGCCAGAGCGCGTACCGGCTTGCCTATGGTTCCACCGGTCTTGAAATCCAGTCCGCCATGAAAATGGTTGGCACGTATCTCGCCGAAGTTACCGGAGAAAGTGATGGGAAAATCAAAAGGCGGGATGAAGGAGGGCTTGTCTGTACCGGTTTCTTGGGCATAGCCGCTTTGCACACTACCAATAAAGAACAAAAGAGAGAAAAATATAGAATATTTCATATTTTGTACAGTCAATATTATTTTAAATGCATGCAAATATAAAAAGAATAGTTCTCTCTACCTACAGAAAGCTACAATTATCATTGATTAAAACATGCATAAAAATTCTGTTGAAGAACATAGATGCACCGATAACATCCAAGCCGGGAAATCGCTATATTGCGCCATGTTTAACCCCCCAATTAAAACTTTAAGGTTATGATTATCGGAGTACCTAAAGAAATCAAGAACAACGAGAACCGCGTGGGAATGACCCCTGCCGGAGTAGCCGAATTGGTGAAAAAAAGTCATACGGTGTATGTGCAAGCCACAGCAGGCGTAAACAGCGGTTTCTCCGACGATGACTACATCGCCGTAGGTGCAAAGACTTTACCGACCATTGAAGACACGTATGCCGCAGCCGACATGATTGTCAAGGTAAAGGAACCTATTGCACCGGAGTACAAACTGATTAAAAAGGGACAAGTGGTATTCACCTATTTCCACTTTGCAGCCGATAAATTGCTGACCGAAGCCATGATTGAAAGCGGTGCCGTCTGCATCGCCTACGAAACCGTGGAAAAAGAAGACCACTCACTTCCGCTACTTACTCCTATGAGTGAGGTGGCAGGACGCATGGCTACCCAAGTAGGAGCCCGCTTCCTTGAAAAGCCACAAGGCGGCAAGGGAAAACTGATGGGCGGAGTAACGGGCGTACGTCCCGCACGCGTACTTATCCTTGGAGGTGGTATCGTGGGCACCAATGCCGCACAGATAGCTGCCGGAATGGGTGCCGAGGTACTGATTGCCGACATCAACCTTCCCCGCCTGCGCTACCTGAGTGAAGTGATGCCGAAAAACGTAAAGACACTCTATTCTTCCACCCATAACATCAAGATGGAATTGCCGAACATCGACTTGGTAATCGGTTCCGTCCTCATCCCCGGTGACAAGGCCCCGCATCTCATCACCCGCGAAATGCTGAAGATGATGAAACCCGGCACCGTACTCGTGGACGTAGCCATCGACCAGGGCGGTTGTTTCGAGACCTCCCACCCCACCACGCACAGCGACCCTACCTACATTGTGGACGGAATTGTACACTACGCCGTTGCCAATATCCCCGGCGCCGTACCCTTCACCTCCACCATGGCACTGACAAATGCCACCCTGCCCTACACTGTTTCCCTGGCATGCAAAGGCTGGAGACAAGCCTGCAAGGACGACCCGGCTCTGGCGCAAGGATTGAACGTAGTGGAAGGCAAAGTAACATACAAAGCTGTAGCCGACGTCTTCGGGCTGAAATATGAGGCGATTGAGTTATAAGTTATAAGTTATAAGTGATGAGTGATTTGTTGGTATTTTCCTTTCAGCATGGTAGCGCAGCACAATTACCAACAAATCACTCATCACTCATAACTCCCCCCCAACAAAGAATCCTTCTTCCTCGCATACTCCCACCACATAGCGAGCAGTGTGATGCAGAGGTTGAAAATAAACGGAAATTCCTTGGAATTAGTGTGGAACAAGGTCTGAAAGAAGTCTGTAATGAACGGGGACAATAGAATCGCCAGATAATTCATTACCATTACAAAGGCCAGTGCCAAAGTTGTTTTTTCCGGTATAGCCGTATCTACTGTCTCGTCATAAATCAGCGGTTGAATGACACCATATCCCAAACCAACCAACATACATCCCGGTATTATCAGCCATTCTTTAGGCGAAATCCATATCAAAAGCAAACCCGCTGCAATGGACAAAAGGCTGTAAAACTTTGTGTGTTTCCCCATCCACTTCACGATATGCCCCAGGAAGAAACCCGGAGCCATAATGGCAAGGAAGAATAAGGAGATCATCAATCCGGAATTTCCGCTGGAGAAGTGATGGGCCTCCATCAAAAAAGGCAAGTCAAAAGTAACCGCCAGCACTACATACGTAGTGACGCCATAAAACAGCATCAACTGTAGCAGATGGCGGACATGGATGCCGTATTTACCGGGAATCGCACGCTTGGATTCCTCCGGAACAACGGTAGCCGTATCTTCTGTTTTCTGCGGCTGACCGGTATCTCCCTTCAAATACCCGACAAGCAGCAGAGAAACCAACGGAAGCAGATATACCACGAAAGGCAAGTGCCAGTTTACCTCTGCCAGATACCCAGTCACCGCCGTTGCCACAACCAGCGTCACATTGGTGATGGCAGAACTGTAACCAAACTGCTTTACCCTATACTCCCCCGTGAAATAACGTGAAACCAAACCGGTAGACAACGGGATTATCAGTCCCGAGCCAATGCCGAGCAAAGCACTGACCACCATCAACTGCCACATTTTGTCCGAAAAAAGATAAAGTACCCCACTGGCGGCAAACATCCAAAGTCCCACTTTCAGCAGACGCACAAAGTCACGTTTCTCGGCCAGCTTGCCCGCCAATAGCACAAAAGGAATTATCAGCAGCGAAGGCAGGGAGGTAAGCATCTGTATATCCAGTTCTGTAGCATATGGAAAAATGGTAGTAAGCTGTCCCAAAATAGGTGATACGGCCAATCCCGGCAAGGAAGTCAATGCAGAGACTGACCAAATGCCGACAAGCGTGATAAGGGGGATTGTACCCCTTCCGGTATTGATTTTCATATAGTAGTATATTAATTAAATGAATAATGTGGGAACAACAAACCTACCTTCAGAATGTTCGTTTTTTAAGATTTTACTACGCTGCCCTTTAATAAACGCCAAATAATGCAAAACCCCGGAACTTTCATCCGCAAACCCCGTTGTTGTGGGAAATTCGACGGGGAAAAGCCCCGCCGCCTAAACCTTTAAAAAACTTATTAATATGGAAGATTTGAATTTCAGAAAAGGAGATGCAAAAACTGAAGTATTCGGTTCAAACCGTATGTTACAACCCTCACCCGTAGAAAAGATTCCCGACGGACCTACTACCCCGGAAATCGCCTATCAGATGGTGAAAGACGAGACCTTCGCCCAAACGCAGCCTCGCTTGAATCTGGCTACATTCGTCACTACCTATATGGACGAATATGCAACCAAGCTGATGAACGAAGCCATCAACATCAACTACATTGACGAGACCGAATATCCGCGCATCGCCGTAATGAACGGTAAATGTATCAACATCGTGGCCAACCTCTGGAACTCTCCTGAAAAAGAAACCTGGAAAACCGGCGCACTTGCCATCGGTTCCTCGGAGGCATGTATGCTGGGTGGTGTGGCAGCCTGGTTGCGCTGGCGCAAGAAACGTCAGGCGCAAGGCAAACCGTTCGACAAACCAAACTTCGTTATTTCAACTGGTTTCCAGGTGGTATGGGAAAAATTCGCCCAATTGTGGCAGATTGAAATGCGTGAAGTGCCTTTGACACTGGACAAGACCACGCTCGACCCCGAAGAAGCCTTGAAGATGTGTGATGAGAACACCATCTGTATCGTGCCTATCCAAGGCGTTACATGGACAGGACTGAACGATGACGTCGAAGCCCTCGACAAAGCCCTCGATGCCTACAATGCGAAGACCGGCTACGACATTCCTATCCACGTAGATGCCGCCAGCGGCGGTTTCATCCTCCCGTTCCTCTATCCCGAAAAGAAATGGGACTTCCGTCTGAAGTGGGTACTCTCCATCAGCGTCAGCGGACACAAATTCGGTCTGGTTTATCCGGGTCTGGGCTGGGTTTGCTGGAAAGGCAAGGAATATCTGCCCGAAGAAATGTCATTCAGCGTAAACTACCTCGGTGCCAACATTACTCAGGTAGGCCTGAACTTCTCCCGTCCTGCCGCACAGATTCTGGGTCAATATTACCAGTTCATCCGTTTGGGATTCCAGGGTTACAAGGAAGTACAGTACAACTCTCTGACCATCGCCAAGTATATCCATGACGAAATCGGCAAGATGGCTCCGTTCGTAAACTATTCCGACGAGGTTGTGAACCCGCTGTTTATCTGGTATTTGAAACCGGAATATGCAAGAGCTGCCAAATGGACTCTGTATGACCTGCAGGACAAGCTGTCACAACACGGTTGGATGGTACCCGCCTATACACTGCCTTCAAAGCTGGAAGACTACGTCGTAATGCGCGTCGTTGTTCGCCAAGGATTCAGCCGCGACATGGCAGACATGCTGCTGGGTGACATCAAGAATGCCATCACGGAGCTGGAGAAACTGGATTACCCGACTCCTACCCGTATGGCACAGGAAAAGAACCTGCCGGTGGAAACCAAAATATTCAACCACGGATGCCGTACTCATAAAAAATAAATTAATTTACGATTAAACGATTTACGATGTACGATTAGAGTTTCTCTTGATACGGACTACGTTTAAAGGAGTAATTTCAATCGTAAATCGTACATCGTCTAATCGTACATCACAACGTGTTTATGGAAAAGAAAATATCAATTTCACAAATAAAGGAGGTTGCCCAAGAAGCCTACAATGAGGTGAAGGGCAGCACAGGAGGCAAGAATGCGGATTATATTCCCTACCTTGCCAACATAGACTCCAAACTATTCGGACTCAGCATCTGCCTGATGAACGGGCAGACCATCAATATAGGTGACACAGACTATCGTTTCGGTATAGAGTCCGTCTCGAAGGTACACACAGCCATCCTTATCCTGCGCCAATACGGTGCGCAGAAAGTGCTGGACATGATAGGTGCCGATGCCACGGGACTACCGTTCAACTCCATCATCGCCATCTTGCTGGAAAACGACCACCCTTCCACTCCATTGGTAAATGCCGGTGCCATTTCCGCCTGTTCCATGGTGCAGCCAGTGGGAAACTCCGACAAAAAATGGGATGCCATTGTACAGAATGTCACTGAGCTGTGCGGCTCTGCCCCACAACTCATCGACGAACTGTACAAATCGGAAACGGCTACCAACTTCAACAACCGCTCCATTGCCTGGCTGCTGAAAAACTACAACCGCATCTACGATGATCCGGATATGGCACTCGACCTCTATACCCGCCAGTGTTCTCTCGGCATCACGGCCCAGCAACTGGGCATTGCCGCAGGAACCATCGCCAATAACGGTGTGAACCCCGTCACCAAACAAACGGTGTTCGAAGCCAGCCTGGCACCGAAAATCACGTCGATGATTTCTACCGTAGGCTTCTACGAGCATTCGGGCGACTGGACTAGGCAGTGCCCCAGTGGGGACTCTGTGTGGGGGCTCCAACCCCACATTTCCCTTCCACACTGCCCTAGCAGAGGTTCTCCATGAGGGTTCCACCCCTGCAGCAAACTTCTGCCTGGACATCCAGGCATTTCCATCCATCCTCTGAAATCTAGTCAGCTTCCACAACACCACCCTGAATCACAAGCGTCTGCGCCAGCGTAATCACAACAAACACACATACGACTGCTGCAAAAATAAACAGAATCTGCCGGAACACGATTGCACACACAATCGCACCGACAGTTCCGATTCCGAACAGCAATGACAAGAGCACGATTGCCCTTGCCTTTGCCGTTCCATATTTAATTGTATTGACACATTTTCGAATCATTACGCCTTATATACAACCTTACGGAAATTCTTCTTTCCCTTCTTCAATACGAACTCCTCTGCGAAATCATCCGGTGTGAACATCCTCTTCACATCTGTGATCTTCTCGCCATTGACAGAGACACCGCCCTGCTCTATCGCACGTCTTGCCTCGCTCTTGGATGCTGCAAGTCCTGCCTGTACGATAATCGACATCAGATCTGTCTGTCCATCATTGAAGATATCTGCTGTGATTTCAGCAACTGGCATATTCTCTGTATTTCCGCCACCGAAGATATTCTTCGCTGCGTCAAGTGCCTTCTTCGCTTCTTCCTCGCCGTGTACAAGTGCAGTCAGCTCATAGGCAAGAATCTCTTTTGCCTTATTCAGCTCGCTGCCTTCCCAGTGCTCCATCTCCTGAATCTGCTCCAATGGAAGGAATGTCAACATCTTGAGACACTTGATAACATCTGCGTCGTCGACATTTCTCCAGTACTGGAAGAACTCATACGGTGTTGTCTTGTTTGGATCAAGCCATACAGCACCCTTCTGTGTCTTACCCATCTTCTTACCCTCAGAATTTAAGAGCAGTGTGATTGTCATCGCATGTGCATCCTTGCCAAGCTTTCTACGGATCAGCTCTGTACCACCAAGCATGTTCGACCACTGATCGTCGCCACCAAACTGCAGGTTACAGCCGTACTTCTGGAACAACGCATAGAAATCATAGCTCTGCATGATCATGTAGTTAAACTCCAGGAAGCTAAGTCCCTTCTCCATACGCTGCTTGTAGCATTCAGCCGTCAGCATACGATTGACAGAGAAATGCGCTCCAACCTCACGCAATACCTCTATATAATTCAGATCAAGCAGCCAGTCCGCATTATTTACCATAAGCGCTTTTCCCTCTGAGAAATCAATAAAACGGCTCATCTGCTTCTTAAAGCAATCACAGTTATGCTGAATGGTCTCCTTTGTCATCATCTGACGCATATCGGTTCTTCCGGATGGATCACCGATCATTGCGGTACCTCCACCGATCAGAGCAATTGGCTTATTGCCACCCATCTGCAGACGCTTCATCAGACAAAGTGCCATAAAATGTCCTACATGCAGGCTGTCTGCTGTCGGATCAAATCCAATATAGAACGTTGCCTTTCCTTCATTGATCAGACGACTGATCTCCTCTTCGTTTGTTACCTGTGCAATCAAACCTCTTGCTACAAGTTCTTCGTACAATGTCATCTTTCTTTCCTCCAAAATATATTTTCTTTTTTGGGCATTAAAAAACGCCCTTATAAAAATATAAGGACGAAGTATACTCCGTGTTACCACCTTATTTCACGCTTACCTCACGATAACCGCCTTTGCAAGTATCGATATCAATACTTCAGCCTCTGTAACGTGTGCCAATCCGTCTGCCCCTACTTGACAAGCGTTCAGGGAGCAGCTCCGAGATGTATTCATGTTTCCGACTTACCGCGCCTCTCATCAACCGGCTGCTTTCTGTGGCAGCTGCTCGCAAACACTACTTGTTCTCTTCCTCGCCTTTGCTATCATTCACAATGATATGAAAATTATATATGATGATTTTCCGTTTGTCAACAATATCCTTTATCAAACGTAATTACTGTATAATATGTATCCTGTTTCTCCGCAAGCTTCTGCTGGATCTCAGACTTAATCTGTGCTTCTGTCTTCTTACATTCATATGGCACAAGCACATCAAAGATCAGATTGGTATGCGTTGGTCCCGACACAATCCGAAAGTCATGCATCGTAAGACCTTCATCGATTTCCTTTAAAATCCCCGCCATCATATCACGGCAAACATTCGTCTTCTCATCATCGTAATCAATCGGGTCCATGTGGATCGTCATATGTACCTGCAATTCATCGTAGATGTTCCGTTCTAACTCATCAATCGCATCGTGAATCTCCATGATATTTTCATGACAGTCCACTTCCACATGCACACTACCAATCAGATTTCCCGGACCATAGCTGTGTATGATCAGATCATGCATGCCATGACAGAACATATTCTCCATCACAAGCTCCCGGATCTTTGCAACTAACTCCTCATCCGCCGGCTGTCCAAGCAGCTGATCGACCGTATCTTTCACAATACCAAAGCCGGAAAGCATAATCATGACTGACACCACGATTCCCATGATTCCATCCATCGGCAAATCCGAAAATGCCGACATCACAAGTGCGATTGCGGTTGCCAGTGTTGCAAACACATCGCTAAAGCTATCCTTTGAGGTTGCAAGCATAATGGACGAAGAAAGCTTCGTACCAAGCTTCCGGTTCATAACTCCCATCCCAATCTTCACCAGCATGGAAAGCACCAGCACCAAAAGAGCAAGAAATGAAAACGTTACACGCTCCGG
>ENA-OPAG01001777-OPAG01001777.1-human-gut-metagenome-genome-assembly--contig:-NODE-1777-length-10631-cov-2.468892_pt1 | contig 10631 bp, 7 predicted proteins | sample MGYA00241053_ERZ501422 | MGnify/ENA primary metagenome ERZ501422 (study PRJEB25962, sample SAMEA2042619) | human gut metagenome | biome: human gut; feature: human-associated habitat; material: faeces... | reverse complement strand
CCTATCGTTGTTGTTGGTTTTCTTTCCTGTGCCGGACAGCTTTGCCCTCCGGCGTTTTCCTTAGCTGCTGCCGGAGGGAGGGCTTTTGTTCCTCTTTCTGTAAATCCGTAAGGATGACAGCTTGCTTCGCGAATTGGATCCGGACGAAATCACATCAAAAGACGTGTATGATGCAGCAATGAAGAATGACAAGTTAGCATTGGAAATCTTCGAATTCACAGGTAACCTCCTGGGTGAAGCATTCGCTGATTTCGTAGCTTTCTCAAGTCCTGAAGCGATCATCCTGTTCGGCGGTCTGACCAAATCCGGCGATCTGATCATGAACCCGATCAAACGTTCAATGGAAAAGAACATGCTGAAAGTATTCGAAGGTAAGACTAAATTATTATTCTCTCAATTGAAAGAAAGCGATGCTGCCGTATTGGGCGCAAGCGCACTGGGTTGGGAAGTAAAATAAATTGCAGTTGAAAGTTGAAAGTTAAAAGTTGAAAGTTGCGACAAGCCATATTTTCAACTCTCCACTTTCAACTTTCAACTTTTAACTCTTATGCATCCTTTACATCAATTTGAATATTGTCCGAAATGCGGAACCAAGGCTTTTGTGGAACGCAACGAGAAAGCCAAACAATGCACGGCCTGCGGGTTCATCTATTATTTCAATCCTTCCTCGGCCGTTGCCTGTTTTATCCGTAACTCCAGAGGAGAATTGCTACTGGTACGCCGAGCCAAAGAACCAGCCAAAGGGACGCTCGATCTGCCGGGTGGTTTTGTTGACATGCATGAATCGGCTGAAGAAGCAGCCCAGCGAGAAGTAAAAGAAGAAACAGGCCTCGACATCACCGGTTGCCGCTATCTTTTTTCCATCCCCAATCTTTATCCTTATTGCGGCTTTGAGGTGCATACGGTCGATATGTTTTTCGAATGCCTCACCGAATCCTTCGACAGAGCAAAGGCTGAAGACGATGCAGCCGAGATCATTATTCTGCCAACCAACCAATTGAATCCGGACGATTTCGGATTGCAATCTATCAAAAAAGCAGTAGACCGCTATATAAAGTAATATATTTCTTATATTTGCAACTTAGAACCAACATATACCGTTATATTTATATATATCTGTATTATAAAAGCTAAGGAGTGATGAAAAGAATACTTATTCCACTGTGCATAGTGGTGGGAAGTCATGTCGCATACGGGCAGCGGTCGTACCAGTTTGATGCACCGGATCGCCTATTTGTAGAAGGGAAAGAGTTGTTTAGTTTAAAAAATTATGCCGGTTGCATTGACAAGTTGGAGGCTTACAAACAGCATTCCACGAATGCTGACCTGATCCAAGAGGCAGACTATATGCTAGTCTATGCCGCTTATGAACAGGGGCGCCCCAATGCTGACGAATTGTTAAAGGATTATCTGGAAGAATATCCGGCTTCCCGTCATAGCGACGAGATCGGTTACATGATCGGTTCCGTGCATTTCGAACGCGGAGAATATGAGAAAGCTATTTTCTGGTTCAACGAAGCCGATATCGACATGTTGAGTCCTGAACAGCAGGAAGCTTATTCTTTCCGCCTGGCTTATTCGCTGTTGCAGACCGGCGAGATGGAAAAGGCACGTGGCTATTTCGCCCGGATCGAACAGATCGGAGACAAATACAAGGAAGCTTCGACCTATTATGTCGCCTACATCGACTACGCGATGGGAAATTACAACAATGCCTTGATCGAGTTCTCCCGTCTGAAAGAAAGTCCGAAATATCGTGAGCAGTCACAATATTATATCGCACAGATTTATTTTATTCAGAGTAAATACGAAAAGGTGGTGAAAGAAGGTGAAGAACTTCTCTCCCTCTACCCCGGCAGCAAAAACAACAGCGAGATGTTCCGGATTGTCGGTGATTCATATTACCACTTAGGCGACCAGGGGAAAGCGATCCAGATGTTGAGCAAGTATGTTTCATCTACGGAGAACCCGCTCCGCAGCGATCTGTACATTTTAGGTGTATGCTACTTCAATAAAGGAAATTATAGCAGTGCTGTCAACGCTTTGAGCCGGACCGTACGCCAGAACGACGAGTTGACGCAGAACGCCTATCTCTATCTTGGACAGTCTTATCTGAAGTTAGGTGACAAAAACAATGCCCGTATGGCATTCGAGGCAGCTGCCACCTCTTCATTCGACAAACAGATAAAAGAGGTAGCCATGTACAACTACGCATTGCTGATCCACGAAACAGCATTTACAGGGTTCGGCGAATCGGTGACAATCTTCGAAGACTTCCTGAACGATTTCCCGAATTCGCAATATGCAGACAAGGTGAATGACTATCTGGTCGAGGTCTACCTGACAACCAAGAATTACGAAGCCGCTTTGAAATCGATCAATAAGATCAAACATCCGAGCACCAAGATATTGGAAGCCAAACAGGACATTCTTTTCCAACTCGGCACACAGGCTTTCGCCAATGTCAAATTGAATGACGCCGTCAGCTTGTTCAGCCGGGCAATCCAGCTCGGTTCTTATAATATGGAAGCCCGCAACGACGCCTATTTCTGGCGCGGCGAATCCTATTACCGCATGGGAGAATATGAAAACGCGATATCGGACTACCGCACATATCTGAACAATACGCGCCAGCGCAATACGGATATGTATGCCCTGGCTTACTATAACTTAGGTTACAGCTATTTCAAACTACGGGATTACAGTGCAGCCCTGAACCGCTTCCGCCAATATGTCGACCTGGAGAGTAACCAGCAGGCCGCATCTCTGGCAGACGCTTACAACCGTATCGGTGACTGCCTGTATCAGAACCGTCAGTTCAGTCTGGCTGAAGAAAACTATTCACGCGCAACCCAGTTGTCTCCTTCCGCAGGCGATTATTCGATCTACCAAAAGGGATTCCTATTAGGATTACAGAAAGATTATAGAGGCAAGATCAGCGCAATGGACCGACTGATCAGCGAATATCCGGAGTCGCAGTATGTAGACGATGCGCTGTTCGAGAAAGGACGCTCCTATGTATTGCTCGAAAACAGTTCTTCTGCCGCACAAGCGTTCGAAAAGCTGATCCGCGAATTTCCCCAAAGCAGCTTGGCACGCAAAGCCGGTATCCAACTCGGTCTGCTTTACTACAACGACAATCAGCCGGAAAAGGCGCTCACAGCCTACAAGCAGGTCATCAGCAACTACCCGGGTAGCGAAGAGGCCAAAATCGCTTTGCAGGATTTGAAGTCCGTCTATATCGACCTCAACGATATCAATGCTTATGCCAGCTATGTAAACTCCATAGGCGGCAATATCCGCCTGGAAGTAGGCGAACAGGATTCACTGACTTACATCGCTGCCGAAAAACTTTTCATGCGCGGTGACAACGACGGTGCTCGCCGCAGTCTGGTGAATTACCTGCAAACATTCCCTGAAGGGGCTTTCAGTTCGAATGCCAACTTTTATTTAGGCAGCATAGCTTTCGCCAAGAAAGAGTTCGACGAAGCCGTCCAGCGGTTCAAATCGGTCATTGCCAGCGGTGACACCAAGTTCCTTGAAGAGTCGGTTGCCCGCACAGCTGAAATCGAATATCTGGGCAATGATTATCCGGCAGCCTTGGAAAGCTTCAAACGCTTGCAGATCGTAGCCGAGAATCCGGAGAACAAACAGGCTGCCCGTTTAGGTATCATGCGCTGCGCTTTGCAGACCGGACAGCAGAAAGACGCACTTCTGGCCGCAGACGAGCTGCTGAAAGAGCCGAAGCTATCTCCCGAACTGGAAGCCGAAGCCCGTTATGTGCGTGCTAAAGCCTATATCGACCAGAAACAGGCGAACAAAGCGCTTGCCGACCTAAAAGAATTGAGCAAAGACACCCGTACGGTACACGGTGCGGAAGCCAAATATCTGTTGGCCCAATTGTATTATGACACCAACGATGACAAGAATGCCGAAAAGGTGCTGATGAACTTCATCGAGAACGGTACGCCTCACCAATACTGGCTGGCTCGCGGATTCATCCTGCTGGCCGACATCTATATCCGCCAGGGTGATGACTTCCAGGCTCGTCAATACCTCACCAGCCTGCAGAACAATTATAAAGGTGACGACGATATCGCCGGTATGATAGAAAATAGATTGGGTAAACTTAAGAACTAAGAAGAAGTGATGAAGACAATATACAACATCAAAGCATTGTGTGTGGTGGCCCTGTTAGGGAGCGCCGCAACCGTCAGTGCACAAGAAGACAAAACGAAGGAAAAAGACCTGAACCGGGAAATGACGCTGGAACGTGAATATGACCCGACCGTACAGGACGCCAGCAAAGTAAACACACTGCCGGTCATCAAAGAGCCGGTTGTCAAGAAGATGCCGATCGATTACGCAACTTTCACCGTCCCGGCCGATCCTGAGAAGGAAATCAGCCTGTTACCTTCAGGCAATATCATGACGGATATCCAGTATAATAAACGACGCGGTTATTTCAATTTCGGCGGAGGCACGTATCTGAACCTGAACGGCGACGTGGGCTACCATATCCTGAGCACAGACAAGGATAAGCTGAATATTTGGTTCTCTCATCGTTCGACGAACGGGAAGGTGAAATATATCGATACGGATTTTGACAAGGTTAAAGCTAAATTGAATGATAATTTAGGTGGCCTCAACTTTAAACACGCATTTAAAAAACTGTCGCTGGACATGGGGATCAAATACGGATATTCCGCATTCAATTACTACGGTTTACCGGTTTACAGCCCCGAATCGTCAGTTGCATTAGTTCCGGAAAATTTCGACCGTGAAACCAATCAGGTAAACCAGGCTATCCAAGCAAAGATCGGAGTCGAATCAAAAGAAGACGCTCCTGTCGGCTATCTGTTAGATCTCGGATATACCAACTTCTCCCATAAATATGCGTTAAGCAAGGAACAAGACGGACCGACAGAACATACGTTCGACGTAAAGTTCGATTTGAACGCCCGTTTCGGCGGTGAACAGCGCATCGGATTAGGGGGTAACGTAGAATACTTCAATTACAGCCTGCCAACAATGGGCGGACAGGAATATTTGGAATTTGAAAACCATGCCGAAGCTACTCTTTCACCTTATTACAAGGTGTCGGGAGACAATTGGAATTTGAAGTTAGGTGCAAACATCATGTTTGTAACCGGTGACAACAGTAAATTTATGGCTTCCCCCAATATTACGGCCGACGTGGAAGTTGCCGATAAGACACAGCTCTACCTGGTTGCCGGCGGCAAACTCTACTCAAACAGCATGTACGAAATTTCACAGGTCAATCGCTACATCAACCCAACGATGGAACTGCTTCCTTCCCGTAACTATCTGGATGGAATGATCGGTATCAGAAGTGGTATCGCTCCCGGTTTCTGGTTCGATGTATTCGGAGGTTATAAGATCACGAACGACGAAGTTTTCTTCGTTCCGTCGCTTCTTCCCCCAAGTCTGCAAGGCGATATTTTTGCCAATACCAGCGTAGCGATGCAAGCAAATGCGAAACATGCGTTCGGCGGTATCAATCTGAAATATAGCTATCAGCAATTATTCGATATCAACCTGAAAGGTGTTTACAATAGTTGGAACGTCGACGATATCGAAGATGCTTACGGCAAACCCGAAATGGAATTGACAGCCGGTGTCACCGTCCATCCGATCAACCAGGTAACTGCTTCTTTGGATTATTATTTAGCAACTGGCCGCAAGACGTTCTTAGGAAAATCGGAAGGTGAAAAGATGAAAAACATCAATGAACTCAACCTGACCGGAACTTACACCCTGAACGACACTTTCGGGCTGTATCTGAAACTGAACAACGTCCTGTTCCAGAAATACGAACTCTATTACGGCTATCCGATGCAGAGTTTCAGCGCAATGATCGGTGTGAACATCAATTTCTGACACTACCGGTTTCTACTTGTGCGGCAGTGTACCAGAAAGGGCTTACAATCCAACCTTTTTCGGTACACTGCCGTTCTTTTTTCGCACGCCTGATCTCTCCTCATCTCTTTTCACCGGAAAACATCGTATATTTGTCCCCCAAATTAAAGAGACGACTATGCAAGAGACAAAAAATCTGACGGAAGGACCTATTAAAAAGCAACTATTTAACCTGGCGCTTCCCATCATGGGAACTTCTTTTATCCAAATGGCCTACAGCATCACCGATATGGCTTGGGTTGGGCGCCTGGGGAGCGAAGCGGTAGCCGCTATCGGGGCAGTCGGTATCTTGACGTGGATGACAACTTCGATTGCTTACCTAAACAAAGTCGGCGCGGAGGTCAGCGTCGCACAAAGTATTGGAGCTCGCGAGGAAGGTGACGCACGTACCTTCGCCGCTCACAATCTGACGATCGCCCTGATCATCTCGCTATGTTGGGGAGCTATGCTTTTCGCCTTTGCCAACCCGATAATCGGTTTCTTTAAGTTAGAAGCGGCTATTTCAGCACAGGCAATAGACTATCTGAGGATTGTCTCGACCGGATTCCCGCTCATTTTCTTAGCGGCAGCCTGCACGGGTATCTATAATGCCGCGGGACTAAGCAAAATACCCTTCTATGTCAGTGGAACCGGATTGATTATGAATATGGTGCTCGATCCCCTGTTTATATTCGGATTCGGGATGGGTACGGACGGTGCAGCCTGTGCAACCTGGCTATCGGAAGCGACCGTACTTGCCATTTTCATCTATCATCTGAAAAAGAAGAACAAACTGTTTGGAGGATTTCCTTTCTTTGTCCGGTTAAAAAGCCGCTACAGCAAACGTATTTTCCAGTTAGGACTTCCTGTCGCATTGTTAAACAGCCTGTTTGCCATTATCAACCTGATGATGGCACGCACGGCATCGACCTATGGCGGACATATCGGACTAATGACAATGACAGCCGGAGGACAAATCGAAGCAATCGCCTGGAATACCTCGCAAGGATTTAGTACGGCTCTAAGCACATTCGTAGCTCAAAACTTTGCCGCACAGAAAAAAGAACGTGTTCTGGGTGCCTATCATACGACTCTAAAAATGACAGCTATGTTCGGTATCTTTTGCACACTGCTTTTCGTGTTCTTCGGTAGCGAAGTATTCTCGCTGATCATACCCGAAAAGGCTGCTTATGAGGCAGGAGGTGTTTTTCTCCGCATCAACGGTTACTCAATGTTGTTCATGATGCTGGAAATAACGATGCAAGGGTTGTTCTATGGGACAGGCCGCACGATCCCTCCCGCCATCATCAGCATCACGTTCAATAGCCTGCGTATCCCAATGGCGATCGGATTGACGGCAATGGGGCTGGGTATTACAGGTGTCTGGTGGGCAATCAGCATCTCAAGTATGCTAAAAGGGATCGTCGCATTCATCTGGTTCCGCATTTTACAGAAGAAGATATTGTGATACAACAAACTATTCCGTATTTTTGCCAATCCGTATTGTCATAGCAACGACAACCGACTATTCAATAAAAAAAATAACATCATAATGAACAACGAATTAAAGCCGGAAACCCTCTGCGTGCAGGGAGGCTGGCAACCGAAAAAAGGAGAACCGCGCGTCCTGCCTATCTATCAGAGCACGACATTCAAGTACGACACCAGCGAACAGATGGCTAAACTGTTCGACCTGGAAGAGAGTGGATATTTCTACACCCGCCTGCAAAACCCGACAAACGATGCTGTCGCAGCCAAGATCGCCGCTTTGGAAGGTGGCGTAGGCGCCATGCTGACTTCTTCCGGGCAGGCAGCCAATTTCTATGCCGTATTCAACATCTGCCAGGCTGGCGACCACATGGTTTGCTCGTCCACGATCTATGGTGGAACGTTCAACTTGTTCGGTGTGACGATGAAGAAGTTGGGTATCGAAGTGACATTCATCGATCCTGATGCCCCAGAAGAAGAAATATCAGCTGCTTTCCGTCCTAACACAAAGGCTTTGTTTGGAGAAACCTTGTCCAATCCGGGCATGAGCGTACTCGATATCGAAAAGTTTGCCCGTATCGCCCACAATCATGGTGTGCCTCTGATCGTGGATAACACATTCGCGACACCGATTAACTGCCGTCCATTCGAATGGGGAGCCGATATCGTGACTCATTCAACAACCAAGTATATGGACGGCCATGCGACAAGCGTAGGCGGTGCAGTTGTGGACAGTGGCAACTTCGACTGGGAAGCAAGCGGAAAGTTCCCGTCCTTAGTTGAGCCGAATCCGAGCTACCATGGCGTAAGCTTCGTAAAGGCAGCAGGAAGAGCTGCATTCGTCACAAAGATCCGCGCGATCTTACTTCGCGACACAGGCGCAACGATATCCCCATTCCACGCATTCATTTTCTTACAGGGATTAGAAACATTATCCTTAAGAGTAGAACGTCATGTACAAAATGCATTAAAAGTTGTAGAATACCTGAAAAACCATCCAGCAGTAGAAAAAGTAAACCATCCATCTGTATCTGACGATCCAGAACAGCAGGAATTATACAAAAAATACTTCCCTAACGGTGGTGGATCTATCTTCACATTCGAGATCAAAGGTGATGCACAGAAAGCAAAAGATTTCATCGATCACTTAGAGTTATTCTCACTGCTTGCAAACGTAGCAGACGTGAAATCCTTAGTCATCCATCCAGCATCTACAACACATTCTCAGATGACTGAAGAAGAATTATTAGGATCAGGAATCAAACCTAACACAATCCGTCTGTCAATCGGTACAGAAAATATCGATGATATCATCGAAGATTTAGAGGAAGCTTTTAAAGCAGTACAGTAGGCTAGATTTTTCTTGTGAAACATAAATGTCAATTTTCCTAAAAAATAATAATATAATCTCGACCTTAAAACGAAAATGCCCGGATAAGTGTAGGATAGCTTGTCCGGGCGTTTTTTTATAAAATGGAATTTACAGAATCATTTCCCATAATAAAGATGAAATAAACGGTTGAAGGAAGAACATTATAAATATTACAGATGCACATATTATGTAAAAGTCGTTCTTTTTTGAATTTTTCACTATTCTTCTTGTAAAGACACCTGTATACCAGTATGCAATAAGATATCCGATTAAAGTCCCTGCAATGTTTGTAATAATGTCATCTATATCTGTCGTTCGTCCTGTGAAAATTTGAGCTATTTCGATAAATGATGTCATTGCAAATCCTGCTGTAAATAATTTTTTTGCATTCCTGAATTCTTTCCATAGCACTGGAAGGAAGAAGCCAAAGGGAACAAATAATAACACATTCAGGCACGCATTAATAAAATCATTTATCATATATACAAAAGGAATTATATTTACCGTCAATTCAACTTTTAACGATATTATATTCGGAAAGCCTACCAATGCTAAAACAGCAGTTAAATAGAATCCAAATATCATATAAAGAAAGGTTATTTTCCAACTACGAAAATACAACTTGTTATATATACACCAGATAGGAATTATAAAAACTGCAGCAGCAACCATTTCGATAAGTGTACTATATATTCTATACATATTTTCACCTCCACAATTACAATTTCCGCAAAAGATTTTCCTTAATTTTTCTGATATCATCTTAACAAAGAAAAGAAACGAACAAGTCGATGTTTTTCTTTCATGTTTCTTAAGATATAATGATGAGAGTATCAAAAACAACAAAAATCCCTGAAGACGATCAATTCTTCAGGGATTTTTGCAACTTTATATTTGTTTTTAAGGTAGAAGATAGCAAGTTAAAATTAAAACTGCTTTATTTATTATATATTTTGCTAGGTTATATCTTACAGATATTCATGATCTGCAAGTACATTTAAGATGTTGTGTCCTTCCTGAACACCATCAATGATTCTTCTAGCACGTACGCTGTCACCGATATTGATGATTTCAACGTTAGTATCAGCGAATGCTTCACGGATTTCATCAAGAACAGGAGCGTTTGCTCTCATTCCTAAGCATACGAATCCATAATCGAAAGGAAGATCTTTTTCTTCTCCATTAGCTTTTACTGTGAACGCATCAGCTTTTACTTCGCAAAGAGCTGTTTCAGTCATCTGGTTTACATTGTGTTCTCTCATTAATGTGTTTGTTCCGCATTTAGATACTGGATCTAAGTCTTTACCAATCTGAGGCATCATTTCTACGATGCTTACCTGCGCACCTTTTGGAGCAAAGTATTCAACAACGTCAAGACCTACAGCTCCACCACCAACGCCAACGACTTTCTTACCTGTGCAGTCTTCTGGATAATCAGCTAAGTGGTTGATCATTCCTGTGATAGAAGCTACTTTAGATCCTTCTTTGTCGATGTGGTCATGTAATCCTTTGATTGGTGGAAGTAAAGGATTAGAACCTGTTGAGTTTACGATGATGTTTGGATGCAGTGCTTTAATTAATGGCAGAGTTGCTTCCTGTCCTTTGAAGATAAACAGGTTTGTTAATTTAGAAGCACGGTGTACAAGGTAGTCAGGGAAGTCTCTTAAACGTTTCTTATCTGGAATCTTAGAGATTTCAACAGCTAATCCACCAAGGTGATCATTCTTTTCGAATAAGAATGTAGTACATCCAACTTCAGCAGCTGTACAAGCAGCTTCAAGACCAGCAGTACCACCACCGATAACAACAACGTTACAAGGCTTATTTACTTTTTTCTTTTTATAGTCAAATC
>ENA-OPAG01001772-OPAG01001772.1-human-gut-metagenome-genome-assembly--contig:-NODE-1772-length-10644-cov-2.366418_pt1 | contig 10644 bp, 7 predicted proteins | sample MGYA00241053_ERZ501422 | MGnify/ENA primary metagenome ERZ501422 (study PRJEB25962, sample SAMEA2042619) | human gut metagenome | biome: human gut; feature: human-associated habitat; material: faeces... | reverse complement strand
TCTCACTTTCTGACGGAGCAGGTTTCTGATATTTGATTAGAAGTACTGCACGATTAGCATCATCTATCGCATCTGTCAGAATTGCCCGGCTTTCGGTGGGGTACTGTCCTTTCTTATCTCCGTAGTCTGAATTTTGCTGCAAATCGGTCATTTCAGCAATCAATGCATCCAGTTGGTCGATATAGGTATCTTCTATTTCAGGAGCCGCAGTATACTCGTCATGCGTTTCTTCAGAACAAGCCGCCAATTGAAGTGTCAGTACCATGCATAACACATAATACCACATTTTCCAATTTGAATATTTCGTATTCATTATTCTTCTTTTTTATGGGTTACAATTATTTATCTGCCGGAAACAACAACATCAATGCCGGTATTCCGGATGCACTATAGCTGTCAATAGTAGCGCCTTCTATCTGTGCCTTATGATATTCGCCACCACACAAATTACGTGTCCGGTCGCGATTAGCCCAGCCGTAATTAATGTTACGTTTCAAGAACGGTACGTACTGGGTCTGGCCACAATCATTTACCAGCATGGCCATGTATTCCGCAAAGATAGCGGTATAAATACCCTGTTCCACGCCACTCTCGAACGGCAGTAAATCGTACGTTTCGGACATGGTATTCATTGTATAGTCAGCTCCTAAAATTGCATTGTCCAAATATGTTTTCTCACCGGTAGCTTTATAAAGCAATAACGAAGCTCCGATAAAAGTGGCCTGATTGTATACATGGTCCGACCATGCCGGATTGCCTTCACCATGCTTGCTGTCGGCAACCTCTCCGGTATTGCTGTCTACCAGATTCTTCACAGCCCATTCATAGATTTCTTTTCCTTTTGCCAGATAAGCCTCCTTCGTTTCATAATGCGGACGGGTAAAATCACCGTACTTATTACTCCAGCTTTCCGGATTCGGATCAGCCACACGATCGGCAGGAACGTTGTTGTAAAGGGTCAATGCATCTTACCATCACCGGCAGCATTTTCATTCGGATTGCCGATAGGCTGCCATTGCCAGAACATACCTCCACCCAAATTCTTTTCAGGATCTGCATAAGAACCCGTATCACCTACGCGGGGAGAACCGTACCATACACGTGCAAAACTTGCTTCTGCCAGACTGCGATACTCTTCCACTTTAAATAATTCGTAAGCACGTGCCAAAGTAATGGTCCACCACTGTATATCATCATAGATAAACCAGCCGGTATTCTCATTATTATTGTCGAAATCAAAGTTTACATAATGTGCTTTATTTCCGGCAAACAAATCATCACACAACTGCTTGTATTTGTTTTCTCTTTCCGTATCTCCTTCCGCTTTTGCACGTTTATATGCGTTCATAGCCATATCCCAATAGATCGGTTGGCACCAGATAGCAGCAGCTCCGTTATTACGGTCGGTAGCAGCGGTATAAGCGGTACTTGTTTTATAAATGTTCTTATCGGGATCCAGCAAGTTATCATTAAATGCTTCATAGGCAGTCCAGGTATCCGCATTGGTATACTCCGGTACAATCTCGTAATCTGGGGTATATGGCTTTGCCTGTTTATCCTCATTGCAAGAGGACATACAAAGGACACCGGACATGAGACAAACTGCAGAGAAAATATATTGTTTCATCATAATTTCTATTTTATAATCAGTATTTAGAATCCTGTATTCTGAACCAAGTTTTTATCAATATCAATTTCGCCCTGTGGTATGGGGAAGAAGTACTGACGGTCAAAAATACGCTTCACAATCTCCGTACGTTTGAAGAATTCATTTCCGTCATAATTGACATTCATACCGTGAATTGCCTTGTTGAAATACTCATTTACCAATCCCCAGCGACGTACATCAAAATAACGGCAGTTTTCGAAACTCAACTCAATGCGTTTCTCTTTACGAATCAGCTCCATGACTTCTTCCGTTGTAGTCGGTTTAGGCAGATTGACTGTTTCACCGTATCCCGGAATACCCGCACGCTTACGGATCATGTTCATATACGTCCAGATGTCTTCATGAGTCGGGCTGACATGCGCAAGCGCTTCGATATAATCAAAATAAATATTAGTCAGACGCAAGAGTACACAAACCAAATTCTGGTTACGATCGCCGGAATCCATTCCTTTGCGCACCAAATAACCTGTACTTGTATAGTCATTGCTACCTTGTTCTTTACCACAACTTCCGCTATAAGTGAAATCTACTATATAATCGCCTTCTGTTCCATCAAACCATTTTGAATTACTAAAGGTAATGTCTACATAAAAACGAGGTTCACGATTAACATACATCATTCTGGTTCCTGTCGGTGCATATAAGGTACCGTCTGTTCCTTTGTATTCTGTTGTAGAGACTCCCTCTTCTACATAATCGGATTTTTCGTTGATAATCGGAGTGACTCCGTCAGCACTATAACCGGAAATAGGAGATTCTCCGTTTGACATGAAATAGGCATCTACCATTTCTTGGGTTGCTCCCAACAAGCTACCGCCTCTATAATTAGTCGTATTACCGGATCTATTCGGCATACGGTCGTACTGCATGGTTCCGGCAGCATTATCCAAACGATAGAAAATCATTTCTTTATTGTTCCCCATTTCAGAAAACAGGGTTCTTACTGCACGGCGATAAGATTCCGTCGGGCTGAAGCCTTCCGAGTCCGGACCGGAAACAGAAACACCGTCCTTATTGGTATACATCAAATGATAACGACTTCCGTAATTAGAGAAGAAAGTGTTACATTCATTAATCACTTTCTGCCAATTGGCACGTTTGGTAGCTTCGTCCGGTTTGTTAGGGAACAGTTTTGTTCCGTCCGTATTAGCCAGGTCTGAATAGTAATTGCACTCTCCATTAAACAACCAGCTGGCACGATAAGTCAATGCCTCGATGATAAACGCCTGTGCAATCGCCTTATCAATACGGCCATATCCGGACACTTTGTCGGTAGAAGCATCATCCAGTAAACCATCGTTTTGCGCACCTTTCAACTCTGATACGATAAAATCGAAACACTCGTCTACCGTATTACGAGGGAGTTGCAACTCATCGCTCGGAGTATCCATCGGGAAGTCCTTTTCAAGCAAAGGAACCGGACCATAAGTACGTACTAGATAAAAATAGTAGATCGCCCGCAAAGCTCTTGCTTCCGCTTTCCATTGATTTCTTTCTGTAACAGTCAGCGGTGCCTGATCTACATTTTCTGTAAATACTGCCGCTTCATGAATACCTGAAAACCAGCTCTTCCAGCGATACAATACCATCGTTCCTTCGGTAGCATCGATTGAGTTGTTATTTATCAATTTCCCTTTATTGTCATTTGTCCACTCTGCTTCGTCGCTGGAACCTGTCCAGGGACCGGGAGTACGGTACAGACTTGTTTCATGCACCTGACGTTGGTTAAATTCATCCGGTAAGAATGTGTATACGTTCGAAAGATACCGCAAGGCTCCATCTCTGGTTGTGAAAATCTCCTTGAGTGATAAACGGTCATCAGGCACCTGGTCAAAATAGTCATTACAAGATGTCGTCAAGAGACACGCCAGCAAACTAACGATTATATAATTATATTTTTTCATTATCTTTTTGTTTAGAATGTGAAATTAATACCAACTGAATAAGAAGTCGTATTCGGATAAGAAGCACCATTATCGGTATTCAACTCCGGATCCCACAATTTGAAACGACTCAAAGTGAACAGGTTAGTTCCCATTACATATACAGCCGCATTCTTCAGATGAACTTTATTCACCCAGGGTTTAGGCAGATTATAAGAGATCTGCAATGTCTTCAAACGCAGGAAGTTCATGTTACGCACCCACCAGGTACTTTTCTGGAAGTTATTAATATTACTAGTTGTTTCACTTCCATAAGACAAACGCGGATAAAAGGCATTCTGATCCGGATTTTCCTCTGTCCAACGGTCGCCAATGTTAGAGTAAAGGTTACCACTACCGCCACCGCCATTAAACGGATTAACACTGCTACCGTTCAAAACACGTTCGGCTCCTGCTACGCCCTGGAACATCATACCCACAGACAAGTCTTTCCAACCTACTGTAAATCCGAAACCATAGACAGTTGTCGGCACATCACCACGAGAAATGTAAGTCTGGTCGTATGCGTCTATCTGACCGTCATTGTTTAAATCCTTGTATTTGATATCTCCGGCTTTCACTGTTCCAAACTGTGATGCAAACGGTTTGGGAGTAATGGCTTTATTGGCATCCGACAAAGATTCCCAGCGTGCCATATCATCTATTTCAGCTTGAGTGAACAGCCCCTCGGCAACATATCCTTTCACTCCATTGATGTTGTGCCCATATTGGTTCATCCATTCGTATTTCTGTTCCGGCAATTCTCCCTGAATCCATTTATCCTTATTAAAGGTGACATTACCACGAAGCGCAATTACCCAGTCTTTATTGATACGCTTGTTATACTCGATCGTTCCGTCAAACCCCTTATTTTCTATGATACCGATGTTTCCGTAAGGAGCAGATGTGTTGTATCCCAAGAATGAAGGTATAGAATGTTCACGCTTCAACAAGATGTTTTCACGACGTTCTTTAAACAAGTCGAATACAATAGACAGATCGTCATTAAATAGCTTAAGGTCAATACCCAGGTCTTGTTTGCGAGATTCTTCCCAAATCAGGTCGACAGCCATATTCACTGTTTCATAACCGGACCACTTAGTTCCATTCGGTCCGAATTTATAACCATAGTCTCCATTTTCTTTCATCTGATCCAGATACATGAAACGACGGTCGGAAACTTCGCTATTACCCACTTTACCATCCGTATAACGTATCTTCAAGAAAGAAACTGCCTTCGACAGAGGTTGCCAGAATTTCTCATTTGAAACAACCCATCCTACACCAAATGCAGGGAAAGTTCCGAAACGATGTTTAGGCGAAAAGTTCTCGGCACCGTTATAACCGATGTTGAACTCTGCGAAGTAACGGTCTTTCCATGAATAAGTGGCACGACCGGCAATACCCATCATACGATACGGAATCGCATCTTCCAATGTCCCTTTCGGATATAATAGTTTGGATTGCTGATTGAACAGGAATAAAGCACTAACACGATGATCGTCGTTAAATGTCCGGTCATAGTTCAAGGAAGCCTCCAAATAGGTCTTTTTGTTACCACTCGTTTCCTGTTTATAACTTAACACGTTACTTCCTTCATAAATACGTTGCAGAATAGGCTGCCCATTCATATCGTAAGGAACACTAGTGTCCAGGAAGTTGTAGGTAGACTCTGCACGGTCCTGATGTACATGTATCTCATTGTATACGTCGAATGCATACATAGCAGTCAGTTTCAGTCCTTTCGTGAGCATATCCAAATCCTGTGTGACGCGCAAATTAGAGTAAATCTGATTTTTCGTCAGGTTGTCATAGCCACGACGTGTAGCCTGTGAATAAGGGTTATTAAAGTTGTTATTGGTTGAAGTTCCCGGCACAAAGGCTTCTCCGTTAACAAAGAACATCTTCGGATATTCAACCGGTGAGATAGACATTGCTGCATTATACAAATCGGCAGAAGAGATGGCCGGATAATTTCCTTCTCCCAGATAACCTTGCGCACCGATCTCGACCTTAGTAGTAGGAGTTACGTCGATATTCAAATTGGTAGTAAAGTTGTAACGGCTATATTTCATTTTAGAATCATAGGTGTTGATATTCTTATCAGTCACCGTCATACCTGTCTCATTAAAGTAGCTGACTGATGCATAATAAGCGACTTTCTCGCTACCACCGCGTACATTTACATTCACACGGCGATTATGTCCCCAATCATTAAAGATTTCTTTCAACCAATCCACATTCGGATATAGATAAGGATCCTTACCGGCAATCGTGTTACGTATCTGATCTTCTGTATATTTCGTAGCAATACCGTCATTACGCATTGCCTCGTTGGCTGCATTCATATAAGTGATACCGTCTGCCAAATCGACCATCTTCGTGAAACGGGTAAACGATTCATAATAATCCGCGCTCACTGTCGGTTTTCCTACCTTTCCCGGTTTGGTTTTAATCAAAATTACGCCATTGGCACCACGTACACCATACACAGCTGTTGCTGATGCATCTTTCAACGTTGTCAACGATTCAATATCTTCCGGATCAATGTCATTGAACGAACGTTCCACTCCATCCACCAATACCAGCGGAGAAGAAGTGTTGGGAGTGGAAATACCACGAATCCAGATATCAGCAGCATCTTTTCCCGGTTCTCCTGTACGTTGTACAGCCACAACACCCGCCAAACGACCTGCCAATGTAGTTGTTAAACTGGCAGAAGGCGTTTTAATATCTTCCATCTTCATGGAAGACTGTGCACCGATATTACTTATTTTACGCTGGGTACCATACCCCACAATAACAGTCTCTTCCAATTCGTTGACCTGTTCTTCCAAGGTGACATCATAAATGTTGGTCGAAGCATTGGTTCGTATTTCAGAAGTTTTAAACCCGATATAGGTAAATTTAAGCACTACACTCTTCTTGGTTACGAATATCTCATACAAACCATCCATGTTCGTAATCGAACCGTTTGCATCTCCATCCACAGTAACGTTCACCCCAATAAGCGGCTCTCCTTTTATATCAGTGACACGTCCGGATATTTTCCGCTTATTCTGTTGCTGTTCGGTTGAAGCAGGGGCTTTTCCGGAAATAAATATTTGCCTGTCAGAGATCCGATAAGTACACGAAGTACCTTCGAAAAGTTCAGAAAGGATTTCTTCTATATTCTTATTCTTACTGTCGATAGATACCTTACGTTCTAAGTTGACAGCGTCATCTAAATAGAAGAAAACAAATTGACTACTTTTCTCTATTGTTTTAAGCACTTCTCTCAACGTCGAGTTACTCATGCTGACCGAAAGAGTCTTAAATTGAGAATAATTGTTGTAACTTGCGAAAGAGTAGTCTATTCCGAGAAGTAAAAAGCACAGGAATAGCCCGAGAACCTTACTCTTTCGTTCTCTAATTGCATTTTTCATATTAAACATGTTAAAAATTTCTCATAATATTATTTTCTGTATCTAAACATTTATAGGCACACAAGTCCCATCTGGATGATAGTTCGTATCATCCACTCTCTTCAATAATTACCATAAAATACGGGAGTTAGATTAGTTTATTATCTTATTTTTTTATATCTATTTCTTTACTACTCGATACGTTTTATATTGTTCATCATAGGCATAATCAAATCGTGAATCTATATAATCATCTATTTCGTTGGCTTTCTTAAAGCAGGCCGGAATATTCATTCCATTGGCAATAACCTGGATTCTTATATGATCTTCACCGTTAACCAGCACCGACGTTCCCTCGTCCCCCGACAAAATCACGGCACCGTTCTTTGACTTTACCAGATACGAGCTTATAGAACGGCGTTCCTTGAGCGCATTCTTCTTAGCCTCGGTGCAGCTGTTCATAAAATAATATCTGTATTCGTCCGGAAAATCCTTCTGAAATGTTCCGACAACGGAATTAACCAGCTCGGTTCCGTCTTCATCGCTTATCTTGGATGCAAACGGATAATTTGAGAAATTCCTCGCGAGCCTTATCCGGCTTGAAAGAACCACATCACTGTTGGCGCCGTTACTTTCGTACCATTTATTCATGCCTGCTCCTTTCCCTTAAGTTCGGCTATCGCATCACGTAATCTGGCTGCTTCGGCGTAATCTTCCACAGCTACGGCTTCCTTAAGCTTCTTTGTCATAAAATCTATTTCTTTAGCAATATCATGTTCATCTACTCCTGCGGTTCCTTCCGGCTGTATCTGTTTCTGCTCCTGCATCTTATATAGCATCGGCTTCTTACCGGTATGACGGTCGCTACCCTGTATCTTCTTAATTGTACCCGCAATAAGCGGTCCGAAAACATCATAACATTCAGAGCATCCGAATCGTGAACTTGCAATGAATTCACCATATGTCATGCCGCATTTCGGACATACCACATTCACTGCCGGATCATCGTTCCCATTATCTGACAAGAAACCCTGTGCGCCGAGAAGTCCCGACAAAAGCTTGGTAAAATGCATATCATTATCAAAAATACTTGAATAATAACTTACATCCGTATTGGCCGCACAGCTGCTGCACAGATGATGTTCATTCTTAACGCCGTTAACCACTTCTGTATAATGAAATGTTGCAACATTTTTCTGACATTTTTCACATAACATGATTATACCTCCTGTTCTCCTGTAAATTCAGCTATGACATCATCAACAAGTGCATGAATCTTATCCGTCGAGATATTACGGCACATTGCCTTGGCCACCACAACCCTGAGTTCGTCCGTAAGCTCATTCATAGCCTTAATCCTATCTATATCCAGTGCAATCACTGCCCCATGCCGTCTGTCCAACTTAATATAGCCTTCCTGCCTGAGAACCGAATACGCCTTATTAACCGTATGCATATTAATTCCTATATTATCGGCTAACTGTCTTACCGACGGGAGCGAATCACCTTCGTGTATTTTCTCATTCGCTATACACATTATAATCTGGTTACATAATTGAACATACAATGCCTCATCACTGTTAAAGTCAATTGTAAAAATCATATATCATCATCTCCCTATGACATAACCATATGTCTGTGTTATACATATACTATAACAAACAAGCACAGAAAAAGCAATATCTTTTGCTGATTCTGCGCTGATTTAATACTTTTTTAATAATTATTTATCTTAGAGAAAAAATTCCTCGTCATCTCCGTCAGACGGCTCAAGTTCTATTGTTTCCGGCTCTTCCCCGGTTTTTTCCGGCTCTTTTTCCGGCTCCTTTTCCGGCTCCTTAGCCGCCGGTTCTTCGTCGTCATCAAATATATCATCTCCGAGGTCAATGATTTCGGTCTCGATTTCAAGCCCGTCTTCATCATTCTTCAATGACTTAATCTCAGACGGTTTCTGTGCGGGTTCATCATCAACCTGCTGTGCCTCGGTAACAAAAGCATCCATATCCGCCTGGGTTACCTTATCTTTGACATCATCAAAATCGTCTTCTTTTACCTCCGGCTCAGATGGCGTCTCAGGTGCTTCGGTTTCATCCTCGGTATCCTGAACCGGTTCTTCCGTTGCGGCCTGTTCTTCCGTTGCGGCCTGTTCTCCTTCTGCTGATCCGGATTCTGTATTCTCTTCTGCGGCAGCTAACAATGCATCCGGCTCATCCTGGGCATTGTCAGACTGGGAATCGTCATCTTCATTATCATAGTCATAATCATCTTCATCAGGTATTACAACCGAATGTTTCTCTTCTGATTTGTGTGCAGCCAGAACTACCACAAGCACTATCAATGCTGCAAGCACAACTCCTCCGGCTATAAATGTAATATTACGGCCTTTTACGAGTGATGCCTTGGACTCTGTAAGCTTATCATTGTCCTGTTTAAGTGAATCCAGTTCTTTCTGCATATTATCATCGGATATTGCCGGCTGCGATGATGTATTATTACTTCGCTGTATTGTTTTTTCTACAGTGTCATATACATACCATATGCGCTCGCCTTTAGAATTGACCGCATAGAAATATACAAATTCGCTGTCTTTATCCGGTGTGTAAACTTTGACTTCAGTGCCCTGTATCTCACATTTGGTTTCTGCCATTCCTTCCGGTTTCTCTGATGCGTGTGATGCATCCAGATATACATAAACATTCTTTCCGCTCTTGAATGCAATATACTTCTCAAAGGTCTTGGTTTCCTTATCATAAATATATATTGCACCATTCTCATCGGCATCTGTAAGGTATACAAGATTCAGTCCCGTAACGTCGTTTGTAACGGTTTCTATTGTATCACCGCTGATATCAAGTGTTCCGGCTGTATATCCGTCAGGAATTTCATCCTCCGGGAAAGTCTTGCTTATAACATATTCCTTGCCGTCTATTGTAACTGTGGTATCCTTAACCGGTTCAGTTTCGGTCTCGGTTTCCGGCTCGGTTTCAGGAGCTGGAGCCGGAGCGGAAGCTCTGTTTACATTAATAGTGTATGTCATGACTTTACCGCTCTTTGCATACGACTTGACAGTAATAACATTATTTCCTACTGCAAGATTTTCCCAAGGTCCCTCAACTTCTGTCTTACCACCCTGTGATGATTTAGCTGATATATGAATGGCTGTGACATCATAAGGAACACTGCATGAATAATTCATTGTCCACTTGGCAAAAGACTTATTTAATGAAGTTTCTGCTATTCTAAGGCTGCTGAGTGTTGCATCCGAAAAAGTCGGATCTTCTGTCTCCGGTTCAGCCATAACCTGTACAGAAGCTCCACTGTAACTCATATTTACCACTGTAGGTTCTTCTTCGCCGTCAAATTCCATTATTGTTCCACCAGCAATTGAAAAATTGGCAGTTCCGACTGCTTTAGCCTTAAGTGTAATGGTAATAGAAATAGATTTAACTGACTGATTCCCTTCTAAATTAGTATCAACCTCATATGGTATCGTTCCCGCAGGTGATGTTGTCTTAGCTGCCGGCGTACTACTCACAAAATCAAACAGACTGTTATCATACTTAACATTAAATTCTGCATAATATATAGTGGCAGATGATGATATATTGACATTGACAGTCAGTTCATCACCAACCATAACACTTGTCTT
>ENA-OPAG01001753-OPAG01001753.1-human-gut-metagenome-genome-assembly--contig:-NODE-1753-length-10721-cov-2.204669_pt1 | contig 10721 bp, 9 predicted proteins | sample MGYA00241053_ERZ501422 | MGnify/ENA primary metagenome ERZ501422 (study PRJEB25962, sample SAMEA2042619) | human gut metagenome | biome: human gut; feature: human-associated habitat; material: faeces... | reverse complement strand
ACAGAGCTTTGCAGGAGATTTCTTGCAGATGATGCGGATTTTGCAGAAGAAGCATTGGAAAAGGCAGGAATTACCAGACATTTTGAGAATGATAATCTGCAAAAGACAGTAGAGGAAATTGCAGCTTTTGTGCTATCATATAATGGATAGGTGATAAAATGGAGATTAGAGTAAACGACACTGCACCGGTGAATCAGACCACCGGAACCACGCCGGTAGACACCGGAGACGGCAGCTTTAAATTTACATTGACCAGTGCAATCGAAGAGCAGGAGCTTCAGCAGCGGTTGAACAGCCTCTTAGATGACATTACCAAGCAGGGTAATCTTATTGCACAGCATATGGACATCCGGGACATGAAGAAATACCGCGGACTGGTGAAGGATTTCTTAAATGAAGTCGTAACCCGTTCCCATAAATTTTCCAGAGAGAACTTTCTCGACCGGAAAGGCCGTCATCGTGTCTATGGAATTGTCAAGTTGGTGGATAAGAACTTAGACGAACTGGCAGAAGAGCTGGTGAAGGATGAGTCGGACCACATTACCATATTGGATAAAATCGGGGAAATTGCAGGATTATTGCTGGATATTTTCACGTAAAAACAGGGCAGCCTAAGACAGCAGGAAGCTTCAGGAGAAAGGAGCGCACATGGCAGGATTTGCAGAAATCATTGGACATGAACAGATTATAGAGCATTTACAGAATGCAATAAAAATGGATAAAATATCCCATGCATATATATTGAACGGACCGGACAAATCCGGCAAGAAAATGCTGGCGGAGGCATTTGCCCAGACCCTGCAGTGTGAACAGCACGGCATTGAGCCCTGCATGGAGTGCCATTCCTGTAAGCAGGCAGTGAACCACAACCAGCCGGACATTATTTATGTCACACATGAGAAGCCGAATACGCTTTCCGTGGCAGATATCCGCAGCCAGCTTGTAAATGATGTAGATGTGAAGCCATACAGCAGCAGATATAAGATTTATATTGTAGATGAAGCAGAGAAAATGAACCAGCAGGCGCAGAATGCACTGTTAAAAACCATCGAAGAGCCGCCGGCATATGCGGTTATCATTCTGCTGACTACCAATGCGGATGCATTTTTACCGACGATTCTTTCCCGGTGTGTGGTATTGAACCTTAAGGTAGTTTCCGATGATAAAATCAAAAAATATCTGATGGAGCACTGTAAAGTGCCGGATTATCAGGCGGATGTGTGTGTGGCATTTGCCCAGGGAAATGTGGGAAAGGCAATGGCGTTGGCATCTTCGGATGATTTTCAGGAGCTGAAAGCTGCAGCCGTGCAGTTATTAAAGCGAATCCATGAGATTGAGCTTTATGAATTTAAGGAAGCCATCAAACAGATTAACGAATATAAAATGGAAATCAACGATTATCTTGATATCATGATGATCTGGTTTCGTGACATTTTATTATATAAAGCAACAACAGATGTAAATGGACTGATATTTAAGGATGAAGTCTATGACATAAAGAAGCAGGCAAGCAAGAGTTCCTACAGTGGAATTGAAGCAATATTAGAAGCGTTGGAAAAGGCAAAGGTGCGCCTTACGGCAAATGTCAACTTTGACCTTGTGATGGAATTGTTGCTGCTGACAATAAAGGAGAATTAGAATGACAAAAGTAGTTGGAGTCAGATTCCGCAGAGCCGGAAAGATATATTATTTTGACCCGGGTAAAGCAAAGATGGCGGCAGGCAGCCATGTTATCGTGGAGACTGCCCGTGGCATAGAGTACGGAACTGTGCTGATTGCCCCGAAAGAGGTAGACGATAAAGCAGTGGTTCAGCCATTGAAGCCGGTCATCCGCGTGGCAACACCGGAGGACGATAAGACTGAGCAGAGAAATAAAGAGAAAGAAAAAGAAGCATACAAAATCTGTCTTGAGAAAATTGCAAAGCATAAGCTTGAAATGAAGCTGGTAGAAGCAGAGTATACCTTTGATAACAATAAGCTTCTGTTTTACTTTACCGCAGACGGACGAATTGATTTCCGTGAACTGGTAAAGGATCTGGCAGCGGTATTCCGTACCAGGATTGAACTTCGCCAGATCGGTGTAAGAGATGAGACGAAGATCCGCGGAGGAATCGGAATCTGTGGACGAGAGCTTTGCTGCCACACCTATCTGTCTGAGTTTGCACCGGTTTCGATCAAGATGGCAAAAGAGCAGAACCTGTCCCTGAACCCGACGAAGATTTCGGGTGTCTGCGGACGACTGATGTGTTGCCTGAAAAACGAGCAGGAAACCTATGAATACCTGAACCGCAAGCTGCCGGGTGTCGGCGATATCGTAACGCTGCCGGACGGCATGAAAGGTGAGGTTTCCGGTGTGAATGTGCTTCGTCAGCTCGTAAAAGTGCTGGTGGATGTGAACGATGAGAAGGAAATGCGGGAGTGCCCGGTGGAAGAGCTCAAGTTCAAGCCGAAGCATAAGAAGGAAAAAGGCAAAGAGAAGAAAAAAGACAGAAACAGCTCCGGGGAGCAGGCTTCTTCGGAAGAGGCAAAATAGCCGGAATAAGATTGATTTGGAATGCATTTTGAAAAAAGTAAGCGCCGGGTAAAACTGACGCTTCTTTTTGTGTGATGCGGCGCTGGGCGGTCAGCAGGAGGAGGGATTTTCATTGGATAGAAAAGAAGAATTTTTGAAGCCGAGTGAGCGGCTCGATGATCTGCAGAACGGTTACTGGATGATACAGAATCCATCCCTTTTCTGCTATGGCATTGACGCGGTGCTGCTGGCATCCTACGCGAAGGTGAAGCGCGGGGAGCGGGCGATGGATTTCTGCACGGGATCGGGAATTGTGCCGATTCTGCTGAAGGCGAAGACAAACGGCGAGCATTTTTCCGGGCTGGAAATTCAGGAGTACAGTGCCGAGATGGCACAGCGGAGTGTGCGGTACAATCATTTGGAAAATGATGTTGAGATTTTCCAGGGAGATGTGAAGACGGCATCGCAGCAGTTTGGAAAAGAAGTGTTTGATGTGGTAACGTGCAATCCGCCGTACATGACGGGGCAGCACGGGCTGACGAATGCGCTTGAGGCGAAGACGATTGCGCGGCATGAGGTGCTGTGCTCGTTTGATGATATTGCGAAAGAGGCATCGGCGGTTTTAAAGACGAAAGGACGGTTCTATCTGGTGCACCGGCCGTTCCGGCTGGCGGAGATTTTTTCGACGCTGAAAAAATATCATCTGGAACCAAAAAGGATGCAGCTCGTTTATCCGTTTGTGGACAAGGAGCCGAACATGGTGCTGATCGAGGCGATGAAAGGCGGGAATCCGAGAATTACCGTGGAGAAACCGCTGATTGTGTATGAGATGCCGGGCGTGTATACAAAGGACATCCGGGAATTATATGGAGACGGGAGATAAGAACATGGCAGGAAAATTATATTTGTGTGCAACACCAATTGGAAATCTGGAGGACATGACCTTCCGTGCAATCCGCATTCTGCAGGAGGTCGATCTGATCGCGGCGGAGGATACGAGAAACAGCATTAAGCTGCTGAACCATTTTGAGATTCATACGCCGATGACGAGTTACCATGAATACAACAAATACGACAAGGGCCGCGAGCTGGTGCAGAAGCTGCTGGCGGGAACAAATATCGCGCTGATCACGGATGCCGGAACACCGGGAATTTCTGATCCGGGTTTTCTGGTAGTTCGTGAATGTGTGCGCAATGGTATCGAAGTACAATGCCTGCCCGGAGCGACAGCTTTTGTTCCGGCGTTGGTAGCATCGGGATTGCCTAACGAAAAGTTTTGTTTCGAAGGTTTTCTCCCTCAGAAAAAGGGGCGTATGACAAAATTGAAATCGTTGGTGGATGAACACAGAACAATGGTGTTTTATGAATCCCCACATCGTTTGCTGAAAACATTGACACAGTTTGCCGAATATTTCGGTCCCGGACGTCAGGTATCTGTGTCCCGTGAAATTTCAAAGATTCATGAGGAAACGGTTCGCGGGACTTTGAGTGAATTGATAGAACACTTTACCGCTACCGAACCCCGGGGCGAGATTGTGATTGTACTTGCAGGAATAGACGATTAATAATAACTTCATTTAAAAACGTAAAACGTAATCGTATGAAAAAGTTAGTAGTTTTATTAGTATGCGCAGCTATGTTGGCTTCGTGTAACGGCCTGGGTGGTGGAAGTAAGGACCTGAAGGCAGAAAATGATTCTCTTTTGATGGAGTTGACCCAGCGCAATGCCGAATTGGACGAAATGATGGGTACTTTCAACGAAGTTCAGGAAGGATTTCGTAGAATAAACGCAGCTGAAAGCCGTGTTGACTTGACCCGTGGCACTATCTCTGAGAATTCTGCAACCGCAAAACAACAAATAGCATCTGATATTGAATTCATCACGAAACAGATGGAAGAAAACAAGGCACAGATCGCTAAGTTGCAGGCTATGCTGAAGAATAGTAAGAATAATTCGGCACAATTGAAAAAAGCCGTTGAATCTTTGACTCAGGAGTTGGTTGCTAAAACTCAGCGTATCGAAGAACTTCAGGCTGAATTAGCTTCTAAGAATATCCGTATTCAGGAGTTGGATGCTGCGGTAACCGGACTGACTGCCGATAAAGAGTCATTGGCTGCTGAAAATGAAGCCAAGGCAAAGACCGTAGCAGAACAGGATAAGGCCATCAATAGTGCATGGTTTGTGTTTGGTACTAAATCGGAGCTTAAATCTCAGAAGATTCTTGAAAAAGGGGATGTGCTGAAGAGTGCGGATTTCAACAAGGATTATTTTACTCAGATCGATATCCGTACAACAAAAGAAATCAAGTTGTACTCTAAACGTGCTGAATTACTGACTACTCATCCGACCGGTTCTTATGAATTGGTAAAAGATGATAAAGGCCAGTTGACATTGAAGATTACTAATCCTACTGAATTCTGGAGTGTATCCAGATACTTGGTTATCCAGGTAAAATAAGGTAGATATCCCTTTTGAATTGCCAATGTGCTGATTCCTGGATTCAAGAAATTAGCACATTGGCTTTTTTATTTCTCATATTATTATACCGATTTAATCTTAAAGAATATACAATAGGTCACCGGAAGCACGAAGATCGTCAGGATGGTCGAAACGAACAGACCTCCCATAATCGTCGCCGCCATACCGGCAAACATGGCATCACCCAACAATGGCAACATGCCCAGGATCGTTGTGCCCGATGCCATCGTTACCGGAACGATACGCGTCTTGGTTGCCTCGATCACCGCATTGACCGGCGACAGGCCACTGTCAAGCTGCAATCCTATTTCGTCCACCAGCACGATCGCATTCTTGATATTCATACCGATCAGGCCTAACAGACCTAACATGGCAAAGAAATCGAGCGACTTGCCGAACACCAGCAATCCCAATACCACACCGATGAAGATCAGAGGCAACATACACATGATCAAGACCGGCTTCCGGTAGTATTTCGGGAAAAGGAACAACAAGGTGAGATAAATCAAACCGAACATCAACGGGATATTGGCGGCAATCGCCTTGTTACCTTTATCCTGTTCGGACTGTTCGCCAAAGTATTGCAGTTTATATCCTTCGGGAACCTGCACCTCCTGCTGGATCTCCTGCCACAACTGGCTGAAAGCTGCCATTGTATTGGCGCCACGTTTCGGTTCGCACTGCATCATCATATAACGCTGGCGATTATAACGCTTCACGACGCTGTACTCGTAATCGAGCGAGAAATCGTCGATCACCTGCTCCACTTTGACCGAACGGCCTTTGGCGCTGTAGACCGGCAAGGTCTTGATATCGTTCAAGTTCATGGAATCCCGGTCAGCATCTTTCAGCAGGATCGGCATGAACACATCCCCCTCGCGATATTCTCCTAAAGGCACGCCATTGGTTGCCGAACGAAGCGAATAGGCCATCTGCTGGCGGGTAATACCCAGGCGAAGACCTTTTTCCTGCGAGTACAACGGCTTCCATACCGGAACCTTGTTTCCCCAACTGTTGCGCACTTCCATCACCATGTCGTTCTTGCGGGCGATCTCTTGTGCACGCTGCGTCAGAGCCACCAGCGTATCAATATTATCACCAACAAACCCGATTTCAATTGCAGCATCGGGCACAGGAGACAAAGCAAACAAAGCTGAACGGGTCAAAATATCCGGATAGTTAGCGACCATATATTCATAGAACTTATTTTCCTCGCTCTGCGCATCTTTCGCATCCTTGGTTTCGATCAAGACATTAGCAAAGTTCGGTTTCGGGCCGATAGAAGAACTTGCCAGGTAATAACGCACCGGCGAGCCTCCCAACGTGAACGAATAGGATTTGATCTTCTCGTTATTCTTCAGATAGTCCTCGATCTTGATCACATTCCTTTCCACATCGTCGATACCATACCCTTCCGGAAAGATCAGGTCGGCACGGAAATAGGGCTTATTCATGATCGGGAAGAAACTCTGCGGCATGATCGCCATGATAAACAAGGATAAGAACAAAGTCGCCACTACCGAAGTAAGTGTCAGATAACGACGCTTAATCAGACGGGCCAGGACTTTCTCAAACTGATGATACAACTTCGTGTCATACGGATCTTTTGACTCACCCGGCTTGGCTTCTTTCAGGATAAAGCTACCGAAAGTCGTTGTCTGTGTCAAAGCCAATATCCAACTCAGTCCGAGAGACACGGCAAGCACGATAAACAACGGCTTGACAATCTCGGCCACAGAAGCCGGCGCCAAATACATCGGTAAGAAAGAACAAACAGCGATAAAGGTCGCACCCAACAACGCCCACTGCGGTTTGGTGGCTCCATCGACCAACGCTTGGTAACGCGATAAGCCTCGCTTGATACCGACCTGCGCATTATCAGTCACCACAATCGCGTTATCCACCAGCATACCCATCGCAATGATGAAAGCGGCAAGGGACGTACGGTTCAGCCCGACACCCCAGATCAGCATAATCAGCAACGTACCACCTACCGAGAAAAGCAGCGAACTGCCCACCAGCATACCGGCACGCGATCCCATCACAAGGAAGATAATCACAATTACGATCAGCAACGATTCGATCAGGTTCAGGATAAACCCGTTATTCGCTTCGTTGGCAATCTGGTTTTCCGGATAAATGGTTTTCAGTTCCATACCGATCGGGAAAAGCTGTTCCATCTCTTTCAAATGTTCGGCAACAGCATCGCCGACAGCCACCACGTCGTCTTTCGCACCCGTAGCCACACCGATACCGATGGCCCGTTTGCCATCCACACGCATCAGATTGGAAGGTGGGTCCATATAGCCACGTTCGATGATAGCGATATCGCCCAGGCGCACTTCGCCTCCTCCCTTTGTCACGATCAGTTGTTCGCGTATATCCTCTATGCTTTTATAAGTACCTTCGGCACGTACACGAAGCTGGTAGGTCCCGGTCATGATCTCGCCTGTATTGACCAGCAGGTTCTGGGTCTGCAGGACTTGCTGGATCGAGTTCGGGTCGATCCCCAGGTTTGCCAGCTTGGGAACGGAGATACGCACATTCACGACCTGCGTTTGTTCCGCAAACAGATAGACCTTCTGCACTCCTTGGATAGGAGTCAGCTCGGTCTTGATCTTCTGCGCCCAATCGCGCATATCGTCATAAGTAAAGCCTTCGTCGGCAGTCAAGGCATAATAGATACCGAACACATCCCCGAAGTCATCGCTCACGTTAATGGCGGAAGCACCGCTCGGAAGGCGGGGTTGTATGTTAGCCACCTTACGGCGCAATTCATCCCACTTGACCGGCATATAATCCGGAGCCAAAGTCGGTTGCAATTCGATCGAGATCTTCGACATGCCGAAATAAGATTCAGACTTGATCTGAAAAACATCCGACATGGACTGAATTTCCCGTTCGATAGGTTCCGTTATCAATTTTTCTACCTCCTGAGGAGTAGCACCCGGATATTGCGTAACCAGAACAGCCTGTTTGATTACGAAAGGCGAGTCCTCCTTTTTCGGCAATTTAAAGAAAGAATATATACCCCCGATCAGCATCACTGCCAAAAAGAAATATATAATCTTCTTATTCTCTAAGGAATATACTGGAAGATTCATTATTTATCAGCTTAATCTGTTAATACTTTTACCTGTTGTCCTTCAACCAGACGGGTAGCTCCGGCCGAAACGACCTGGTCACCGGCATTCAGCCCTTTGGTTATCACAACATTGTCTTTTCCAACCAGTCCTGATTCTTCGATCTGGCGACGTTCCACCTTTTGTGACTGGGCATTATAGACAAAGACAAATTTGTCGTTATTTTCTTCACTGGCTACAATGGCGGAAAGAGGCGCCAGCACCGCTCCCTCGTTAAAGCTTGCACTCTCGATATGCAGCACCACGCGACAGGAGAAGCCGACAGCCACTTTGTATTTGTTCAGATTAAATTCGGGATCGTCGATATACAGGAAGACAGGAACACCGGAACCATCGGGAGACGCTTCCACATATTCCTTCACCTTCGCTTTGAAACGGATTCCCTTATAGTTGTCAAACTCCACATAGATCTGATAAGGAGTGGAGAAATAGGTAATGTTCGTTTCAGGCATCGTGTACTGAATCTGCAACTTGTTCGGGTTGATCAGGCAAACGATCCCCTGCCCGGCCTGTACCTTCTGATAGTTCTCTACATACTTCTTCTGGATAAATCCATCGAACGGAGCACGCAGTTTCGTTTGTTCCAGCTGGTTCTGTGCATATTCGAATGCAGCCTTTGCGTTGGAATAAGAGGCTTCGGTCGTCTCATACTCCTGCTTCGAGATAGCCTGTTTGGATAACAGCTTCTTCGCACGTTGCAACTGTGCTTCGGCTGTTTGAAAAGAGGCTTTTTTCGCTTCATATTCCCATTTGAAATCCTGCGGGTCGATCTCTGCTACAACCTGTCCCGTACGGACTTTTTGCCCTTCATCCACATTCAGCGAAATCAGCGGTCCAGACATTTTAAAGGCCAGATCGCTGAACTGGTCCGGCGATACGACACCGCTAAACGACTTTTCCACAAGGTTCAATGAGGTCACTTCCGTCAATTTCACCGGGCGGGGACCTTGCTCCTTCACCGGTGGCTGACTACACGACATCAATGCTGCCAATACAAAAACGGGGATTAATTTACCATTCATGATAACTTGCATTTAGTTATTTGTTATTATTATATTCTGATTATTAATTGCATACCCAGGCTTTTATACCATAAGAATACAACATTCTTTTAAAATCTATTGTTCCGGTTCCGACCGGATTTCAAAGTGTAGCCTCCAAAATTTTTCGGATATATGCATTAAAACGACCAGCTGCTCCAATCGACCGTCGCCTCCATTTCTTTTTCCTGATCGTCGGGGATAGACGGGAAGAAGTCAATACCTGTTGCCTTCTCCACGCTGTCGATAGGTATCGCCATCGATTTCAGCGAATTATTCTTATAGTCCCTATTTTCGAAAAGAAATCCGATACCTTTATAACCCTTCTCTGTATGGTAACATAATACCTTATAAAAAGATTTGGGTATCGCCACCTTGTTTTTTCCTAACCGTTTCATATCGCCTGTAATGACAGGACCCGTAACGATCAAAAGCGAACCGTTATCCAACGCCCACAAACGGCACTGTTCCTCCAGGTCTTTCCAGATACCCCGGTTTAATTTCGGTTTTTGCGGGCAGATATTACTCAGGTAAAAAGACTCGCGCATGGCTTTTGCAGACCATTTCATATCGCCTGCCGGAGCTAAATGGCCACGGTCGTAGCCAGAACGCGTATAATCCTCGTTCATTGCCGTTGCGCCTTTCACCTGCGGGTCGGATACAAACTTATTAGAGCGTTCTGTCTTTTTGCTTTTGGCTTCCGTCGCTGTCAATTCATACGCAACCCAGTTGGCTATACGGTACTCGGAATTATAAGAAACCGTATATCCTTCATGTTTGATAACCTGCTCTTGGCGTTTCTCTTTTAAGTGGGGTATCTCTGTATTTGCGGGGATTTTAAATGTCTTTGTGGAAGGTTTGGCAGGAGCTTTATTGGCGGATATTTTGTCCTGTACCTTTTGTTTCGGAGCGGTTACAGCCTTTTTAGAAGAAACAGTCTCCTGCCCCTTTTTCTCCAAAGCCACCGGTTCATGTCCGGCCATCGGAGCAAAGAAATCATATATAAACAGAAATCCTATAAAACAAGCCACTACGATAAAGGCGCCAATAAACATTCGCTTCACTGTGGAAAGGAAAGACGAAGTCTTTTGAACTTTTTTCCGCGGTTTCCTTACGCTTTTTCTCTTTGCCATCTCTCTTGATAAAACCTATTCCTACTCAGGCGCAAAAGTAGACAATATAAAGATGCTATACAACACATGCGAAGGGAATGTATTGGTTTAGATTGTTAGAAAAAAGTGCCCCAATGCACACCAGTTGGTCCAAATCCGTATAACCAATACCTTACAAAATCCGCCACGAACCTTCCAGTGGGATCACCTTTTCCGGTTGGGGAAGACATAAAGTGTATGTACGCAGGAAAGAGGCGTGAAGGTATAAACAGGCATATAGCAAAAAAGGCCGGGGGTTCCTATTCGGAGACCTCGGCCTTTTCATTATTTATCCGGATATGGCAAGCTCTATTTCGCCAAGTGACGCCCCGGAGCGAAATCCTTTCGGGAACCGTCGGGCCAGATGACTTCGGCGGTCGTTCCTTCGGGGACGGA
>ENA-OPAG01001749-OPAG01001749.1-human-gut-metagenome-genome-assembly--contig:-NODE-1749-length-10737-cov-3.337577_pt1 | contig 10737 bp, 6 predicted proteins | sample MGYA00241053_ERZ501422 | MGnify/ENA primary metagenome ERZ501422 (study PRJEB25962, sample SAMEA2042619) | human gut metagenome | biome: human gut; feature: human-associated habitat; material: faeces... | reverse complement strand
ATTGCGTAAGTTGAAGGGTCGGTTACTTCAGGGCGTCCTTAACGGCGTCGTTGGGTACCATATCTTCTTTGAAGATGTAAGCGCCGGTTTTGGGCGACTTGACCATCTTGATGACTTTGCTGTATGTGCGGCCTTCACCTTTCTGGAGCGAGGCGACGGTTTTCTTTGCCATATCTCAGGGGGTGATTATTGGATTGCCTTATGAATCTCCTGCAATGACATAACACCAATCTCACCATATTTTAAGACTGCTTCGATACCCTCTGCGGTTGCACGTGCGGCTGCCATCGTGGTCATATATGGAACCTTTGCACGGATCGCGGTCTTGCGGACATAACTGTCATCAAACACCTTCTCTTCCTGTGTTGCCGGTGTGTTGATGATGAGCTGGATCTTGCCATTCATCACAGCATCCACGATATTCGGTCTGCCTTCCTGCATTTTGTTGATACGGTCCGCCTTAATACCATTTGCGATCAACAGTTCATAAGTAGTACCAGTAGCTACGATGTGGAATCCGCATTTCTCAAATGTCTTTGCGATATCTACAACCTCTGGCTTATCCTTGCGGCTGACAGAAAAAAGCACCGTGCCTTCCTTCGGAAGTCTTGTCTGGGTTGCTTCCTGTGCCTTGTAGAATGCCTCGCCGACATTCGTGGAAAGTCCAAGTACCTCGCCGGTCGAACGCATCTCAGGTCCTAATACCGGGTCAACCTCCTGGAACATGTTGAATGGGAATACGGCTTCCTTCACGCCGTAATACTTCGGCTTTACTTCCTTCATCTCTGGAAGCGGAGATGGCTTGCCGGTTAACTCACTTGTCATAATCTGTGTTGCAATCTTCACCATAGATACGCCACATACCTTGGATACCAATGGTACGGTACGGGATGCACGCGGATTTGCTTCGAGTACATATACCTTGTCGTTCTCGATTGCATACTGCATATTCATCAAACCACAGACACCCATTTCCTCTGCGATCTTTCTTGTGTAATCTTTGATCGTCTCCACGAGCTTCTCCGGAATTCCTCTGGATGGAAGAATACATGCTGAATCACCGGAGTGAACACCTGCAAGCTCGATATGCTCCATAACAGCTGGTACAAATGCATGCTTGCCATCTGCGATCGCATCTGCCTCACACTCAGTTGCATGGCGCAGGAAACGGTCGATCAGGATTGGGCGGTCTGGTGTTACACCAACGGCTGCTTTCATATATCCTGCCATGCTTTCGTCATCATAGACAACTTCCATTCCACGTCCACCAAGAACGTAGGAAGGTCTTACCATCACTGGATATCCGATCTTTCCTGCGATCTCTAATGCTTCTTCTACCGTTGTTGCCATTCCTGATTCTGGCATTGGAATCTCTAATTTATCCATCATTTCACGGAACAGATCACGGTCTTCTGCAAGGTCAATGACAGATGGAGATGTTCCAAGAATCTTCACCCCATTTTTCTCAAGTTCGGCAGCAATATTCAGTGGTGTCTGTCCACCAAACTGAGCGATCACTCCTAATGGTTTTTCTTTATTATAAATACTTAATACATCTTCCACTGTTAATGGTTCGAAATATAATTTATCGGATGTATCGTAATCTGTAGATACTGTCTCTGGGTTGCAGTTTACGATGATCGTCTCGAATCCCATTTTCTTCAGTGCCTGAGATGCATGTACACAGCAGTAGTCAAATTCAATACCCTGTCCGATACGGTTTGGGCCTCCACCCAAGATCATGATCTTTTGTTTATCTGTGGATACTGGGTTCTTGTCTTCTGCATTATATGTTGAATAATAATATGCACTGTCTGGCGTTCCGCTTACATGAACCCCTTCCCATGCTTCTTCGACACCGATTGAAATACGTTTATTTCTGATATCTTCTTCTGGAATCTCTAATAACTGACTTAAATATTTGTCAGAGAAACCATCTTTCTTCGCTGATGTTAACATTTCATCAGATGGCATGTTTCCTTTGCATGCAAGAAGCTTTTCTTCTTCTTCAACTAACTCTTTCATCTGCTCGATAAAGTATGTTTTTACTTTTGTCAGTTCAAAGATCTCATCGACAGTTGCACCTTTTCTTAATGCTTCGTACATGATGAAATGACGTTCGCTTGATGGTGACACTAATTTCTTTAATAATTCTTCTTTTGTTAAAGTATCAAAGTTGTTCGCATGTCCAAGTCCGTAGCGTCCTGTCTCTAAGCTTCGGATCGCTTTCTGGAATGCTTCTTTGTATGTCTTACCGATACTCATAACTTCACCAACGGCACGCATCTGTGTTCCAAGTTTGTCTTCGACACCTTTGAATTTCTCAAACGCCCAACGTGCAAACTTGATAACGACATAGTCACCGTCTGGTACATATTTATCTAATGTTCCGTATTTTCCACATGGAATATCTTTTAATGTTAAACCTGCTGCAAGCATTGCAGAAACTAAAGCGATCGGGAATCCTGTCGCTTTGGATGCTAATGCTGAGGATCTTGATGTTCTTGGATTGATCTCGATAACAATAATACGGTCTGTCACTGGATCATGAGCAAACTGTACGTTTGTTCCGCCGATAACCTGTACAGAATCTACGATCTTGTATGCCTGTTCCTGTAATCTCTGCTGACATTCTTCAGAAATCGTGAGCATCGGTGCGGAACAGAAAGAGTCTCCTGTATGCACTCCTAATGGATCGATATTCTCAATGAAGCAGACTGTGATCATATTTCCTTCTGCATCACGGACAACTTCTAATTCTAATTCTTCCCATCCAAGAATGGATTCTTCTACAAGTACCTGTCCAACTAAACTTGCCTGAAGTCCTCTTGCCATAACGGTCTTCAATTCTTCTTTGTTATATACCAGTCCTCCACCGGCTCCACCCATTGTGTAAGCTGGACGAAGTACCACTGGATAACCAAGCTTATCAGCGATCTTCAACCCATCTTCTACGCTGTAAGCAACCTCGCTTCGAGCCATCTCGATTCCAAGTTCGTCCATTGTCTTCTTAAACTCGATACGGTCTTCTCCACGTTCAATACTATCTACCTGTACACCAATTACTTTGACATTATACTTATCTAAAATACCCTTTTTATATAACTCTTCGCATAAATTTAATCCGGACTGCCCACCTAAGTTTGGAAGTAAAGCATCTGGACGTTCCTTTGCAATGATCTCCTCTAAACGTTCTGCGTTCAGCGGTTCAATGTAAGTTTCGTCAGCTGTCTCTGGATCTGTCATGATCGTTGCTGGATTGGAGTTGACCAATACGATCTCATATCCAAGTTTACGAAGCGCCTTACACGCCTGTGTCCCCGAATAGTCGAATTCGCATGCCTGACCGATGATGATCGGACCAGAGCCAATGATCAACACTTTGTTAATATCTGTTCTTTTTGGCATAAAAATAATTCCTCCTTTAGACTTTATTATTATTATATAAGAAAATCAGTGAAATCGGAATCATTTTGTGAAGTTTTTTTAACTATATTAACTTTGGATTTTCTTACCAATTCGTAAGAATTTCTTAATGACAATTTATAAATCGTTTATATTTGTTTATATTCTGTATATTGAATCTCGAAATGGAAATGATTATACTATAACCATACCTCAAGGAAAGACCTAAAAGATAAGACAATAAAAGAATTTCAGGAAACATCCTACAGGTATAGTTTTTTCATATATATTTTTAATCCTCTCTTTTCAAAAAGGAAACCATCACACCCCAGATGGTTTCCTTTTCATTTTTGCCTATAATATAATGATGTTTGTTACTTTTTTATAGATTTTCAATAAAGAAAGAAAGGAACGTATGTTTTTACATACGGAAAAAAACTATGTTGGAAAACTTATTTAAATTAAAGGAGAATCATACCTCCGTAAAAACTGAAGTCATTGCTGGTATTACTACATTTATGACAATGGCTTACATCCTTGCGATAAACCCAAGTGTGCTTTCTGCAGCTGGTATGGACCCTACTGCTGTCTTATTAGCTACATGTATCGCTTCCTTTATCGGAACTTTATGTATGGGACTTACTGCGAACCTTCCATTCGTACTTTCCGCTGGTATGGGATTAAATGTTTATCTTACCTATACCGTTGTTGGTCTGATGGGTTATCACTGGCAAGTTGCTTTACTTGCTGTATTCGTTGAAGGTATCATCTTCATCGTATTATCTTTGACCAATGTTCGTGAAGCAATCTTTGATGCGATTCCTTTGAATCTTAAGAAGGGAGTTTCTGTCGGAATCGGTATCTTTATTGCCTTTATCGGTCTTCAGAACGCAAAACTTGTTATTGGGAATAAATCTACATTGGTATCTATCACAAACTTTACAAAAGATTTCCATACTGCTGGAATCTGTTCTTTACTTGCAGTTATTGGATTATTGATCACAGTCATTCTTTATATTAAAAAAGTACCTGGATCTATCCTGATCGGAATCCTTGCTACATGGGTGATCGGAATGCTCTGCCAGATAACAGGAATCTATGTTCCCGATTTCAAAACAGGTTATTACAGCCTATTCCCTACATTTGCAATGACAGATTTTTCAAAATTAGGAGAGACTTTCGGTAAATGTTTCCAGTATGACTTGGGCAAAGTCGGAATCTTTAATTTTATCGCCGTTGTATTATCTTTCTTATTTGTCGATCTGTTTGATACACTCGGAACTTTAGTCGGTGTCAGCACAAAAGCTGGAATGCTTGACGAGGAAGGTAAACTTCCTGGAATCAAACCTGCATTAATGGCAGACGCCGTTGCTACAACAGCTGGTGCGGTTCTTGGTACTTCTACTGTTACAACATTCGTTGAATCTTCTTCTGGTGTTGCTGCAGGTGGACGTACTGGTTTAACAGCTGTTGTTTCAGGATTCTTATTCCTGATCTCAACATTATTTGCACCGCTCTTTACAGCAATCCCATCATTTGCGACAGCCCCTGCGCTGATCATGGTTGGATTCTTAATGTTTGGAGCAATCTCTGATATCAAATTTACAGATGATAATATGACAGAAGCCGTACCTGCTTACCTTTGCATCATTGCAATGCCATTATTCTACAGTATCTCTGAGGGAATCTCTATCGGGATCATCTCTTATGTGATCTTGAATGTAGTTTGTGGTAAAGCAAAGAAGATCACTCCTTTAATGTACGTACTTGCAGTATTATTCATCCTGAAATATGCCGTTTTATAAGTATAGAAAAACAGCCGTATCATGATCGATACGGCTGTTTTATTCTTATCTCATATTAAATTAAAATGCTTGTCCTACTGAACGATTCTTCTGACACCCCATACAGCTCTGTAATCAGCATTCCGCACATTGATTCCTGTGTCTTTGCTTCCTGCATGAATGATCTGGTTATCTCCAATGTAGATCGCTACATGTCCTACACCGTTCACTACCTGATAGCAGATCAGATCTCCTGGCTGCTTCTCATCCCATGATACTGCTGTTCCTTTATTTCTCTGTTCTGTTGAACTGTGTGGCAGTGAATATCCAAAATGTTTATATACCTGCATCGTGAATCCAGAACAGTCAACTCCATTCGTAAGGCTTTCTCCACCCCATACATAAGGATTGCCTCTAAACTGCATTGCGTAGTCTACAACACTTTGTCCTGTTGCCGTTCCATAAACTTCCCATGTATCTTCTTCCGGTTTTGACTCAGATAGATACTGTGAACTTACATAACAATAAACTCCACTATATCTTACCGTTGTCCATCCAGATCGTTCTCCATAACAGGTAATCTGTGTACCCTTCTTATAAAATCCTGCCTTAGCTGCACTTGTTGATGCTTTCTTACGGATCGTCAAAGAACCTGCTGTTACATATCTTGTATATGTATCTGTTATTATATTCGCTGCTTTCTGTGCTGTTACAACAACTGGTTTCTTCTTTGACAGATATCTTGTTGCGATATATCGATAATATCTTCCATATTTGATCTTCGTATAAGATCCTTTCTTCTTGTAGCAGCGAACCTTTGCTGCTTTCTTGTATGATCCAACGATCTTTCCCTTATTTGATGCTTTTTTACGAACCACTACGTTATTGGCTTTTACATATCTTGAATAGGAAGCATATACATCATGTGTATGTGAACTCATGGATAAGACCACCATACAACATATACTTACTACACAGGAAATGAGGATTCCAGTAGTCTTTCTCTTCATATTTCCTCCCTTTAGTTCCATTTTTTACCGACTACTTCTAGTTTACTACCTCGTTTTTCATCTGTAAACAGTTTCGTAATGATTTTTTAATATATTCCTCGAAAAATATGCCTATTTGCAACATTCTTCATTGTTTTGAATCAAATGTTTACTTACTTTAAGGTAAGTGAATTCCTTACCTTTAGGTAAGTATTGCACAAAAATGTAAGTTCTTGTAGCTTCCTTAAAAATCCCATATAATAACTTAAACGACCTAAGTTGTATACTTTAAATCTTAAATATGCCATTTATCTGCTTTCTGGAATACGGTTTATTTCTCCCCATGCACACATTTCGTCGAGTATAGGAATTAAAGATTTACCGCGTTCTGAAAGCGTATATTCTACTTTTGGAGGAATTTGTGGATATTCAGTACGAATTATAAGTCCATCCGCTTCTAACTCCTTCAAAGTTGCACTAAGTGTTTTGTACGGTATCACATTAATGATTCTTTTAAGTTCATTAAAACGTACTACATCGAATGTCGAAAGGGTATATAAAACCACCATTTTATATTTACCGCTTATAAGTGACAGTGTGTAGCAAAAGCCTGATTCCTCCAATTTAGAATTCTTAATGGCTCTTAAAAAACTTTCGCCCATATTTATTACTCCTTTATATCTAAAACATGCTTACAAATATAGTAACAATGGGCTATTTTTTTGTCAAGTTTCAAGAAGTATCCTACTGGCCGAATTATGTTAGAACATTGTAAAAACAAGGCTTTTTTCGTATTTAAGACCTAAAAAGCCAACCGCAGTCAAAATGTTTCTTTAAGAAAGGAAAAGATTATGGAAGTAAATGGGAACAATTTTAAAAAAGGTATTATGCTCGGCATATGTGTCGGTATAGCATGGGGCCTTGACGGTGTACTTATGGGAAGAGTTGGATTAAATCGCATCTTTTCAGACAGTGCATATGCACTATCACTTGGAATATCACAGTTTAGCTTTGATTTTTCACCACTTGTAACAGCATTTTTCCACGAAGGATTCTGCTTTGTCTGGGTAGCTTTGTTTTTGATTTTCAAAAAGCAGTTTAAGCACGTATTTTATCTTCTTTTTAAAACAAAAAAAGGAAAGGCTGCAGCAGTAGCAGCTCTTGTAGGTTCTCCAATCGGTATGAGTGCTTACCTTCTGGGTATTAAATATGCATCAGCACCATATGCATCTAGTATTTCAGTTATTTATCCTGGTATTGGAGCATTATTATCATATCTTATTTTAAAAGAAAAGCTCTCACTTAGAGCAGTTATCGGAATCGCAATAAGTCTTACAGGTTCATTTATGCTTGGTTTTAATCCAACAGGTGATGTTCCTGATACATTTGTAAAAGGAATTATTTTTGCAGCAATCGCAGTTCTGGGATGGGCACTTGAAGGTGTTATGATTGGCTTTGCCATGAAACATATAAAAGATGAAGAAGATGTTCAGGCTTCACCTCAGCAGCTTCTCTGTCTCCGCTATTTTGTAGCAATGGTAACTTATGCAGTAGTTGTTCTTCCTGTAATAAAAGGTTATCCTATGGCATTTGAGATTGTATCACAGGGTCTTGTATTTAAATACGTAGGAATCGCCATCTTAGGAGCATTTACATACCTTTGCTGGTATAAAGCCGTTGATATGATAGGCTCAGCTATGGGTACAGCTTTAAATAGTACAGCAGCATTATGGACAATCATATTTAGTGCTGTTTTATTTAGAAGTAAAATAACTGGTACACTTGCATTCTGGGGAATCGTTATTGTTACTGGAGTATTTATATTTGCTATTGATCCAAAGAAATTAAAAGGTACGAAATAATCTGTATTTTAAAAGAGGAAATAGAAATGTTAAAACAAGAAATAATTGAAAATATGCAAAAGATAGTAGACAACTGTATGGGTGAAGAAACACCAGCATGTTCAGCTACATGCCCAATGCATACAGATGTTAAAAATTATGTTCGACTTATTAAAGAAGGAAAAGGCGAAGAAGCCATTAAAGTAATTCGTGACAAGATATTCCTTCCAGGAACTCTTGGAAGAATATGTGCTCACCCATGTGAAGGTAAATGTAAATGGAACGAAGGCAAAAGCCCTATGGCTATTGCATCTTTAAAAAGATATGCTGCTGACCATTTTGATAAAGCAGAAGACTGGGACCTTGAAACAAAAGAAGATAATGGCAAAAAAGTTGCAGTTATCGGTGCAGGACCATCTGGACTTCAGGCGGCTCTTGATTTAAGACGTGAAGGATGTGAAGTTCACGTATTCGAAAAGCTTCCAGAAAGAGGTGGAATGCTCCGTGTAGGAATTCCTTCATACAGACTTCCACGACACATACTTGAAAATGAAATTTCATATCTTGATAAACTTGGAATTAACTTCCATATGAACTTTGAAATTGGAAAAGATAAAGATTTCACAGAACTTACAAATGAATTTGACAGCGTAGTTGTAGCAGTTGGTAAACACCAGGGAAGAGTAGACAGAAGTCTTGAAAACTGGGATGCAGAAGGAATCTTTAGCGCAGCTGGATTCTTAAAAGAAGCCGCTATGACATTAAATGTAGAAAAAGCTGGAAAGGTTGTTCTTGTAGTAGGTGGCGGTGATGTTGCCATGGACTGCTGTAGAACTGCAAGACGTATAAAAGGTGTTGAAAAAGTATATTCAGTCTGTCTTGAGAACAGCTATGATTCAATGGCTTCATCTAATCATGAAATAAAAAGTTCAATAGCTGAGGGCATTAAATTTAATCATGCTCAGGCAATCAAGACTATTTACAAAGATGAAAACGGACGCATAAAAGGTGTTACTCTTAAAAAATGTCTCTCAATGTTTGATGCAGAAGGAAGATTTGCTCCATCATACGATGAGGATGACACAAGAGAATTAGAAGTAGATACAATCGTATTTGCAATTGGTCAGAGTGTTAACGGTGCATTTGCAAAGAATGCAATAAAAGCAAGACCAAACACAACATTTGACTGTGACAAACAGACACTTCAGTCAGTATCAAATGAAAAAGTATTTATTGCAGGAGATGCTTCAGGAGAATCTGTAATCGCAATTCAGGCAATGGCTACAGGAAGAAGAGCAGCTGAATCTGTAATAAGATTTTTAAATGGTGAAAGTCTTACAGAAGGCCGCGAACTTAAGGATACATGGACATACGAGACAAAACTCGATATGCCAACAGACTGGGAAAATATTACTGAAACAAGAGTAGATATGCAGGAACTTGATCCAGCAACAAGAATTCATTCTTTTGACGAAGTTGCTCTTGGATATACAAAGGAAGAGGCAGAAAAAGAAGCTGACCGATGTCGTCAGTGTGAATGTCGTTTATGTATGAAAGAATGTATTATGTTAAACGAATTCACAGACTGTCCTAAAACATTATTTAAAGAATATCTTGAAAACGGATATAACAACATGGATAAAATGATTGCCTACTCATGTAATGAATGTAAGCAGTGTACACTTAAATGTCCTAAAGAATTCGATATTAGAAGCAACTTTATGGCTATTAAAGAAGCTTATGCTATGGACAACAACGAAGAAGTTCTTCTTGATTCATTAAAAGACAGTGATAAAGCACAGGTTAAAGAATGCAGTGATGATTACTGTACAGTACTAGAAGGCGCAGATAAACCGGCTAAGAAAAAAAAGAAAACAAAATATGTTTTCGCACCTGGATGTACTGTTTCTGCCTACACACCAGAAGGCGTAGAAAAGATAGTTCGTCACTTAAAGGACTGCCTTGGCAACGAAAACGTAGGGGCACTTCTTCAGTGTTGTGGTAAAGTTACAAAATTCTTAGGTGAAAAGACAAGATTCGAAGAAAGAAATAAGATTGCCATTGATAAATTAAACGAGATGGGCGCAGAAGTAGTAATTACAGTCTGTCCATCATGCTTTAAGATTTTTAAAGAAACAGCCAAAAATCAAAGAGTAATCTCATACTGGGATCTTATGCATGATCTTATTGGAGTACCTAAAGAGTGTAAAAATATTGGTGCCGAATCAGACATTGTATTTAACATCCATGATTCATGTGTAACAAGAGATGAACCAACTCACCATGCAAATGTTCGCTGGGCATTAGATGAGATGGGATACAAATGGGAAGAAATAGAAAAGAATGGCAAGAACACACGTTGCTGTGGTGTAGGCGGAATGGTCTGCACATCAAGACCAGAGCTTTATGAAAAGTTATATACAAGAAGAGCTGGTGACTTTAATAAGGATAACATCCTTACATACTGCGGTTCATGCCGTGGCACAATGCAGGCAGCTGGAAAAGATGGCGTACATATATTAGACCTCATGTTTGGAGATACAACATACATGAAGAAAGATGCCAAGCTTCGTGGATATACATCTGAAGAAGAAATGTGGCAGAGAAGACTTGAGACAAAAAGACGACTTGAAAATCTGAAATAAACTGTAACCTCTCTACAAAAGGGGGAAATCGGCTAATGCCGATTTCCCCTTTTATTCTTGTATCATATGATGA
>ENA-OPAG01001748-OPAG01001748.1-human-gut-metagenome-genome-assembly--contig:-NODE-1748-length-10742-cov-2.838402_pt1 | contig 10742 bp, 9 predicted proteins | sample MGYA00241053_ERZ501422 | MGnify/ENA primary metagenome ERZ501422 (study PRJEB25962, sample SAMEA2042619) | human gut metagenome | biome: human gut; feature: human-associated habitat; material: faeces... | reverse complement strand
GTTTTTGGAGGAAAACAGGTGGTTTGTCGATACCAAACAATAAGCGGAGGATTATATGCATAAGGTCAAAGCAAAGGGAATTTTATCTGCCGCAAACGGCATGAACATTTACAGAGGATGCCAACACGGATGCATTTATTGTGACGCACGCAGTAAATGCTATCAGATGAATCACCGATTTGAAGATATTGAGGTGAAAGAAAATGCCCCGGAATTGCTTGAAAACGCTTTAAAAAGGAAACGCAGAAAATGTATGATTGGTACGGGTGCGATGAGCGATCCGTACATTCCTCTTGAAAAAGAACTGAAACTGACACGAAGATGTCTTGAAATAATCGACCGCTACGGATTCGGTGTAACCGTACATACAAAGTCGGCATCTGTTATGAGAGATATTGACCTGTTTACGAAAATAAACGATAAAAGCAAGGCTGTGTTACAGATGACGCTTACAACGGCAGACGAAAGCCTTTGCAGAATAATTGAACCGAATGTTTCCGTTACTAAAGAAAGATTTGAAACGCTCAAGGCATTTCACGAAAACGGTATTCCGAGTGTTGTGTGGTTTTCTCCGTTTTTACCGTTTATAAATGATACAAAAGAAAATATCGACGGACTTTTAAAGTATTGCATTGACGCAAAGGTTCGTGGAATAATATGCTTTGGTATAGGTCTTACTCTGCGTGACGGTGACAGAGAATATTTTTACAGCCGGCTTGACAAACACTTTCCGAATATGAAGGAACGATACATTTATACATACGGAAATTCATATCAGCTTACGAGCAGTAACAATAATGTTCTGATGAACAGGATTTCAGAAGTTTGCAGAAATCACGGAATTATGTTCGGAATTGAAAATGTGTTTTCGTATTTGCATAAGTTTGAAAGCAAAACCGAACAGCTAAGTCTGTTTGACGGAATATAGAAAAATAAAAAAGATATACGGCAGAAAATTTTACCGTATATCTTTTTTGTTTTAAGTATTCACTGTTTTACAAATGTGATTTCATAGTCGTTATATTTAAGCACAACAGCCGAAACTTTACCGTTCTTTTGTGTGAGTGCGGCGGAAGTATTTGTTCCGTCATCAAATGACAAATTGACTTTGTCCGAAGCTGACACGGTATATTTTCCGCTGTGAGTTCCGTCATCCGGACTTCCCGGCGAAAGCCATAAAGTAAAAGTGCCGTCATCGGAAAATGACATAGAACCCTGATAAGCGCTGTAATTTGTGTTGTAAACCTCACTCATTTCAACCTCATCACCGCTCGCATTCTTAGCACCTTCGGGAACCCATGCAGATGAGGTAAGCTCGGCGGTTACTGACGGTGAAAGCACATTAACGGCAACGATTGCCGCAATGATAAATATGCAGGCAGCAATAACCGATGAAATAATTGCTGTTGTTTTCTTTTTCTTATTCTTCTTTTTTACAGCCCTGTTAGCCTCAAATTTTGCATAGTCAGGCTTTTTAACAGATTTCTTACTCATTTAATCACCGATATTTTACTTAAAGGATACAATAATTCCGCCGTAGTTTACGGTAATTTCAGCAGGAACATCACCGTTCCATTTGGTTACGGCAGCAATAACATTTTTATCGTTGGAATATGTTATTACAACGGAGTCGCCCTCAACTATGTACGCACCTGAATTTGCCGAGGCACTTGTGATTCCGTCAATGAATGTTCCGTCCTCATTAAAAGTAAATCCGCCGCCTGAATAAGCAGAGCCGAAAAGATCTCTCAAAGAATATTCTTCAGAAGAATTTTCATCTTTTGCATAGTACGGAATAAGAGTTGCACTGAATTTTGGCTTTTGCTTCTCTCCGCTGATTGTCGGAACAACAATTTCACTGTCATTTGAAGATGTTTCGGCTGTGTATCCCTGTTCTGTCGGCTCTTGTGAAGCTTCACCCGATTTGGTTGCAGGCTGTGTGGTTTCGGATACAGAGTCGGAAACATTCTGTGTTAAGTTTGTATTACCGATGGTTGTTGAAGCAGCCACAGTCGGTACTGTTGTTGCCGAATTATTATTTTTACCCGAAAGATTCATAAACAGGATAACCGCACCTGCAATTACTGCAACAAGTACAACAACACAAATAATTATTATCAATGATTTTTTTGAACTTTTAACTGCGTGTTTACCGCTCATTTTGCGTTCTTCCTTTCTTCAGCCTCTTTTTTAAGCTTTAAAAGATAACTTCTTTTCATCATTTTTCCGTTATAGAAAATAAATTCATCACCGTCAGCCGATTCATCAATTTCAAGATCCGAATAATCTTCTACGACAGGCTCTTCATCATCACGGAACTGACCTTTGCGTCTGTTCTCCATTTTCTTATCAATTGTTTTGCTCTTTGAATCCTTGTCAACAATCATTGAATACATATTCTTATAAACTGCAGAATTGATTATAAAAGATAAAATTGACGGAACAATGAACAATGCAAGAACAATTGTGAAAATGATGAGCAGTACCGGAGTAAAACTGCACATAAGCACTGTTGCACAAACGAGGAATAAAATAAAAATTCCGAAAACTGCAAACAGATTGTGTTTAAGCTCACCGACTGTCATAAGTGCGCTGTTTTTGTAAATATCCTTCATCTTGATATCAAAAGTAACCGTCATAGGCGGAACATAGAAGAACATAAACAGAAAGAAAATTGCAATTAAAATACAAATAACAAGCGGAACATAAAACATTCCGTTCTTTGAACCGAGTCCGAGATAAAGCACAATTGAGTAGTAGCTGATAAAAACAGCGGCATACATCACAACGCCGTGTATGAGGAATCTAAGCAGATTTTCCTTTATTCCGCCTATGAAATTTGAGAAAACATCAACATTTTCCTCTCCCCTTACCATATGAGAAGTAACCTGAGTTACGCCGGCATAAAACGGAAAAAGCGGAATTATCGTAAGAAAATATATAAACATTGAATTAAGACCCGTAATGGTATTAATCAAAAAGAAAATTCCGAATATTACGGCAAACGGCAATGCAAAAAGCACATTCGTTAGCAAAAGTCGTGGTAAATTGTGAAACAATGACGAGAAAAACCCTGTCAATGCTACAGCGTTCTTTTCCGATGCCATAGCGCCCTCCAAAATTAGAAATTGAACGCTCCCGAAAACAAGCACCACAAAGCCGTGTCCAGCAAGGTTGAACAAAAGGTCATTATGAGTGCCGAAACAGATCGGGAACAAAAATCAATCACCTCATTTTTCAAAGAATTTGTTTGATGAGAATGACCGATTAAGCTGAAAAACATCTGTTTTGAAATTTCAAAAGCATATGCCGACAGCTTTACGAGTGCCAGACAGAACAAAAATGTTCCCGGCAACACAACAAGCAGATAAAAACCTGCTCCTTTAAGTGAATATGTAATAATAAGATATGCCGCAGTAAGTCCTGTTCCAAAGCCTTTAAATGCTGAAACAAACGGCAAAAACGGTATTCCCCACGGTGCAAGTCCCAAGAGGAATACAACTGTGAGAAATATAAAATCAGATGCAAAGCAGGCACAAAATGTGCTGACGGCATTCTGACCGAGCCTTGCATCAAGATTTGTAGTAAACAGAAAATCAAGGGAATCAAGCATTTGCTTATCGGCTTTTGATGCATAAATTGAACCGAAAACAAGTCCGGTAAGAAAAGCCGAAACAAAGATAAGCACCACGGAATATCGTCTTATAAAAAATCTGACATCAGACGGTGAAATTCCCTTTGATCTGCGAAAAAGATAACGTTTTTTAAAAGAAAATACAATGCTTTTCATAAAATACATTCCTCTCATTGGTTGTCCGTTAAAATATATGAGGAATGTATTCATTTTATGTTAAGGCAAAATTATTTGCCAAGCTCCTCTGCCCTCTTTGTACAAGCGTCCATGCCGTCAAGAACAGCCTCATAGAAGCCGTGTTCTTTAAGCTTATCCATAGCGGCAATTGTTGTGCCTCCCTTTGAGCAAACTCTGTCAATGAGTGTTTCAACAGGCTCACCGCTGTCACGGAGCATTGCTGCCGAACCCTCAAGAGTTGCACAGACAAGGTTCATGGCCTTGTCATAGTCGATTCCGCAATTCTTTGCGTAATCAGCCATAGCCTTTGCAAAAAGATAAATATAAGCAGGGCTGCTGCCGTTTACCGCAATTATTTCATTCATATGGCTTTCGTCAATATATTCGCAAACACCGCTGCCTGCAAACATATTGTAAACGATTGTTTTGTCATCATCGCTGATATTCTCAGACGGACAAAGGGCTGTTGCACCCTTTTTGAGCAAGAGAGGCGTATTAGGCATAACCCTTACAACAGGGCAGTCACACTCAAGACCTTTTCTTACATATGCAATAGATATGCCTGCGGCAATTGATACTACGGTTTTGGCTGTTGTAATGCTGTTTTTGAGGGACTCAAGAACTTCGGGATAATTCTGCGGCTTGACTGCAAGAACAACAATTGAGCTGTTCTTTGCTATTTCATCAGCAGATGTCATTACATTTGCACCCATATTTTTCATAGCGGCACACTTTTCTTCGCTTACATCAAAAACATTGATAAAATCAGCCTTGCCGTCGTTTTGTGCCATAAGACCTTTTATAATGGCTGTTGCCATATTGCCTGCGCCTATGAAACCTATTTTTTTCATTTTAAGACCTTCTTTGCAAAAATTAATATCAGATACCGAAACTCGGGTTTGAGTAACATGAGAAATGGAATTTGTGATAATTGTGCTGACCGTCACGGTCATAATCGCCGTAGAGGAAGGTTTCCGCCTCGTCAACTCTTCTGTACAAAAGTCCCCAATAGCAAGAACCTGCCGCATGGTGGTACTGCAAAAGTGCATCAATAAGGTTCTGCTTATTGACATTATTCAAATCTCTTGAACCGCCCGAAGCAGAAACATAGTCCTTGTGAATATATCCTGTTGTGCCGTTTGAAAGCTTAACTTTATACCAGTTTGTGTTATAACGCTTGCCGTCAACAAATTTAAGTTTTGTTCCGTAGTTCATACGGGTAACAACGGAGTAGTTAGTTCCTGCACCTCTTCTGAGGTTTACATCTGAACCTGTAACCGTACCCGAAGCGCCTGCTTTGATAGTACCGCTTGAACCTGTGTTCAAGAGAACAGACTGAAGTTCGGAATCATTGTAGAACACACCGCTGCCTACATTGTATGCAAAGCACACAAGTGCGTCAAACTGTCGCTGATTGAACTTTATGCCGTTGTTTACAAGGTAGGAATTTGTTGTGGTGGTATATCCGCCCTTGTTCACGGTCTGGCAAAGATAAGCATATGCCTGATTTGAAGTTATGTTGTTGTAGAACTGTTCGCCTGAAATTACAACCTTGCCGTAACCGAGTGTAGGATCGGTTGTAATGCTGTCTGCTGTGACTTTCGAGAGAAATCCCTCATAGTTTGCAATAAGCTTGATTACCTCATCACTCGCTCTGCGCTCAGCACAGGCTGTGGTGGTTTTATTGGTTGTTGAGGTTACAAACACCTCGCCCTCACCGCCGCCTGCCGTGGTGTAATACTTTGATTCGGTTTTAAATTTAGAATATGCCTTAACAGACCATTTGCCTGATTTTGAAAGCTTTTGTGTACCTGTCCAAATATAGGAGTTACCGTCTTTAACCTTGCTTGTTGCGGTTACCTTATAAGAGGTTGAGCCGTTTGTAACTACAAAATACACGCCTACCCTGCCTGTGTCGGTAATAGCCTTAAAGCTTACATTTGAATTAAGCGGAGCGGAGTTTGGTGACGCATAGCAGAAACGCACACTCTCCCTCGGCATAACATGTATAAGACAGGTTGCCGCACCGTATGATGTTGAGGCAGTGATTGTTACATAGCCCTTGCCTACCGTGTCAACTACACCGTTCTTAACTGTTGCAATCTTTGTATTTGAACTTGACCATGTGACGCCTCTTGTGCTTGATTTCAAAAGCATTGACTTCTGCCACGGAAGATTTACATTGCTGTTGGATATATTTACCGATGAGCCGGATTTTACGGTAATTTTGCAGGTCGCAGAATGTGAACCGCTTTTCGCAGTAATTGTTGCAGAGCCTGCTTTCTTGGCTGTTACAATACCACGAGAGTCAACGGTTGCAACTCCTGTATTTGAGCTTGACCATGAAACGCTTCCGGACGCTGTTGCAGTAATTGCAAATCTGTTGCCTGTGAAAATTGATTTGCTTGATACGGAAAGTTTAACAGATGAACCTGTTGACGGTTTTGCAGTTGTAGGCCGAGTCGTTGTAGGCTGTGTCTGACTGTTCATCTTAACATAGTCTTTCTTTACATAGCCTGTTTTTGAATTTGATGTAAGCTTAATATTATACCAGTCACCGTTATAAAGCTTTGTGCTTACAAAAGTAACCTTTGTATTTACTCTCATACAATCAACGACAGAATATCTTGTACCGGCACCGCTTCTGAGATTTACATAATCGTCTGTTATATAACCGCTTACGGTTGACGCTGACGCAGTCGGCCGAGTTGCGGGTTGTGTTGCCTTTGTTGTAGGTTGTGTTGCCTTTGTTGCAGGTTTGGTTGAACTGTTCATTTTTACATAGTCTTTCTTTATGTAACCTGTTTTAGCAGTTGAAGTAACCTTAACCTTATACCAGGCGGAGTTGTAGAGTGAAGTGCTTACAAAAGTAAGCTTAGTATTTTTTCTCAGGCAATCAACAACAGAATAATTTGTGCCTGCTCCTCTTCTGAGATTTACATAATCATCAGAAACATAACCTGTTACGCTTGATGCCGTTGTCGAAGAACTTACGGCAACATATTCCTTTGTAACATAGCCTGTCTTTGAATTTGATTTAAGCTTGATTTTGTACCACTTTGAGTTATAGAGCTTTCCGTCAACAAAAGTAAATTTTGTGTTCTTTGCCATACAGGTTATAACCGAATAATTCGTGCCTGCACCGCTTCTCAGATTTACATACGACGCATTTATATAGCCTGATGCGCCTGCTGATACGCTTGCGGAAACCTCCTCGGTTGATTGAGCCGCATTAGCCGAAAATGCAGTTATTGCAACAGCACCTACCGATACTGCCATAAGAACCACAAGGGCTATGCAGACTATGCGAACAAACAATTTTTGCTTTTTCATTTAAGTCCACCTTCTCAAAACTTCTTTGAATTATAATTACTTGTGAAAATTACCGAATATTTTACCTCTTAATCTGCGAACATACTGCATAACAAATACGGTAATTGCATAATCATAGAGCAAAAAGAAAATATTTCCGGCAATCAAAAATGCCCACGGAACATAAAAACCGAAAACGGTAAATTCATCTGTCGGAATTGACAACAGCCATGTTGCGGCAAAGAACGAACCGATGGCGGCAACATTAAATACCGCAAACTTAAGTATGTATTGAACTGCCCTGTTTTTGATTTTAAATTCAAAAGCACCCTTTAAAATCGGATAATAGCCGAAAAGTGCAATGAAATATATAACAGCCTCTTTATCGCCGGCAAGGAGCGTTGAAAGCACGGCAGTTACACAAAACACACCGATTGCCCATCCATAGCCGTATTCAACAACTATGCAGGAAATGAGAATTCCTGCAAGACAGGGCAAAGCGTATGTTCCGATTGGAACAAGAGATGTCATCATCATAAAAACGAGTGAGAGCGCCGCAATAATTCCGCAAACCGCAATACGCATTGTCCCCTTTTTGATACCGTTTTTCTTCATATTAACATCCCATTCTGCAACAATCACACAAGCAGTTTGCACACATCATTCCTGCACAAACATCGCAGAAGGATGAGCCTGTTGCGTTAGGATTTGTTTGAGTATAACCGCCGTAGTTGTATGCTCTCTGGCTCTGCATATTGTTAAGAGCGGCTCGGTATTCCGTGTTGTTGGGGTCCATATTGCACGCAGTTGTGAAATATGAAAAAGCCTGTTCAGACCAACCTCTGCGGTATGCAATCATGCCCTTGAGATAATGCCATTCTGCGGTTCTCATTGACTGTGCTGTGTTTTCAAGAATCTGATCGGCCTGATCAAGAAGTCCTCTCTGAATGTAAATTCTTACATTGTAGAACTGTGAGCTTGAAGAATTTGCGTTATAGGACGAACTGCCTGTTGAACCTGTACCCTTACCCTTCTGACGCATCTGATTAATCATATCGTATGCCTCATTAATCTCCTTCATTTTCTGCTCCGCAACATCCGCAAGAGGGCTGTCGGTGTAGTTATCGGGATGATATTTTTTAGCAAGGTTTCTGTACGCTGCTTTTACTTCTTCATCGGTAGCTGTTTCAGACACACCGAGAACCTCATAAGGATTATTCATTATTGACCTCCGTATCAAGTTTGCTTGTTACTCTGTTTTGTGATGCAGGGAATCCCAAAAGCATCATATTATCTAAAATTCCCTTAAAATCGGTAAAGTTCAAAAGATTGTAGGCATCATATGCCCTTGCAAGTGACTGATTCAGCACCGCTTTTATAAAATCCGATGATTTTACCTCACCTGTTTTCTTGTTTACAAACGGATTAAATCCGTTTGATTTGATATCTTTTTCTATATCATCTGCGGCATCGACAAGATAAATCCACCTGCCGATATGATAGCCGAATTCATAGAGAACTCTTTTTTGAATTTCATCGTGAGCCTCAGCCGACAATACAGCAGCGAGCATTAATGCCGTTGGATGAGCCGACATATCTACAGACGGCTTTTCCGAATGTTCAGCATCATACTGCATCTTCATCATATCAGAAACTGCTTTGTCCATATCGGGATACTTATCAGCCGCCTTTTTCCTCTGATGAGAAAAGAAAGGCTTTATGATTCTGCACAACAGCTTTTTAAAAAATCCGCTGTCCTGAATATCATCAATGATTTTATAATAAACCGATATCATTGAAAATGCGGCAGCCTTTCTGTATGCGTCACCGGAATCTGTTGCAAACTTGCATTTTTTAAGAGGATTACAGGTGCATCTGCCGTCTTTAAAGCCTTTGCATGAACGGTTAAGCGACATTAAAAGCATTGCATAAAATGTGCAGTCATAGCTTAGCGTAAATCTTGTAAACACGGAGTAATCCTTACCCATTTGCCTGCAAAGACCGCAATACACAGCCTTATAAGCCTCGGATTCACGAACAAGCAGTTCGCTCTTTTGAATCTGCAAATAACCAAACACGGATTTTCTCCTTTATACAATAATACATAGTATATTGTACAACAAAACAGAGTTAAAAGCAACAGAATAACGGTATATTCTTTGGATAATCAGCCAAAATGAGCTAATTAACGGGAAATGTTGCAAAAATTTTCTTCTCATATTATAATCATAGTGGAGATGTTCTCTTCTGTTAAGAATTGAATGTCAAAAATTATTTGCAAAACTAAAAAGGAATTTGCATATTATGAATGTTTACGATTTTGACAAAACGATTTACTACGGGGACTCAACAGCCGACTTCTATTTATTCTGCCTTAAAAGGCATAAAAAAATACTCACTCTTGCCCCATCGCTTTTGGGAGCATTTTTAAAATTCTATGTATTCAAAAAAGGTACAAAAACTGATTTTAAAGAAAAAATGTACAGATTTCTTACCTATTGCGATACTGAAAAGGATGTAAATGATTTCTGGAAGGAATACATAGGAAATATAAAACCGTTTTACCTTAAGCAAAAGAAAGATGATGATGTAATTATTTCGGCATCACCCGAATTTTTGCTGAAACCCGTTTGCAAAAGGCTCAAAATAAAAAACCTTATGGCGTCAAAGGTAGATATGCACAGCGGAAAATATTCGGGTGTAAACTGTCACGGCAAGGAAAAGGTAAAGGGCGTTGTATCCGTTCTTCCGCCCCATGTAAAGAGCGGCGACGGAGTACCTAAAATTGAGGAAATCGTTATAGACACGGGCTATACAAAGCAGGAACTTGAAAGCCGTATTGAGCTTGGCGACAGAATAACCTTCGACTGTGAGCCTGTGGCTATGCTCGGCACAAGATACTGTGCAGGTGCGCTTGACGACAGGTGCGGAGTAGCTTCTATACTGGCTGCTCTCGAAATGCTTAAAAGTAAGGAACTTGCGTTTGACCTTGACGTATCGTTCACTGCGCAGGAAGAAACGGGAGAGAGCGGTGCGAAAATAGCCGTATATGACCTTGACCCCGACTATATTCTTGAAATGGACGTCAGCTTTGCGAAAACTCCCGACAGCGACAGGGCGAAATGCGCAGATATGTCAAAGGGCGTTATGATAGGCATTGCGCCGTCACTTTCAAGAGAGTTGTCAGGCAGGCTCATATCACTTGCAAAATCGGAAAATATTCCTTATCAGCTTGAGGTCATGGGCGGGAAAACAGGCACAAACGCCGACACGATGAGTGTGAACAAGTCGGGTGCAAAAGCGTGTACGCTGTCCATTCCGCTTAAATTCATGCATACTCCTGCCGAAATCATCGACACAGACGATGTTATATCAACAGCAAAGCTGATTACGGCTTTTGCCACGAAGGGCGGTGCCGAAAATGGCTGAATTGTTTGAGAATATAAAAAAGCTGTGTCTTGCCGACGGTACGAGCGGTGATGAGGGCGATGTAACAAAGCTGATACTTTCAATGCTGCCGCAGGAGTGCGATGCAAAAATCGACCCACTGGGCAACATCATAGTAAATAAAAAGGGTGCTGAGACCCCGAAAAACAAGGTTATGCTTGCCGCCCATCAG
>ENA-OPAG01001737-OPAG01001737.1-human-gut-metagenome-genome-assembly--contig:-NODE-1737-length-10783-cov-4.524515_pt1 | contig 10783 bp, 10 predicted proteins | sample MGYA00241053_ERZ501422 | MGnify/ENA primary metagenome ERZ501422 (study PRJEB25962, sample SAMEA2042619) | human gut metagenome | biome: human gut; feature: human-associated habitat; material: faeces... | reverse complement strand
ACTCTGGGTGCTGTCAATCACACCGGACAGCAGCCGGGGCGCTGCTGTTTTCGCGTTTTTCTTCAAATTTCACACAACATTTTTTCGGAGCCTCCGGCCCGCTTTGCTCTTTATATTTTATCGTTTTTTCGTTTGTTTCTCCTGAATTTCCCGCTTTGGAGTCCCAAATCCCGTTCCGATTATGTTTTTTCGCTCTCTTGTTGTTTTTGGGCAGTTATGCTATAATTCAGGTAACTTAGTCTCCGTCTGTGGACGGAGCACATGTGCGAAAGGAGCATTCCCACTATGGAACTTACATATCAGAGCCCGCTGATGCCGGCTTCCTACACTGCCATCTCTGCTGACGAAATGACCTATATTGATGGCGGTGCCATCCAGATAGGCTCTTATCTCATCGAATTCCATCCCGAGGCCCTGCTTCAGTCTGTGGTCAACTTCACGATCAACTTTAGCCAGCTGATGGGCAAAGCCGCCCTCGGCGCAGCCGTTGGCGGCCTCATCCTGATGCACGAGGACGGCCTGACCCTGTCCCAGTCGGTCTCCTATTATTGGGACGGCCAGAACAAGGCCGGCAAAGCTGCCACTGTGGCGGGCGGCGCTCTCGCTGGCTGGTACGGCGCAATGCAGGCTATCCAGATCTATAACACGGTCAAGTCCATCTTCATCGAGCTCAAGAATGCTTACGCGCAGACCAAGGCAAATATTGCCGCGTCCCAGCAGCAGGATGCCGGCATCACCGACCCCATCGTGGCTGCAGCTGCCTGAGTCTGTTTGATTTGACGGAGTGATAGAAAGGAGTCGTTTATGAAACGCATCCAGATGCCTTCTTCCTATGCTGTTGTACCGGACGGAGAAAAAGCCCTTCTTGGCGGCGGCGGCGCATTTCGTGACGCATGGACCTCATTTACGGACCATCTCCGTTTCACTGATTTCTTCTTTAGAGGTGGACTGCTCTCTCTCTCCATCTCGTTCATTCCGAAGCTGCTGTTCAATGTGGTCAAGGCCGGCTTCAATGTCGTGGAAGGCGTCCACACCTTCATCTTCGGCGGACCGAGCAAGGCTGCAGAAGACCTTCAGACCTACAAGAACGATATGAGCGCTCTGCGTGCAGACGCAAAGTCTCAGCGCGGCTGATTTTTCCTGAAATCAAAAATGCCCTGCGGCGGTGGATCCTCACCATGCCGCAGGGCATTCTTTTTGTGTTTTACATGACCCGCACGGTTCCCTGTTCCCGCAGCGAGAGCAGATAGCAGCAGCCCGGGCCGAACAGCGCCTCCATCGCGGCGCAGTAGCGCTTTATCAGCGCATCCGGTACAAAAGCCTGGATCGTTCCGGCAAAGCCGCCGCCCTGCATCCGCCATGCACCGCCGGTGCCTGCAAGGATGCTCTGGCTGATGGCCAGCGCCGCCGACAGCCCCTGATGCTTCGGCGAAGAAGCGCAGTAGACATTCTGGCAGCACTCAAAGGACGAGTGGCCGCTCTTCTCCGCCAGCCGGGCAAAGGCGGCAAAGTCTCCCGCCGCAAGAGCATCTCTCTGGGCAAGGGTACGGGCATTCTCCTCAAAATAGTGGATGGCACGCAGCACGGCGCGGTCGCCGCACTGCCTGCGGCACTCGGGCAGCTTTGCAAGGAAGGTCTCGAACGGCACATCCCGCAGCACTTCGCCGCCGCACACGGCAGCCACAGCGCGGCACTCGGCGGGCACAGCGGCATATTCATCGGTCAGGTCGGCATGATCTGCGCAGGAATCCAGAATGCACAGGGCAAGGCCTGCCTTGGAGAAATCCACGGCCACCGGCTCCACATCCGGGTGGGCAGGGTCCGCAAAATCAATGGTAATAATGTTGCCAACGCTGGAAGCCATCTGATCCATCAGGCCGCAGGGCTTGCCAAAGTAGACGTTCTCTGCCCACTGGCCGATCTGCGCGATCTCGATGGGGGAGACTTTATCGGTCATGAAGCAGTCATTCAGGATCACGCCGATCAGCACTTCAAAGGCGGCGGAGGAAGAAACGCCGCTGCCCTTGGGCACGTTGGAGGAAATGTACACATCCAGACCGGCCAGCTTTGCGCCGCGCTGACGGAAGGCTTCGCATTCGCCGCGCAGCAGAGAGAGGGTAGTGTTTTCCTCTTCCTTGCGGGCAGCAAGGTCATCAAGGCCGATCACACACAGGTCGTAGCCTTCGCTCTGCACGCGCAGCTGGTTCAGGGTGTTGGGCGCGGCGGCAGCGATCATATCGATATTCACGCTGCCGGCCAGAACGCGGCCATGCTGGTGGTCGGTGTGGTTGCCGCCGATCTCGGTGCGGCCGGGGGCACTGTAAAGGCCAGCTTCAGCATGGGGGCCAAAGGTGGCATCCAGACCATTCAGAACAGCTTCGTAGCGGGCAGCCTGTGCAGGAGTTTCTTCGGGCGCACAGCAGTAAAGTGCTGCCAACCGGGCAGCGTGAGCGCCGCTGGAAAGCTCCTGCTTCCATGCGGAAACAGATTTCATCATAGGATAATCCTCCTTTTGAGCGGGTTGAAACTGCGGTGCAGGGCCGCATACAGGATGCTCTGCACACTTCTGTCCTTATCATATAAAATCCGGACAGAAAAAACCATGTGTTATTGTTGCATCTGGATGAAAAGTTGCAAAAAGACTGAAATTGGCGCACAGAGTGGAATTTGACGGTTGAAATAAAATTAGATATAAAACAGAAAAACCATTGGCAAAAATGCCTGCAAATCCGCGGCTTTGCGTGGGACGGACGAGGCCTGCACAACATGGAGATTTGCGCTTTGAAAAAACAGGGAAAAAGCTCATGGGCCTTTTCCCTGTTCCCCAAAATATTATTTTGTAAACTCGTTTCCGGTCAGGCCGTCCATGTTCAGCATCCCTTCCAGCGCGGCCACATCTGCCGAAACGTCCAGTGCGTCGGACTGGAACAGCTTGTCCAGCTGATTTTCAAAGGCGGTCACCAGCAGGTCCATGCTGCGCTCGATGTTCTTTTTGGCATCGGCGATGTTTTCCCCCTGCACATCCTGCGCAGGAAGGCTGGCGTAAGTGTTCAGCAGCTTGAGGGCGGTGGGCAGATAGTAGTCCATGAATTTCTGCAGCTGAGCCTTTTTGCCGGGGTCCTGCTTTGCCAGCTCAAAGATGCGGGCACTGACCGCTTCCAGACGGCTGATCTTGGTGGTCATCACGGGGTCCGGGATGGCATCGTTGACCTGCCGCAGCTGTTGCAGAATTGCGGTATATTGGTCCGCTGGTGCAGGTTCTGGGGCGGGCGCAGGCTTCGGTTTCCGGGGCGGCTGGGGAGCCGCGCCGCGCACTACCAGAGTATTGGTGCGGTTATCAATGTAAGCATCTGCACCGAAGTAACCGTGGGAAATAGCACTTTCCACCACGGTGCGGCCCTTTGCAGCGTCGATGCCCGCGGCAGCAAACAGCTCGTCCAGCGGAATATTGTCGCGGTCGCCTGCGATCTTGTCCAACAGGCGTTCCAGCTTGCGGGTACGATCCATGCGCAGGCCGGTCCACAGTGCGCCGGCTCCGCCAATGGTCGTGGCCAATGCAGGGAGCAGATCGTCGAAGTCCGGAAAGTCGAACAGGCAGTCGATCAGTTCCTCCGCACCGGTAAACAGGAAGATAGCACCCAGAATGGTGCAGATCACGGCAATGGTCTTGTGCCAGTTTTGAGCGCTCTTCTGTTCTGCGGTGGGGCGGTCAGTGTCGTAGGCTGGCTCGTTTTCCTGCTGGGGGGCCGTCTGCGCAGATGCGGGGCCGAGGTCGGAACGATAGTCTGCCTGCGCCTGCGCAGCAGCCGTTTCCTCTTTTTCGGCGTTTTTATCGATGCTTTTTAAGATGAACAGCAGCACGCCCAGCGGTGCCGACATGGCAAACACAATAAAGATGGCAATGGTGGGAATGTGGGCAAAATAATGTTTTTTGGGCTGCATGAGCAAAAACCTCTCAATTTATCCTGACTGTCCGGCAAAAGAACAGAAAAAGACCGCGTTCCACTCTATTATAGCGGAGCACGGCCTTTTTGTTAAGGGGTAAATATTGATGTGCGTGGAAGCAGCAGGGGAGTAAGTCTGCTGCTTGCCGGAAAAAGTTACTTCATCAGGCTGCAGACGGCCTCGGCATAGGCGGCGGGATCATCCACCGGCAGGCCTTCGATCAGCTGAGCCTGTGCGTACAGCAGAGCACTGTACTTCTTGAGCTTGTCGGTGTCACCGGCTTCCTGTGCGGCCTTGAGCACGGCGAACACGGGGTGGTTGACATTCAGTTCCAGAACCTTATCGCTCTTTACGCCTTCGCTGCCGGGCTGCTTGGACAGCACCTTTTCCATCTCAATGGACAGCGGGCCGTCAGCACTCAGGCACACGGGGTGATCCTTCAGGCGGGTAGAGACCTTGACCTCTTTCACCTTGCCGTCCAGAGCATCCTTCATGGCATCGAACAGGTTCTTGTTCTCAGCGGTAGCGTCCTCGGCGGCCTTCTTCTCTTCCTCGGTCTCAAGGCCCAGATCACCGCTGTTGACATTCTTGAACTCCACAGTGCCGTCCTTGCCTTCGGCATCCTTGCGGGGATAGGTGCGCAGGATCTGCAGGCAGAACTCATCCACATCCTCGGTCAGCAGCAGGACGTCATAGCCCTTATCCATGACCAGCTCAGCGGCGGGCAGCTTTGCCAGACGGTCGGTAGAATCACCGGCAGCAAAGTAGATATACTTCTGCTCAGCGGGCATCTTGTCCACATACTCCTGCAGAGTGACCATCTTCTGCTCCTTGGCGGACCAGAACAGCAGCAGGTCGCGAAGCAGCTCGGCGTGCATGCCGTAGTCGGAGTAAGCACCGAACTTGATCTGACGGCCGAACTCTTTCCAGAATTCCTCGTACTTCTCGCGGTCATTGGACAGCATGGCGTGCAGCTCGTTCTTGATCTTTTTTTCCAGAGCGTTGTGGATCAGCTTGAGCTGGTTGTCCTTCTGCAGCATCTCGCGGCTGATGTTCAGGCTCAGATCCTGACTGTCCACAATGCCCTTGACGAAGCTGAAGTAATCGGGCAGCAGGTCGGCGCACTTCTCCATAATGAGCACGCCGGATGCGTACAGGGCCAGACCCTTTTCATAATCCTTGGTGTAGAAGTCGTAGGGACGGTGGCTGGGCACGAACAGCAGGGCATTATAATTTGCAGTGCCCTCGGTGCGGCTGACGATGACGCGGGCGGGGTCGGTATAATCGCCAAACTTTTCCTTATAGAAGTTCGCGTACTCCTCGTCGGTCACTTCGCTCTTCTGCTTTTTCCAGATGGGCACCATGCTGTTCAGGGTTTCCAGCTCGGTGTAAGTCTCCCATTCGGGCTTATAGTCCTCCGGCTTGGGATCGGGTTCCGGCTTCTGGCGCTCGTGCTGGCGCTCCATCTGGATGGGATAGCGCACATAGTCGCTGTACTTCTTCACGATGGCCACGATGCCGTACTCATCGAGGAAGTTGTCGTAGTGGTCCGTCTCAGTATCCGGCTTGATGTGCAGGATGATCTGGGTGCCTGCGGTGTCCTTCTGGGCGGGGGTCATTTCGTAGCCGTCCACACCGGAGGACTCCCACTGCCATGCTTCATCCGAGCCATAAGCCTTGGAAATGACGGTGACTTTATCGGCTACCATGAAGGAAGAGTAGAAGCCGACACCAAACTGACCGATGATATCGATGTTCTCGTCCTTGTTGTCCTTCTTGAAATCCAGAGAACCGGAGTGAGCAATGGTGCCCAGATTCTGCTCAAGTTCCTCTTTGGTCATGCCGATGCCGTTATCCTCAATGGTCAGGATGCGGTTCTCCTTATCGCGGGTGATGAGGATGCGGAAATCGCCCTTGTTCATGCCCACAGAAGGATCGGTCAGGCTCTTATAATAGAGCTTATCGATGGCATCCGATGCGTTGGAGATCAGCTCGCGCAGGAAAATTTCCTTATTGGTGTAGATGGAGTTGATCATCATATCCATCAGCTTTTTGCTTTCAGCCTGAAATTCTTTCTTAGCCATAATGCAAAACCTCTTTTTATCTGTATTCGATACCAAGCACTCGGAAGAGAATATCACTTTTGAATGCTTAGCACTCGTAACTTTCGAGTGCTAATATACACCGACAAAAAGCAAAAATCAAGAGCTTTCATAAAAAGTTTAAAAAATGGTTCGTTTTGTGCTATAATGAACCGCAAAGGATGCTGTAAAAGGAGGAAATATCATGCAGCTGAAACAGCTGGAACTGGCCGGCGGTGGGACGCTGACCGTTTATCTGCGTGATTGCTGTGAGCGGATGCCGAATGTGCTTGACCGGCCATTGGTGCTGGTGGTGCCCGGCGGCGGCTATACCCATGTGAGTGCCCGTGAGGGCGACCCGGTGGCGCTGCAGTTTGCGGCGGCGGGGTACCACACCGCTGTGCTGGACTACGCCATCTGCGAAAAGGCAAAGGACTACATGCCGCTGCGCCAGCTGGCCGAGGCTATCGGTCTTGTGCGGCAGCACGCGGCCCAGTGGCATATCCTGCCGGAAAAAATTGCCGTGTGCGGCTTTTCAGCGGGCGGCCACCTGGCCCTTTCCGGTGCTGTGCTGGACATTCCCGGCGAAGCGGCCCAGCCCCGGCCCAATGCGGTCATTCTGGGCTATCCGGTGGTCACGGCAGGGCAGTATGCCCACCGCGGCAGCTTTGTGCAGCTGGCGGGCAGCGCCGACCCGGCAGCACAGCAGGTGTTCGGGCTGGAGGATAAGATCACGCCGCAGATGCCGCCGGTGTTCGTATGGACCACCATGGAGGATGCCGCCGTTCCGGTGGAGAACACCCTGATGCTGGTGAACGCTCTGCACCGGGCGGGTGTGCCATGCGAGGCGCATCTGTTTGAAAAGGGGGTGCACGGTACCAGCATCAGCACGGCAGAGGTGGACCAGCCCAGCCGCCACCGGCATCACTGGGTGGAACTGGCAGTGGAATGGCTGGGAGACACTTTTGCCTTTTCCGTCTGTTAAGTCTGGATATATTTGAACGAACCTACAAAAAATTCACAATTAAACTGTTGACTTGCATAAGCCTTTGACGTATACTGGTCAGCAGGGACAAACTAAAGGAAGAAGGAAATACCTATGGTTATGGACCCGACCCTGCCGCGCATCTCTGTGCGCGACCTGATGATGCAGGCTTTTCTCACCGGATGGGAGCTTTCGGACAAGACAGTTTCGCAGGACGAATACCTGCAAAGTTCCATTCAGGTGATCGAAATGCTGCAGGTGGAACCGGAAAACCTTTATGCCGAAGAAGGCCTTGGCCTGCCGGACGGCGAAGAAGTGGATCATCTGGACGACTGGCTGCGTGCCGACGGCCAGTGGCTGTACTACGGTGTAGAGGAAGAAAATTTCTTCCTGATCCAGTGGTACCCAGATGAAGCCGCCGCAAAGGCAAAACTGGCCCAGCTGGAAGAACTGGGCGACGGCAAGCAGTATCTGGTAGATTTTTCCCTCAAGCGGGAGAACCCTTCCAGTGCAGAGAACTTCGGTAATTCCAATCCGGTCCAGCTCCGCTCCTGAAAACATCACCTTAAAGCGAAAGGAAATTTTGCAGCATGCAGCTTTCTGAGATCGAGCGCGAACAGCTTTATGCCATCGTAGAAAAATATGATCATCACCCGGATGTGCAGCGGATGCGGGAGTACATCCAGCACGGCTCTGTCACCACCTACCAGCATTGCAAGAATGTGGCGCTGGTGAGCTTCTGGCTCAACCGCCGCCTGCATCTGCATGCCGACGAGACCTCGCTGGCAGTGGGTGCCCTGCTGCACGATTTTTATCTGTACGACTGGCACACCACCGGTACCTTTCACGGCCTGCGCCGCCTGTTTGAGATGCACGGCTTCTCCCATCCGGGTTATGCCTGCGTCAATGCAAAGCGGGTGTTCAGCATTACCAGAAAGGAACAGAGCATCATTGCAAGCCACATGTGGCCGCTGACCTTCCGTCATGTGCCCACCTGCCGCGAAGCAGTCATCGTCTGTCTGGCCGATAAGTACTGCGCTGTGGTAGAAAGCATGTTCCAGCGTTCCCGCGCCGGTGCCGTGGTGGACGGCAGCGTGGACATCGACGGCGAAGAGTGGTAAGCCTGTTTTTACCTTTATCATTTTATCAATGGACAAAAAAGAACTCCGCACCTCACAGGGCGCGGAGTTCTTTTGTATCTTACAGCTTTTTATAGCCTTCCGGTTCATTGGCAGCAGCGCGGTATTCCATTAAGAATGTGTCCAGCCAGCGGCCGTGACAGTCGCGGGCAATGCGTTCCCGGCGGCCCACTAAGCGAAAGCCGCATTTTGTGTGCAGGGCGCGGCTGGCAGCGTTGTCCTGCAGCACGGTGGACTGCAGTGTCCAGTAGCCGGCCTTTTCTGCCTGATGGCATAGCTCGGTCAGCAGGTGATAGCCAAGGCCATGGCCCCGGAACTGCTCACCCACGTAAATACTCACCTCGGCAACGCCGCGGTAGCACCAGCGCGGGTCCACCCGGCGCAACGCCGTCCACCCGGCAATCACGCCGTCGGCCAGCAGTACCAGTCGGCATTCTTTTGCGTGGGAAGCATCCCACGCAGAATACGGCGGACAGGTGGTCTGAAAAGTGGCATGTTCTGTAGCAATGCCCTCCAAATAAATTCTGGAAACAGCGCTCCAGTCTTCCGGCTCCATGGGCCGGATCTCGATTTTGCTCATATTTCGATCCCGGCAGAAAGTGCATAGCTTTCCGCGCCCTCAACTCTCAAAAATATCCGGCTCCAGTATAGCAGAATTTGCGGTGCGGTACAAGCGCCGTACTGCACAGAAATTTCTTTGACAAGCGGAAGGTTTGTGATACAATAAATCATAACAAAGAAAAGCACGGCAGGATACGCCGCTGCAGAATGGAGGATGTCCCAAAATGAAGTGGATCAGAACGGTGGTGTGCGCGCTGGGAATGCTGGCGTGCGTATCGCTTTCGGCATTTGCTGCAGAGTACGGCGAGCCGAACATCACAACAAAGACGACCATGAAAGAGCTGCGGGAGAACCCCAGCATCAAAGGCTCCGGCTACTATACCTACTGCAACGAATGGATCGAGGGCAGCACGCAGTACGATGATACGCCCATTGAGGGCTATGTAAGCTACGCGGCTGCCGAGGATGCCGCCGAAGGCATGAACCTTGTGATCGAAAACTACAACAGGGGCGTACAGATCACCTGGCAGGTGTATACCCCGGAAGAAATTGCGGAAAATCCTTCTCTGGGCATGGTGCAGCTGTATTATTTCCCGGCTAAAACAGCCAACGCAAAGTACGCCATCGTGGTGCCCGGCAACGGCGGCAACACCACCGCAGAACTGAACGAGGGTGCATCCATTGCCAACCAGCTGCACGAGCTGGGCTATGCGGCCTTTGTGCTGCGGTACCGCTCTTTCCTGAATGCATCCGACAATGCGCCACTGTACGATATTGCCAATGCCGTAAAGTACCTGACCGAAAATGCAGATCAGTTTGGCGTTCAGCGCGAAAACTATGCGCTGGTGGGCTTTTCTTCCGGCGGACACATCGTGGGCCTGATCGGCTCGGACAACGAAAAGTTCGGCTATAAGGCATTTGGCCTCCCACAGCCTGCAGCGCTGCTGCTGGGCTACCCCATCAACGATTTCTTTGAGGTGAAGCCGTTGTATCAGCTGGCCATTGACCCGCTGGTGCTTGGCTGGCGCTACTACTGGACCGATATTTCGGATGTGGTGAACGAAAACTTTACCCCTACCTATTTCTTCTACGGCAAAAATGATCTTTATATGCAGCGCATGTGCTACTCCCAGCAGGGGCCGCTGCTGGAGCGCAAGCTCCGGGAGAGCGGGGCTGTTTATGAGTGCCATGTGTACGAGAACGCACCCCACGCCATTGGCCCGGGCCACCACACCGATGCGGACGGCTGGATCCGGCAGGCAACGGCATTCTGGGAAAAACAGTGCAAATAAAGAGATAAACGGGGGATTGCTGTGAGAAAACGATTGCGCACGGTGCTGTTTGGTATTGGCCTGATGATCCTGCTGGCACAGCCGGCGTTTGCGGAGGAGCTTGGTCAGGCCAACATCACACCGCGCACCAAAATGGCAGAGATCCGCTCCAACCCCAGCATTGTGGGGGCGGGCATCTACACCTACTCGCTGGATCAGGACCGTGTGCTGGACCGGATGTACTGGGACGCGCAGCCGCTGAGCTGCCTTTCCAATCACTGGACGGCACAGGATGCAGCGGATGGACTGAACTATCTGATCCGCACCTATAACGCTGGGCAGCGGGTGACCTTCCCGCTTTATACGGCGGAGGAGATCGCGCAGGATACCAGCCGGGACGGTGTGGAACTGTATTATCTGCCGGCAGAAGGGGCGCAGGCAAACCAGAAATATGCGCTGGTGATCGGCGGTAATGCGATCGTGGTCAGCGCGGAGATCCGCGAGGGCATTTCCACTGCATGGAACCTGCACGAAATGGGCTACCCGGTGTTCGTGCTGCGCTACCGCATCGGCATGAAGGCTTCCAACAATGCGCCGCTGCAGGATGTGGTCCGCGCGGTGCAATACATCACGGAACATGCAGGACAGTTTGGCGTGCAGGCGGAGGATTATGCCATTGTAAGCTATTCCTCAGGCGGGCAGATCGCCGGACTGTTTGGCACCGACGCGGTGGGCTACAAAAATTACGGCCTGCCAAAGCCCGGTGCCATGCTGCTGGGCTACCCGGTAAACACCTTTCTG
>ENA-OPAG01001733-OPAG01001733.1-human-gut-metagenome-genome-assembly--contig:-NODE-1733-length-10805-cov-2.442512_pt1 | contig 10805 bp, 10 predicted proteins | sample MGYA00241053_ERZ501422 | MGnify/ENA primary metagenome ERZ501422 (study PRJEB25962, sample SAMEA2042619) | human gut metagenome | biome: human gut; feature: human-associated habitat; material: faeces... | reverse complement strand
AATACCTAAAGGATATAGCCATTTTGTGTGAGATCAAGAAACGAATCACACAAGAGAGGTTTACCTGCCGGATGGCGTGCGGAACATGTACCAGCCGGGGGTGGATGTAGCATTCTGCAAGCCCTGCAAAGAGCTTGTTATGCGCTATCAGCCCCAGGATCAAGGCTGAACCTGCGGTATTCTGTCGGTTTTTCGTACAGGTTTTGTAGTCTATCTACAATCCGGTTGAAAATAAACTAGTAAAGTTGCACAAGCGGGCCCGGCGCGATTTGTGCCAAATGCGGAATCCTGCCAAAATTGCAAATTTACACTGTACAAAGTCGAACAAATGGGATAAAATATAAACAATCAAGGCGGCACTGATTGTGCAATACCGCCTGAAAGGAGCCCGCGGTAGAGAACTTGGGCGTATCTTTTCATATAAGTAGGAGAGAATAATTATGTACGTTAAAGAAGTTACCGTTGAGAATCAGGTAGGTCTGCACGCTCGTCCGGCCACCTTCTTCATCCAGAAGGCAAACGAGTATAAGTCTTCCATCTGGGTCGAGAAGGAGGAGCGCCGCGTCAATGCGAAGTCTCTGCTCGGCGTCCTGAGCCTGGGCATCGTCGGCGGCACCACCATCCGTATCATTGCTGACGGCACCGATGAACAGGCTGCTGTGGATGGTCTGGTCAAGCTGGTCAACTCCGGCTTCTCTGAATAATCAGATCTTTTGTTTTTGCGGCGGGTGACTGGTCACCCGCTTTTTTTTGTCTGCGCGGTCATGCCGCGCAGACAAAAAATCACTCACCACCCTTATTCAAAAACCATGACAAAACAAGAACTCTACAAAAAAGCCTGTATGCTCCCGCTGCTGCCGGGGGTGTATATCATCCGCGATAAAACGGATACCATCATCTATATTGGCAAAGCCAAGCGCCTGCGCATCCGTGTTTCACAGTATTTCCGCGAGGGCGTGCCCCATGATGCCAAGGTCACCCAAATGATCAACCACGCATTTGCGTTCGATGTCATCGTCTGCCAAAGCGAATTTGAGGCCCTGGTGCTGGAAGCCAGCCAGATTAAGGCCCATACGCCAAAGTATAATATCTTGCTCAAAGATGATAAGGGCTACAGCTATGTAAAGATCACCCACGGCCCCTGGCCGCGTATTTCTGCTGCCCTGCAAAAGGACGATGAGAACGCCGATTATATCGGCCCGTTCACCTCGGCTTTTGCGGTGCGGGAGATGGTGGAAACTGCCCAGAACTGTTTTTTGCTGCCCCGCTGCAATAAAGAGTTCCCGCGTGATATCGGCAAGGGCCGCCCCTGCCTCAACGCCCACATCGGCAAGTGCATGGCCGTGTGCAGCGGCAAAATCACCTGCGAAGCTTACAATGAGGCCGTGCAGGGGGCTCTGCGCATGATCCGGTACGGCAAAAAAGATATCGTCAAGCAGCTGAAAGAGAAGATGCAGGCGGCGTCTGACCGGCTGGATTTTGAAACAGCAGCCCTGCTGCGGGGTCAGATCGCCTACGAGTTCCTGCGCGCTGCGTGCGATGACTTCCGGCTCGTCGTACACTGTTGCCTCCCTTTGAATCGCGACATTCATGTTTACCACATGCACGGGTCAGCGCAGGACAACGTACACTTACGAGTATCCATATCATTCACTGACATACAACAATGGGAGGTTCAATGCAGGAACTTGAGGAGCGAATCCAAAGCGAGGGAACGGTGAAGGCGGGTAATGTGCTCAAGGTGGACGCGTTTCTGAACCACCAGTGCGACGTACGCCTGTTCGACCGCATGGGTTCGGCATGGGCCGCTCATTTCGCCGGCAAGCACATCACCAAGATTCTGACCATCGAGGCGTCCGGCATCGGCATTGCGTGTGTGGCGGCCCAGCATTTCGGCAATGTGCCGGTGGTGTTCGCCAAGAAGGCGCAGTCCATCAACCTTGACGGCGACCAGTACACCACCACGGTCTATTCCTTCACCAAGCAGAAGGAGTTCCCGGTGATCGTGGCCAAGAAATATCTGAACGCCGGCGACCATGTGCTGCTTATTGACGATTTTCTGGCCAACGGCAAGGCGTTGCGCGGTCTGATTGACCTGTGCGAGGCGGCCGGTGTCACGGTCGAGGGCATTGGCATCGCCGTGGAGAAGGGCTTCCAGGGCGGCGGCGACGCGCTCCGTGAAGCGGGATATGATGTCCGCTCTCTGGCAGTTATTGAAAAAATGGATGCCGAAACAGGCGTCATTACGTTTCGCTGAGGAGGCCGGAATGAATACAGATCCGATTTATGAAGCGGATGGGAAAATATCTGTCCGCAAAGCGGTGCCTTTCGGTCTCCAGCATGTTCTTGCCATGTTTGTGGCAAATATCGCGCCAATCCTTATCGTGACGGGCGTGGTGAAGATGCCTGCCTCAGAAGCGGGCGCTGTTGTCCAGGCGGCCATGATCATTGCAGGCATCGGCTCCCTGCTCCAGATGTATCCTTTTTTCCGTCTGGGCAGCGGACTTCCTGTTATCATGGGAATCAGCTTTACCTTTGTTTCTGTTTTTTGTGTAATCGGATTGAAATACGGCTACGGCGCTATTCTCGGCGCTGTCCTTATAGGCGGTGTTCTGGAGGGAATCCTCGGCCTTGGCGCGGCATGGTGGCGGAAACTGGTACCGCCCATCGTTTCGGCGACTGTCGTGACGGCCATCGGGTTTTCACTGCTTCCCATCGGAGCGAATTCTTTCGGCGGCGGTTTCGGCCATCCTGAGTTCGGTGATGCCCGGTTCCTCATTGTCGGAACGGTTACCCTGGTTTCCTGCCTTATTTTCAATATCCGGGCGAAATCTTTCTACAAGCAGTTATCTGTTCTTTTCGGGCTTTTTGTGGGGTACGTTACGGCATACTTCTACGGTATGGTTGATTTGAGCCGCCTGACGGAAGTATCCTTTGTGTCTCTGCCGGTTTTCATGCCTTATTCTCTGGAATTTCATTATGACGCCATTTTCTCCGTATTCCTTATTTTCCTGGTGTCTGCCACAGAAACGCTGGGCGACACCTCGGCGCTTGCCGCCATGGGGTTCAATCGGGAGGCGAAAGACAGGGAAATATCCGGCTCCATTGCCGTGGATGGGTTTGTTTCTGCCGCGTCTTCTCTTTTCGGGTGTATGCCGATTACATCTTTCAGCCAGAATGTGGGGCTTATCGCCATGACCCGTGTGGTAAACAGGAAAGCCATCGCCAGCGGCGCCGTCATCATGGTTCTGGCAGGACTCATTCCCGCGCTGGGGGTCATTTTGGCGTCACTGCCTGAAGCCGTCCTTGGCGGCTGTACGCTTATGATGTTCGGCTCCATCGTGGTGTCCGGTGTGCAGATGATCAGCCGCTGCGGATATTCACAAAGAAATATGAGTATTGCCGCCCTGTCTCTTTCCATCGGACTGGGATTTACGCAGACACCGCAAATTTTCCGTATATTTCCCGAATTGCTGCGGAGCGTATTCGCAGAGAACTGTGTAGCGGTGGTTTTCATCGTGGCGGTTCTTCTGAATCTTATATTTCCCAAAGGGGAAAAGGAAAAGGCAGCGGCAGGAGCTGCCGAATGAAATACAGACGCTGACCGGCAATCGGCGCTTTTATTTTGCCATAGTAATGGAAGTATATATGTCCTGCTTTCTGCGTACCCGTTTCCGCACACATCGGTATGCCTGTTGGTCACTCTATGAGTATTTCCTATACAGTTGCAGGCAAGCTATACATTGTGCTTATAAGGTGTAGACACAGGAATGAATAATGATACAATATACATGGTATTATTTAAATAGGAAGTTTACTTACGATGAAAGGCAAGGAGGATTGTCATGAAAAGATTGAAGAAAGCAGCTTTGGCGGTGGCATGTGCTGCTGTGCTCTGTTCCGTATTTTCCGGCTGCGGCGGAGATAAAAAGGATACTGCCAAGGCCGCTCCCGCAGAGGAAAAAGTGCTGACCGTTTATACGGCGCGCAGCGAAAGCTTAAACAATCTTGTCATTCCCGCTTTTGAAAAAGAAACGGGAATCAAGGTTAATGTTATTGTGGCGGGGACAGGACCCCTCGTAAAGCGTGTAGCATCGGAAAAGGACAATCCCCAGGGCGATATTCTCTGGGCGGCTGACCAGACGATGCTGGATTCCCAGAAGGAACTTTTTGAGAAATATGTATCTCCGGAAGATGCGAATATGATTGATGCCGCCAAAAATAAGACAGGATATTTCTCTCCCGCATTTGCCGATCCCACTGTTTTCATCGTTAATAAAAAACTGGCGGGCGATATGAAGATTGCCGGATTTGACGATCTTCTCAATCCGGCGCTGAAAGGCAAGATTGCCTGCGGCGACCCCGCCAATTCCAGCTCTGCGTTCCAGGTGCTCATGGCGATGCTTTACGCCAAGGGAAAGGATGGAGATCCCATGTCCCCCGAAGCTTGGGCGTATGTGGATAACTTTATTAAGAATGTGGACGGGAAATTTCTGAACAGTTCCGGCGCTGTCCATAAAGGTGCTGCCGACGGCGAGTATACCGTAGGGCTTACCTGGGAAGATCCGGCTGCTACCTATGTGAAGAACGGCGCTGATGTAGAAGTCGTATTCCCGAAAGAGGGAGCTATTTTCCCGGGCGAATCCGTACAGATCATCAAAGGCGCGAAACATATGGAAAATGCGAAGAAATTTGTCGATTTCATGCTTTCCCAGAAGATCCAGGAAGCGGCAGGAAAGACGCTCACTGTCCGTCCGCTCCGCAAGGGTGTGAAGCTTGCTGACTACATGACACCCCAGGACACAATCGCTTTGTTCAAGAATTATGACGAAGGCTGGGTAGCTGCCCATAAGAAAGAAGTCGTGGCGGAATGGAATAAACATCTGGAAAATTCCAGACAGTAGTAGTAATCAGGTCATCAGAGGGCGTCGGGCATTTCGCCTGACGTTCTTTTTTATAGATGTCACTTGAATAGCGAGGTTATGAGGTTATTATGAGTGTTTCTATCGATATAGATAAAGTAGTGAAGAAGTACGGAGATACGGTGGTGGTGAACGGCCTGTCCGTGGATATTATGCCGGGCGAATTTTTCACCCTTTTAGGGCCGTCGGGCTGCGGTAAAACGACACTGCTCCGTATGATTATCGGATTCAATTCTATCGAAGGCGGTACGATTTCCGTCGACGGGAATGTCATCAACGATGTGGCGACAGATAAAAGAAATATGGGCATGGTCTTCCAGAATTACGCCATTTTCCCCCATATGTCGGTGAAAGACAATGTGGCTTTCGGCCTGCGGATGCGGAAAGTGCCTGAAAAGGAAATCGAAGAGCGGGTGGATAAAATCCTCAAGATCGTGAAGATCGACCACCTGAAAGACCGTATGCCCACAGCGCTTTCCGGCGGGCAGCAGCAGCGTGTCGCCCTTGCGCGGGCGATCGTCATCCGGCCGCAGGTACTTCTGATGGATGAACCGCTGTCCAACCTGGACGCGAAACTCCGTATCGAAATGAGGAACGCCATCAAGCAGATCCAGCGCCGGGTGGATATAACCACGGTGTATGTCACCCACGACCAGGAAGAAGCACTGGCAGTGTCCGACCGTATCGCCGTCATGAATGGCGGGGTCATCTGCCAGATCGGCAGACCGGCGGATATTTATAAAAGGCCGAAGAACGTTTTCGTTTCGACTTTCATCGGGCTCTCCAACCTGCTGGACGGACATATCGTGAAAAAAGGAGATAAGACAAGCATTTCCTTTAAAGAAAATGAAGACTGGCTTGTAGACATGGATAACTTATCAGGCGGCGTGGAGGACGGAGAAGAAGTCATCATTTCCGTCCGCCCGGAAGAATTTAATATGGAGCCCGGTACGAAAGAAGGGATCCGCGGCGTGATCCGTTCTTCCGTCTTCCTCGGTCTTACCACCCATTACTTCATCACCACCGGCAGCGGGCAGGAATTGGAGATTCTCCAGACCCAGGAAGGCCAGGATATTCTTCCCGACGGCAGCGCCGTCACGCTTACCGTCAAAGCCGGGCGGATCAATGTCTTCCGCCGGGCAACGGAAGAAACATTGATCAGAGAGGAAGGACTATGAAAAAGAATCTGACTGTCTGGAACCTTTTCAGTGTCGTCATTCTTGCGGCTTTCGCCCTTTTCATCATGTATCCCATATTCCTCATTCTGTACCGGAGTGTCATTCATGGGGATACAGGGGTGCTCACGCTTCAGAATTTTGCCCATTTCTTCGCCAAAAAATTCTATTGGGGAACGATGGTAAACTCGCTGAAAGTGACTGTCGTTTCCACGATTTTATCGGCGGCTCTCGGCCTCCCGCTGGCATACCTCATGAGGAGCGTGAAAATAAAAGGAAGCAGTTTCCTGAATATCCTCATCGTTATCTCCTATCTGTCGCCGCCTTTCATCGGGGCATACGCATGGATACAGATGCTCGGGCGGCAGGGCGTCATCACCCAGTTCCTGAACGACACCTTCGGACTCCATTATGGCGGTGTGTACGGCTTTGCCGGTATTGTCCTCGTCTTTACGCTCCAGTCGTTCCCCCTCGTTTACATTTACGTATCGGGAGCGCTGAAAAATCTGGACAACTCTTTGAATGAAGCGGCGGAAAGCCTGGGGTGCAGCCGCATGGGGCGCATTTGGAAAATCATCGTGCCTCTTGTCATGCCCACGCTCCTTGCCAGCTCCATGCTCGTTTTCATGCGTGTCTTTGCTGACTTCGGCACGCCCATGCTCATCGGTGAGGGGTACAAGACACTCCCCGTCCTTATTTACAACCAGTTCATGGGCGAAGTATCGGGCGATGACGGTTTCGCGGCAGCCATCTGCTGCATCGTGATCGGGCTCACCATCGTCATGTTCTTCGTCCAGCGTTTTCTCGCGGGAAGAAATACCTACGCCATGACCGCCCTGAAACCCATGGCGGCAGAATCACTCAGCGGTCTGCGGAATATCCTTGCCCATCTGGCCGTCTACATGACCGTGGGACTGGCAATCCTTCCCCAGTTCGTCGTCGTGTACACCTCTTTCCTTGCCACAAACGGAGGACAGGTATTTACCGGCGGCTTCGCGCTTCAGAGTTATGACGCGACACTCTTTGCCAAGGACAATGACGTCATCTGGCATACCTACTTCCTGGGGCTTTGCGCTATTGCTGCCGTCCTCGTCTTAGGCGTTCTCATCGCCTACCTTTCCGTGCGGAAAAGAAATACACTGAACAGCATTCTTGACGTCATTACGATGTTCCCCTTCATTATTCCCGGCTCCGTCCTCGGTATCGCTTTCGTCTTTGCTTTCAATAAATCGCCGATTATCCTTACCGGAACGGCGCTGATCATGATTATTTCTTTCGCGGTGCGGAGAATGCCTTATACCGTCCGTTCCTCCACCGCCATTTTGGGAAATATCAGTCCCAGCATTGAAGAAGCGGCCATTTCCCTGGGCGCCTCTGACATGACGACATTCCGTAAAATCACGGTTCCCATGATGATGCCCGGCGTTCTTTCCGGCGCCATCATGAGCTGGGTCACCATCATCAGCGAGCTGTCGTCATCCATTATCCTGTATACGAACAGCACGCAGACACTCACCGTATCCATCTACACGGAAGTCATCCGCGGCAACTACGGGAACGCTTCCGCGTATGCCACCATCCTCACGGTGACATCTATCCTGTCGCTGCTCCTTTTCTATAAAGTGACAGGCCGCCGCGACGTGTCGGTGTAAAGCGGGAGAATTTTATAAATAAAAAGTTAGAAGTTTATAATTCCGGAAATATGGCATAGTCGTTAAATGCGGCTATGCCAATTCTTATTTGCAAAAAAAGCATGAGTAAGGGGCTGTGATATAACGCAGAAATGTTTTATTACAGCCTTTTATGATTATCTGCCGATAAAAATGGAATTCATGATAAGATGTCATTCGGAGTAATAGATTCTTCACTCCGTGTCACTATCCCGTTTTCTATTTTTCTCGCAAAGCATTCTTGTCTCTGTTTAGAATGACAGGAGTCGATAAGACGTTATCCTAAGCACAGCAAAGAATCTGCTGCTATGATGAGGGGAACGTTAAACGTCATCCTGAACGAACGTGAAGGATCTGTACCCGCTGTGTCATCGTTCCGCTTCCCTGCTTTCTCATACAGCATTCTTACCCCCGCTCAGAATGACACCAGACGGCAAGGCGTTATAATGAGGGAAACATTAAACGTCATTCTGAGCACCAGCGAAGAATCTGTTGCCGTGGTGAGGAAAGCCGGTAAGCTGTCATCAGAAGTCATAGATTCTTCTCCGTGTCACTGTCCCGTTTTCTGTTTTTCCCACAAGGCATTCTTGTCTCCGTTCAGAATGACGACGGACGGCAAGCGTCATCCTGAACGAATGTGAAGGATCTGTGACTGTGGTGAGGGAAATGGAAAGAGCCTCGTGGGAAGTTATGAGCGGAATAGAGTCATTACTCCTCATCACATAGATGCGTTCATGCTTTATCGGCTGCGGACATGCTGTAAATTTAACTGAGAAGTACCGCTTAACAGCGGTATTTTTTATTGCATTGCCGGGATAAAAATGGAAAAAATGGGAGTACGGGAAAAGTATTTCAAAAAAATTTCAAATTATTTTTCCTGTTTCAGCAAATTTAAACTCGAAAGGGATACTATAATGGCAGCGCTAAGGACTGTTCCTTTCCGGAGAGGGAACAGGGAAAGGAGAAAAGAGTATGGCTAAGAAATTGGAACTTAAATTCCTGACTTCCGCGAATACGGAGCTTATTGTGAGCATTGCCGATCCGAAGGACGGGCTCGCTTTGTCCGCCGTGCAGGCGGAGGCCGCGAAAATCATGCCGGTGCTGGCAAACGGCAAGGGCGTCGGGGCGGCTTCTTTCGCTAAGGCGGTCATGGTGACCACTACGGAAGAGGAAATTCATTAATTTTGAAAGAGGACTATAAGGATTAAAAAGGAAAGGAGGGATAATAATGGCAGTTTCCAAATCTGTGGAAAAGACAAGGCTTCTGGTACGTGTTGAAAATACGGACGGTTCTTTGAAGAATCTGACTTTTAACAATATCAGGGAAAGCGCGTCTGATGAAGAGCTGCTTCATGCGGGGAAGGCGATCGCCGGACTGCAGGTGAAGGCGCTTGATTCTGTCCGCCGCTCTGATGTGGCTGTTCTGACTGACGGCGAATAATCCGCCGGAGATGGGCAGGGAAGGGCCCGGGGTATGGACTCGGGCTTTTCCTTTTTAGGATAGGACGCTCTCCCGTCCGGTTTTGAAAATAGGGTTCGCAGGGCTGCGGAAACGCCTATTGACAGACGGGGGAGAAAGTTCTATTCTTAAATCAATATAGAACATATGTTCTATAAAAAGGAACAATATTTTATAAAAGATGCAAAAACGAGGAATTTCTTGTGACGGGAATGAATATTGCTTGAATGAAAGTGAGGATTGGGAATGCATTTTGATTATATCAGGCTTCGGGCACGAATTCGTGAGAAGCTGGGGTCTGACGTTGTTTTTGCGGCAAGGCTGGGGATCAGCAAGACGTCTTTGTCTCTGCGGCTGAATAATCAGCTTCATTTTTCCCAGCGGGATATTTATAATTCCATGCGGATTTTGCAGATCAGGCCGGATGAGGTGGGGGCGTATTTCTTTGAGCGGCCCCGTTGTGAGGAGTTTTATTTTTGACGGAAAGGAGGGCCTATGGATGCAGGTTCGTGGATGGAGGCTTTTGAACGGGCTTCGGAGCGGCTTGTGGCGGACTGGCAGGTGAAGCTGGTGACGACGGGTCTTTTGGCGGAAGGGGTTTTTCCTGTGGAGCTGATCAGTTTATTTGCGCTGGCGGTATTTATTGATCTGGTGACGAAGTGGATGGCGCTTGCCCACAAGTATCTGGAGGCGAAGGGGGAAGAGGATCGTGATATGGTATCGTGTATTCTGGCGATTCCCTCGGCGCATCGGGCCGGAATGATTTCCAGCAGGCAGATGAAGCGGCAGTTTGCCGGAAAGATGGCGCTTTATATTCTGCTGACCGTCGGCGGCGGTGCGGCAGACCGGCTTCTGGCAAGCGTGGGACGGCCGGACCTGTTTATGGAAATGTGTGTCAGTTATCTGGCGGCGTCGGAGATGCTGAGTATCGTGGAGAATCTGAATGATGCCGGTGTCGGGGTGCTGTCGGGGCTGGTAAGGAAGTTGAAAAGGAAGTGATGAGGGGAAGGAAGTATTTCTTTCCGTAAAATATGGATAAACGGATTATGACTTTGGATGAAATAGGAACGCGCCTGGAGGCTGCCCGCGGTAGGATTGACCGGATTTACTGCCACTGGACGGGGCGCCGTACCCGCTGGTGGAGTGCCTGGCATATCATGTGGTGATTGACCGGGGCGGGTACTGCCATGTGATTCATGAGGATTTCACGGAGTGCCTGGCGCATACGTGGCACAGGAACAGCCGGTCGATTGGTGCGGCGCTGGCGTGCTGCCGTGACGCATGCTGCTACTATGACGCGCCGAGCGGTGTGGATCTGGGTCGTGAGCCGCCGACAGAGGCGCAGGTGGAAGCGCTTGCGATGTTCTGCGCGAGGGCTGTGGAAGAGCTTGGACTGTCGGTATCAGATATTTACACACATGCAGAGATGGCCGCTTTTGACGGGTACGGGCTTTTGACGGGTACGGGATCGGCAGCGGTGATCCGCCGGCGGGCAGACGCAGTGTGCCTTGCAGCTGATCGACATATCTTCGATCGGCGTGCGTGCCTTCTCTTTGGAATACACCACTTTCAGACTGTC
>ENA-OPAG01001728-OPAG01001728.1-human-gut-metagenome-genome-assembly--contig:-NODE-1728-length-10816-cov-3.648174_pt1 | contig 10816 bp, 10 predicted proteins | sample MGYA00241053_ERZ501422 | MGnify/ENA primary metagenome ERZ501422 (study PRJEB25962, sample SAMEA2042619) | human gut metagenome | biome: human gut; feature: human-associated habitat; material: faeces... | reverse complement strand
TTCAAAAAAGCCAATATCGTATAAAGAGCCAATCCTCCAATCCCCAAAACATAAACAATATCAATTAATGCCACAAGACTTTAAAATATATGCCTCCAACCAAATTCATGACGGGAAATATTTTCCGCGGACATATTCAGGATGCACTTTTCAACATGATCGGAATCTGGACTTCACAAGGTATTCAACTGTTGGGAATGCCGACCGAAGCCATACATACTCCATTTATGTCGGATCGTTATCTGTCGATCGAGAATGCCCGTTATATTTTTAATAATATGAAAAATATCGGAGATGAAGTGGTCTTTAAAGAAAACGGGATTATACAAAACAGGGCGAAAGAAGTGTTGGATAAAGCTACCGTTCTCTTGGAAAAGATTGAACGGGAAGGACTTTTTACAGCCTTGGAAAAAGGAATTTTTGCCGATATCAAGCGTCCTAAAAACGGAGGAAAAGGATTGGACGGCGTTTGTGCCAAGGGAAAGAACTATAGCAATCCTTTTGTAGAGATTATGATGAACAGATAACAAAAATCGTAAATCAAATAAAGATTATGAGCGGAGGTTTATATTCAACAGAAGGGAGAGATTTCGATCAAACCCTCGATCTGAAAAAGATAAAACCCTACGGGGATACGATGAACGACGGAAAGACACAGCTGAGTTTCACTTTACCTGTACCTGCCGGAGATGAAGCGATAGAGGCTGCTAAACAGTTGATGAAAAAAACGGGTTCAAATCCTGATGACATTGATTTAGTTATCGTTGCAACTACTACTCCTGACTATCATTTCCCCTCAACAGCTTCTATTCTTTGTGATAAACTCGGACTAAAAAATGCTTTTGCTTTCGATCTACAGGCTGCTTGTAGCGGATTCTTGTATCTGATGGAAACAGCTGCCAATTTTATTCGTTCGGGACGATATAAAAAAGTAATCATTGTTGGTGCCGATAAAATGTCATCAATGGTGGATTACACAGAACGTGCAACATGCCCTATCTTCGGTGATGGAGCGGCAGCTTTTATGCTTGAACCGACCACGGAAGACTTGGGAATTATGGATGCTATATTGAGAACTGATGGTAAGGGATTGCCTTTCCTCCACATGAAAGCGGGTGGTTCGGTTTGTCCTCCTTCTTATTTCACGGTTGACAATAAAATGCATTATATTCATCAGGAAGGTAGAACTGTGTTCAAGTACGCTGTCTCTAATATGTCTGATGTCAGTGCAGCTATAGCAGAAAAGAACGGACTGACAAAAGATAACATTGACTGGATTGTTCCCCATCAAGCCAATATGCGCATCATCGAAGCGGTAGCTCATCGCATGGAAGTTCCGATGGAGAAAGTTCTGGTGGATATTCAGCATTACGGTAATACGAGTGCGGGTACGCTGCCATTGTGTATCTGGGATTTTGAAGAGAAACTTAAGAAAGGCGATAACATTATTTTCACTGCGTTTGGTGCCGGATTTACTTGGGGTGCCGTGTATGTGAAATGGGGTTACGACGGGAAAAAAGAATAGTAACGAAAGTTGCTAATATAAATCACATAAAACGCATCTTATTTCGATTCGATGCGTTTTTTTGTCTAAATCAATAAATGGAAGGCGATGCATAAAGCTGGTTTTGTGAATATAGTAGGAAATCCCAATGTGGGTAAGTCGACACTGATGAATGTGTTGGTAGGCGAACGTATTTCAATTGCTACGTTTAAGGCGCAGACTACTCGTCACCGGATTATGGGTATCTATAATACGGATGATATGCAGATTGTTTTTTCGGATACTCCGGGGGTGCTGAAACCTAATTATAAGTTGCAGGAATCTATGCTGAACTTTTCGACTTCAGCATTAGCGGATGCAGATGTCTTGCTTTATGTGACAGACGTGATTGAAACTCCTGATAAGAATAATGAATTTATTCAGAAAGTGCGTCAGCAGACTGCTCCGGTTTTGTTATTGATTAACAAGATTGACTTGACTGACCAGGAAAAGCTGGTGAAGCTGGTGGAAGACTGGAAAGAGTTGCTTCCACAAGCTGAGATTATTCCGATTTCGGCAGCTACAAAGTTCAATGTGGACTATGTGATGAAGCGGATCAAAGAACTTTTGCCTGACTCACCTCCTTATTTTGATAAGGACCAGTGGACTGATAAGCCGGCCCGTTTCTTTGTCAACGAGATTATCCGTGAGAAGATCCTGTTGTACTATGATAAAGAGATTCCGTACTCGGTAGAGGTAGTGGTGGAGCAATTCAAAGAAGATGCGAAGAAGATACACATTCATGCCGTGATTTATGTAGAGCGTGATTCTCAGAAAGGCATTATTATAGGAAAACAGGGTAAAGCCCTGAAGAAAGTTGCCACTGAGGCACGGCGGGATCTGGAACGTTTTTTCGGAAAAACTGTTTTTCTGGAAACCTATGTGAAAGTAGACAAAGATTGGCGCAGCTCTGACAAGGAATTGCGGAATTTTGGTTATCAGTTAGATTAAAAAAAGAAAATTCATACGACTGTGATAGTCGCAAAAATAAAGTGTGTAAACTATGGGAAATTTAGTTGCAATCGTAGGACGACCCAATGTGGGCAAGTCTACCTTATTTAATCGTTTGACGAAAACCCGTCAGGCAATTGTGAACGATGAAGCGGGTACTACCCGTGATAGGCAGTATGGTAAATCCGAATGGTTAGGGCGAGAGTTTTCTGTTGTTGATACCGGTGGATGGGTAGTAAACTCGGATGATATTTTTGAAGAGGAGATACGCAAACAGGTATTGATGGCTGTAGACGAAGCGGATGTGATTCTGTTTGTGGTGGATGTGACAAATGGAGTGACAGATTTGGATATGCAGGTAGCTGCCATATTACGCCGTGCCAAAAGTCCGGTCATCATGGTGGCCAATAAGACGGATAATCATGAGCTGCGATATAATGCTCCTGAGTTTTATCGGTTGGGATTGGGCGATCCTTATTGTATCTCTGCGATTAGTGGTAGTGGTACAGGAGATCTGATGGACTTGATTGTTAGTAAATTCAAGAAAGAATCCGATGAGATTCTGGATGAAGACATCCCTCGTTTCGCTGTGGTGGGACGTCCTAATGCCGGTAAATCGTCTATTGTGAATGCTTTTATCGGGGAAGAACGTAATATTGTTACAGAAATAGCCGGAACAACCCGCGATTCTATTTACACTCGTTACAATAAGTTTGGCTTCGATTTCTATCTGGTAGATACAGCTGGCATTCGTAAAAAGAATAAGGTAAACGAGGATCTCGAATATTATTCGGTTGTCCGTTCTATTCGTGCCATAGAGGGGGCCGATGTATGTATCCTGATGGTGGATGCGACCCGTGGTATAGAAAGCCAGGATTTGAATATATTCTCGTTGATTCAGAAAAACTCAAAAGGGTTAGTGGTAGTCGTGAATAAGTGGGATCTTGTAGAAAACAAGACTGATAAAGTAATGAAGACTTTTGAGGAAGCCATTCGTTCACGTTTTGCTCCTTTTGTTGATTTCCCTATTGTGTTTGCATCGGCATTGACAAAACAGAGAATTCTCAAGGTGCTTGAAGAGGCACGTAAAGTTTACGAGAACCGTATGATTAAAATTCCGACAGCTCGCCTGAACGAAGAGATGCTTCCGTTGATCGAAGCTTATCCGCCTCCTGCGACTAAGGGAAAATATATCAAGATTAAGTACGTTACTCAGCTGCCTAATACGCAGGTACCCTCGTTTGTCTTCTTTGCTAATCTTCCACAGTACGTGAAAGAGCCTTATAGAAGATTCCTGGAGAACAAGATGCGTGAAAAGTGGGATCTGAGTGGAACGCCTATCAACATTTATATCAGACAGAAGTGATTTTTGTGTCGAATAGTATTGATATATAAATGTAAAAGCCGGACTATCATAATTCCGGCTTTCTTTTTGCCCATCATTTTTGAAATAATTGATTCTTTTTGTTTCTTATATAACTCTTTTTATTTATATTTGTACAGAGCAAAAAGAAACAAACCATAAATACAGACAGAGGCTACATGGAAACGAAGGCAGAAATACTATTGGTTGACGATCATGCACTGATTCTTGAAGGGATGCAACGCATGCTTGAGTTAGTGCCGGGGGTTAAAGTTGCCGATGCGGTGACTTCGGGAACGAGAGCTGCCGAATTGATTGGGGAGAGAGACTACGACATCTATGTTTTGGATGTAAACCTCCCCGATATATCAGGATTCGATTTGGTTGATATGATTCGTGAGATTAATGAGAGTGCACGTATTATTATTAGTACTATGCATGAAGAAATCTGGATTATCAACCGTTTGATTCGTCAGAAAGTGAATGCTGTGATCCTTAAATCATCCGAAGCTATGGAAATAGGAAATGCCGTGAAGAGTGTGCTTGCAGGTGATTCTTATGCATGTCCGCGGTTTAAGTCCATTCGTCAGAGGTTAAGCCTCAGTCCTGTACAAATTCATCCTAAAGATATACCCACAAAGCGCGAGCTTGATGTACTGAAAGCTGTCGCGAGGGGATGTAATACGCATGAAGTTGCGGCTGAATTGAAGATATCAGAAAATACTGTCGAAACATTTCGCAAAAGGCTAATACAAAAGTTTTGTGCAAAGAACGCTATCGATATGGTAGTGAAAGCTATGGCAAAAGGATGGATAGAGATTGGATGATTCTATTTATTTCAATTTGTCACGGTTTTCGGTGATGTTTTGCTGCATTTTTTTTGTTATCTTTGATGTGTAATTGGAATTATTCTCTTTTTAAGTTTTATTGAGAACTTTGGGACAGTCAATATGTCGTGATGATATATGTCGATTCTATTAACTGGTTTTTTTATAACAAAAAGTGGGCTCATGAGTTGCGATGATTCATGAGCCCTTCTATTTCAATCTGTTGAGAAGATCAGCCTTCGAGGTTTTGTATTTCTACATCCTTTACTTTACGCAGCAGGTCGGAAGCGAAAATGAAATTGTTCAGCTGTTCGTTAGTCGAAGTGAAGATGTCGTCTTTCGTACCTTCCCACTCTTTGGTTCCCTGATAAATATAGATAATCTTTTCGCCAATACCCATTACCGAGTTCATGTCGTGAGTATTGATAATGGTGGTCATATTGTACTCCCGGGTAATATCGTGAATCAGGTCGTCTATTACCAAAGAGGTTTTCGGGTCGAGTCCTGAGTTCGGTTCATCGCAGAAGAGATACTGCGGGTTCAGCGCAATGGCCCGTGCGATAGCTACACGTTTCTGCATACCGCCACTGATTTCGCCGGGAAATTTATCTTTAGCTTCTGTCAGGTTGACCCGATCGAGGCAGAACATGGCCCGTTTGGTTTGTTCGCGCAATGTATCGGTACCGAACATGTTGAGCGGGAACATTACGTTATCTAAAACGGACATGGAGTCGAACAAAGCCGCGCTTTGGAAAATCATTCCCATTTCGCGTCGCAAATGTTTCTTTTCTTTTTTACCCATTGCCAGAAAGTTGCGTCCGTCATAGAGTACTTCACCCTTTTCCGGTGTCAGCAATCCGACGATGCACTTCATCAATACCGTCTTACCCGAACCGCTCTGACCGATAATCAGGCTGGTTTTTCCGTTTTCGAAAGAGGCATCTATATTATGCAATACCGTTTTACCTTCGAATGATTTATAGAGTCCTTTTACTTCGATCATCCCATTAAAAGTTTAGTTAATACCAGGTCGGCAAACAAAATCAGTACGCTGCTGGAAACCACCGAATCGGTAGATGCCTTTCCCACTTCTATCGAGCCGCCCTCTACGGTATAGCCGAAAAAAGAGGATACACTGGCAATGATAAAGGCAAAAAACAGTGACTTGATGATGCCGCACCACACAAACCATTCTACAAACATATACTGGAGTCCGTATTCAAGGTCGGTGGCCGTCATAATACCGCCGAACCAGCAGGTGGCGAATGCTCCGATGATACCTGCAAAGATGCTGAAGGTCACCAGAATAGGAATCATGGTAACCATTGCCGTGATTTTGGGTAATATCAGATAGTTGGCGGAATTCACTCCCATGATTTCGAGTGCATCAATCTGCTGTGTCACACGCATTGTACCCAGTTCGGAAGCGATGTTCGATCCCACTTTACCGGCCAGGATCAGACACATGATGGAGGAGGAGAACTCAAGCAAAAGAATCTCACGAGTGACGTATCCCACCGTCCAGCGGGGCATCCATGGGCTTTCGATGTTTAGTTTAATCTGGATGGTAATCACCGCGCCGATGAAGAATGAAATCAACAGCACGATGCCGATAGAGTTTACCCCCAGTTGCTCTATCTCTTTGATATATTGCCGGAAGAACATACGCATGCGCTCGGGACGTGAAAAAGTCCGTCCCATAAGCATCATGTATCTGCCGACGGTTCTTAATGCTTTAATCATAACTCGTATATTTGTTTGCAAATGTACGTTTTTTCGGCTTATTTTTGCTACATTTGCCGCAAAATAACAAAGGATATGGAAGAAAGCAAGATGGTGCTTCGTACCGAAGACTTGGTGAAAAAGTACGGTAAGCGTACGGTAGTGAGCCATGTTTCCATCAATGTGAAGCAGGGTGAGATTGTAGGTTTGCTGGGACCGAATGGTGCCGGTAAGACCACTTCGTTCTACATGACCGTAGGATTGATTACCCCGAATGAAGGCCGTATTTTCCTGGACGATCTTGAAATAACGAAATATCCTGTTTATAAACGTGCCCAGACCGGTATCGGATATCTGGCCCAGGAGGCTTCGGTCTTCCGCCAGATGACGGTGGAGGACAACATTGCTTCCGTGCTTGAGATGACTAATAAACCTCTCGATTATCAGAAAGATAAGCTCGAAAGTTTGATTGCCGAGTTTCGTTTGCAGAAAGTGCGGAAGAATAAAGGTACGCAGTTGTCGGGTGGTGAGCGCCGCCGTACGGAGATCGCGCGTTGTCTGGCTATCGACCCCAAATTCATCATGCTCGATGAACCCTTTGCCGGGGTAGACCCGATTGCCGTAGAAGATATCCAGCAGATTGTATGGAAGTTGAAAGATAAAAACATCGGTATCCTGATTACCGATCATAACGTACAGGAAACATTGAGTATTACCGATCGTGCCTATCTGCTGTTCGAAGGAAAAATTCTGTTCCAGGGTACGCCGGAAGAGTTGGCTGAGAATAAGATTGTGCGTGAGAAATATCTGAGTAACAGTTTCGTTTTGCGCCGCAAAGACTTCCAGTTGAAAGATTAGTCTGCTGTTTCCGTTCTCCTGTGTATCGGGGGAGCCGTTTGAACATAGAATACATAAAAAAAACCTTTTACCGGTTCTTCTGGTAAAAGGTTTCTTTTTAATTCTTTCTCCTATCGTCAATCTCTCGGTCTGGCTTCTTTGAGTACCATAGTACGGCCTTCGTATTCCGCTCCGTTTAATTCTGCGATAGCTTTTGTTGCAGCTGCATCGTCATCCATTTCTACGAAACCAAAACCTTTTGATCTGCCTGTTTCGCGATCGATGATTACTTTACAAGAAGTTACTTTTCCGTAGTCTTCCATAACTTGTTGCAGATCTGCTTCCTTAACACGGTAGTTAAGGTTTCCAACATAAATGTTCATAATGAAAATGATAAAAATAAAATAAATGAAATAAAAAACTCTCCGGAAGATGATTTAATAATAAAAAGATTAAAGAAACAGAGAGTTTACAAAAGCGTCTTGTCGACGGGAGTAAAAACCTTGTAATCGAAATCGAGAAACTAATCGATCATCTTTCCGCAACAAAGAAACACATAAAATCCGGAATTGCAATAACTTTTTCTCTTTTTTTGTATGCGAAACCTGTGAAATTTAACGGATTGAAGAGATCTTAGGATGAAGTCGGAAAACATAAGTTGTAAAGAAGATACTGACTTCCCGGCGTTACGGTGAAGATGGCGGAAGTTTGATAGCATTTTGTCAAAATGACAATCGTATCCTCTCATATTTGTTTATTTCGGAGGACCATTCGTCTAAGTCAGAAAAAACGTCTTCCAGCCAGTTTAGCCATTATCTTTTTGTTTACCCGATGACCGGTTTCTGGACAGACTGAAAGAGAAACATATCCTCTTGATGCATCATGTACTTTTTTATGTCAAATACCTGTTCTTCCGATAGTCCGGCCGCGTCGTTTCGCGGAGAGCAACCAGAGTGAAAAAAGAGTTCGGAAGCTTCTTTTTCCGGAACAATATATGCAATTGGGGAAAACATTTAAAGAAATCCGGAAAAGAAGTAAGCGTTTTCCGGAAATGCTAACGTCTTTCGGGGCAAATGTACCCGTCTTTTCCGCAAAAAGAAGCTTGCTTTTCAGTAAAACACAGGTTTTGTTTCCGGAAGAGTCAGGCTTTGGGAGGCAAAAAGCCACCTTCCGGAGCTCTATTTCCTCCGGATGGAGCGGAGAAACGAAAAGCCGAGTCAGCGGAAAGAAGGATTTTTGATCCTTTTGACAGTATAATCTCCGATTGTTGCTATAATTGATATTTGTGGTAGCACTCCGTAAGCAATGAACCGGTTTCCGACCTCCTTATCCACATCCGGTTGTGTTGAACTTTACTGCTTTGCCGGCCTCTGTTCCGGACTTTTCCGTCCGGGTCTGTCTTTTTGTTTTCTTCTTTTTTGGTTAATAAAAAGTAAAACGGGTTCTTTTGAAAACGGATTAATGTCTTTTCTGCCGTATGTCCGGCTGCTTTCGTCCGAAATGGCGATTCTCTGCAAATGAAATAATTCTGCAATGTTTTTTGAAATTTGAAAGATTAGCACTAATTTTGCACCCTCGTTTGAGTATAGAATAAAGTATAAATCAAATAAATAATTGTCAGAATGAACGTTTCATTACAAAACATTGACAAAGTAAGCGCATTGCTTACCGTGAAGCTTGAAAAAGCTGACTACCAGCCTCAGGTAGACAAATCGTTGAAGAACATCCGTCAGAAAGCTCAGGTTCCGGGATTCCGTCCGGGCATGGTTCCTATGAGCTTGGTGAAGAAGATGTATGGTAAGTCAGTCATTGCCGACGAGGTGAACAAATTGCTTTCTGAGAAAGTATACGAATACATTAAGGAGAATAACGTAAACATCCTTGGCGAACCGATGCCTAACGAAGAAAAGCAGCCGGATATCGATTTCGATACAATGGAAGAATTCGAATTTGTATTCGATATCGCTTTGGCTCCGGAGTTCAAAGCTGAGGTTAGCAGCCAGGATAAGGTAGACTACTATACAATCGAGGTAACTGACGAAATGGTAGAAAACCAGATTAAAGCTTATACTCAACGTAACGGAAAATACGAACAGGTAGAGGCATACGAAGAAAACGATATGCTGAAAGGTCTGTTGGCCGAACTTGATGAAGAAGGCAACACGAAAGAAGGCGGTATTCAGGTAGAAGGTGCTGTAATGATGCCTTCGTACATGAAGAACGACGAGCAGAAGGCTATCTTCGCAAACGCTAAAGTAAACGACGTACTGGTATTCAATCCGGATGCTGCTTACGAAGGCAATGCTGTTGAAATCGCATCACTGCTGAAGATTGACAAAGAAGCTGCTGCCGAAGTAAAATCCAACTTCAGCTTCCAGGTAGAAGAAGTGACCCGTTTCGTAAACGGTGAACTGAATCAGGAACTCTTCGATCAGGTATTCGGCAAAGACGCAGTGAAGACAGAAGAAGAATTCCGTGCTAAAGTAAAAGAAAGCATCGCAGCCCAGTTCGTTGCCGATAGCGATTATAAATTCCTGATCGATGTCCGCAAGGTATTGGCAGACAAAGTAGGTAAGCTGGAATTCCCGGATGCACTGCTGAAACGCGTTATGTTGATGAACAACAAAGACAAAGGCGAAGAATTCGTAAACGAAAACTACGATAAGAGCATCGAAGAACTGACATGGCACCTGATTAAGGAGCAGTTGGTGAAAGAAAATGATATCAAGGTAGAGCAGGACGACGTTATCAACATGGCGAAAGAAGCTACAAAAGCTCAGTTTGCTCAATACGGTATGCTGACTATACCCGATGATATCCTCGAAAACTACGCAAAAGAGATGCTGAAAAAGAAAGAAAGCATCGACGGTTTGGTGAACCGCGTAGTAGAAACCAAATTGGCCGCTGCACTGAAAGGCAAGGTTACATTGGAGAACAAAACCGTTTCAATGGAAGAATTCAATAAGATGTTTGAATAAGCTCTTCTTTTGAACAGGACATAAAGTCACAGAAACACAGAGTTTTTATAGAATTATAACTCTGTGTTTTTTTGTGTCTCTGTGTTCTTTTTTGTTTCTTTGCAGTTACATTATTAATAATAGAAAGGAACGTAAAACAATGGATGATTTTAGAAAATACGCAACCAAGCATTTAGGTATGAATGCAATGGTGCTGGACGATGTGATTAAATCGCAAGCCGGGTATTTGAATCCCTATATTCTGGAAGAAAGACAACTTAACGTCACTCAGCTCGACGTGTTCTCACGTCTGATGATGGACCGCATTATCTTCCTCGGTACACAGATTGATGACTATACGGCCAATACGCTGCAAGCACAGTTGCTGTATCTTGATTCGGTAGATCCGGGTAAAGATATCTCAATCTATATCAACTCTCCGGGCGGATCGGTTTATGCCGGGCTGGGTATTTATGATACGATGCAGTTCATCTCGAGTGATGTGGCTACGATTTGTACAGGTATGGCGGCTTCTATGGCAGCTGTATTGCTGGTTGCCGGTAAAGAAGGCAAGCGTTCTGCCCTGCCTCACTCGCGTGTAATGATTCACCAGCCG
>ENA-OPAG01001716-OPAG01001716.1-human-gut-metagenome-genome-assembly--contig:-NODE-1716-length-10866-cov-2.422995_pt1 | contig 10866 bp, 6 predicted proteins | sample MGYA00241053_ERZ501422 | MGnify/ENA primary metagenome ERZ501422 (study PRJEB25962, sample SAMEA2042619) | human gut metagenome | biome: human gut; feature: human-associated habitat; material: faeces... | reverse complement strand
TTATTCTTGTTTTATTGCCGCATAAATCAAGGAGAATCATAGTCCGTAGTTTCCCTTTTGAGAGAGGGAAGCTGCGGATGCTTTTATCATAACGGATACGGTTGCATGAGACTGGATCTTCAGATATCGGTACTCGATGAACAGGCAAAAAGGACGTAATATGTTCTGTTTTGGTACTATTTTACTCATTCTACATTCATTTAGAACGAATTCTTTTACTAATTGCTCAATTTGTTTTACTGAGATAAGGTGATCTTCGCTAATTTTGTCCTCGTTGATAAGAGCCGGTAATGGCTTGGGAAATATATCTAAATAAAGTATTAACAGAATCAGGATTAGTGCTGATTCATATAATTATGATGAGCTGTATGAACTTAAAATTCTTGCTTTGTGGAATAGCTATCGGGCTATTGACCGGGTCTGCCTGGGCCGTTAATTATACACCGGAACAGGTCAATGCACATATTTCTTTGAAAGCGCCCGGAAATAAGGCTAAGCAGTACCCTTTAATTTTAAAGAGAACGCAGAATGATAATGCTGCCTATCAGTTAGTAGCCTCTGAAAATATTCCGCTGACGATTTCTCAAAAGGTCAAGGAAGCTAATGGGCGTCTACATATTGACATGTGTATTACAGCTCTGGAGGATGTGTACTTTAACTATGGACAGAATGTGTCTACCGGTTTCCGTCACGATGATTGCTTGTTTTACATGCCCGGATTTTGGTATCGCCGTAATTTGCGTTCTCCTAAAAAAGCTCCATCATTCCATACGTCGGATAGTTGGTTGGTTCGTGAAGACAGGTTGAGCGCACCACTTACGGGGATTTTTAGTGAAAAAGAAAAACGATTTATGACAGTAAATCGTTTGGATGATTTTTCTATGGATGCTTTAGCTACACATAAAGAAGGAGAGATCATTCTTTCAGGGAAGACTTCCTTGGGATTTACCGGATTTGAGAATCAACAGGGAATAGCTATGCTTTCTTTTGGTTTTCCCTATCGGGAGGCTCCTAAAAGTTATATTCGTAAATTAACATTAGCACCTGAGGTGGAGGCTTTTCAACTGATGAAGAAAGGTGAGTCGGTATTGTTGACATGGGAAATAATGGAAAGTGGTGCGGATGATTTTTCAGACTTTATACAGCATACATGGGAGCATTGTTATGATACCTATGCACCAAAACCTGTGGAGAATTCATATTCTATAGCGGATATGAAGCAAGTGCTTAGTTGCTTTTTTGTAAATAGTTTGGTCGATAATCAACCGCTGGTTTATAATTCCGGAATACATCTGAAGGTAAGTGACTGTGAAAGAAACGGTCAGGCTGAGGTTGGTTTTATCGGTCGTGTACTTCTTAATGCATTTAATGCATGGGAATACGGTTGGCAATCGAACCGGGAAGAACTGAAAGTGAACAGTACAAAGATATTTGATAGTTATTTGAAGAATGGTTTCACACAAGCGGGATTTTTCAAGGAATCCGTGAATTTTGACAAGGGATATGAGGAACCGGTCCATAGTATCCGGCGTCAGTCGGAAGGCGTCTATGCCATGTTCCATTTCTTAGCTTATGAAAAAGAGAACGGACGCCGTCATCCTGAGTGGGAGCAAAAGTTGAAAAGAATATTGGATATGTTCTTACAGTTACAGAATGTTGATGGTAGTTTCCCCCGTAAGTTTAAGGATGATTTTACCATTACCGATAAAAGTGGTGGAAGTACTCCTTCTGCAACACTTCCACTCGTCATGGCTTATAAGTACTTCAAGGATAAACGCTATCTGGAGAGTGCCAAGCATACGGCTGATTATCTGGAGAAAGAGTTGATATCTAAAGCCGATTATTTTTCGTCTACGCTCGATGCGAATTGTGAAGATAAGGAGGCTTCTCTTTATGCAGCTACGGCAACTTATTATCTGGCACTGATTACGAAAGGGGAAGAGAGAAAACATTATGCCGATCTTACGCGTGAAGCTGCTTATTTTGCACTTTCTTGGTATTATGTGTGGGATGTTCCGTTTGCTGATGGTGAGATGCTGGGAGATCTTGGTTTCAAGACGCGCGGTTGGGGAAATGTATCGGTTGAGAATAATCATATAGATGTTTTCGTTTTTGAGTTCGGTTCTGTACTCGATTGGCTTGCAAAAGAGTATGATGAGCCGCGTTTCTCTGCATTTTCTAATGTCATCTCCACTTCCATGCGGCAATTGCTTCCGTACGAAGGACATTTGTGTGGTGTGGCTAAAGTGGGGTATTATCCCGAAGTTGTTCAGCACACAAACTGGGATTATGGTAAAAACGGCAAGGGGTATTATAATAATATTTTTGCTCCCGGCTGGACAGTCGCTTCACTTTGGGAATTGCTTACTCCCGGGCGGGCGGAAAAATTCATGAAAGATTAAAAAGGAAATATAGTATGAAAACACGTCGTGTATTTATCTTTTGCTTTTTTCTGATATTATATTGTTCCTCTATGTTTGCTGGTACGGGTATGGGGCGTTATGCTTTCCGTTCGCTCGACATTAATAACGGATTGTCGCAGAATACTGTCGCCGCTATTATTCAGGACCGTTTCGGGTTCATGTGGTTTGGTACAAAGGATGGACTAAATCGTTATGACGGAGTCTCTTTCCAAACATTTATGAAAGAGTCGGGAACGCTCGGAAACAATTTTATAACGTCGTTGTACGAAGATTGCCTCGGGCAGATATGGATCGGTACGGATGTCGGAGTTTATATTTACTCTCCTTCTGGAGAGAAAGTGGAACGCTTCGTTATACAGAGCAATTTGAATACTACGATTGAACAGACTGTTCATACTATAAAAGGCGATCGTAAAGGAAGGGTCTGGATTGTTTCGGAAAGGCAAGGGATTTTTTGTTACGATACAAACAGGGGTACATTGGAACATTTACAGACTGATGCATCCGGAAAGAAACGGTTAAGGAATGCTGGTCAGATCGTGTTTGATCAGGATGACGTGTGTTGGTTGGATATACACGATGGTAATCTATACAGTTCCAGAGACGGGCTTCATACGTTGAAACCTGTTTTCTCTCCGGGAATCAAAGCGCCCTTCAAAGGCAAAAGAATCAATAAGTTGCTTCCCGGTCCTTATAATTGCCTTTATGTAGGGACAGACGATGGATTAATGGAGGTGAATTTAACCTCCGGGGCATTGTCTTCTCTGCTCCCGGGCACTGCTGCTTCCGGAGAGAGTCTTTTTGTAAGGGAGATGGTTTTCTATTCCGATGATGTTCTGTGGATAGGTACGGAGTCCGGTATCTATGTATATAATTCACGTACAGGTGAAACAACTCATTTGCAAAGTATATACGGTGATTCCTATTCCATATCCGATAATGCGGTCTACGCGATTTGTAAAGACCGTGAAGGAGGAATGTGGGTGGGAACCTGGTTTGGTGGGGTGAATTATTATCCTCGGCAATATACCTATTTTGAGAAGTTCTATCCTCGCTCGGAAACAGACCGGATGGGGAAACGCGTCAGAGAATTTTGCGCAGACCGAAGCGGGACTTTGTGGATAGGTACGGAAGACAGGGGGTTGTTTCATTTTAATCCGGTAACACGTTCGGTAGAACCTTTTAAAGATCCTTTGATCTATCAGAATATTCACGGGCTCTGTCTTGATGATGATGCTCTTTGGGTAGGTACCTTTTCGCAAGGTTTAAACAAAATTGATCTGAGAACTCGGAAGGTTAAGCATTATGCCCATCTCCCGAAAAACATTTTTTCTGTTTTCCGGACAACTTCCGGACAATTATATCTGGGAACGCCTTCCGGTTTGATAAGTTATGATTCGGAAAAGGATACATTCTCTTCTGTTCCGGAACTGTCGGGAGTGTTTGTTTATTACATTACCGAGGATAAACAGGGAAACCTGTGGCTTGCGACTTATGTTAACGGCGTTTACAGACAGAATATTCGGACGAAGAAATGGGAACATTTTGTGCACGATGAGAATAAGCCGCGCAGTCTTCCTTCAAATAAAGTACTTACTGTCTTTGTAGATAGCGAGAACCGCGTTTGGCTTACTACCCAGGGAGGAGGATTCTGTCGTTTTGATCCGTCCACTACCGATTTTACTTGCTATGATTCTGAAAAAGGACTGCCGAGTAATGTCGTTTACAGGATTGAAGAAGATAATAAAGGCTTGTTCTGGATTTCTACCAATAAAGGGCTGCTTTGTTTTAATCCGAAGAAGGAGACTTTCAAGGTATACACACGGGCCAACGGGTTGCTGGATAACCAGTTCAATTATCAGTCCAGCTATAAGGATGAGAACGGTAACCTGTATTTCGGGAGTATTAACGGGTTTATTTCTTTTGATCCTTCCACTTTTATAAGCAACGACTATGTGCCACCCGTTGTTATAACCGACTTTATGCTTTTCAACAAGAGGGTGACGGTGGGTGATGAGGGGTCTCCTTTAAAGCAGAGCATTACCTTATCCGATGAAATTGTTTTGAAACCGGACCAGAACTCATTCTCTTTTCGTGTGGCTGCGCTTGCATATCATGCACCTGAGATGAATACATTGATGTATAAATTGGAAGGATATGATTCTGAATGGCGTGTCGCCGGTAATGCACCGATTACGTATTCGCATCTGCCTTTTGATACTTACAGACTGATGGTGAAGGGAGCTAATAGTGACGGATTGTGGAATCCGGAAATCCGTTCGCTTGAGATACGGGTTCTCCCTCCTTTTTATTTGTCTACGGCTGCTTATGTTGTCTACATATTACTTCTGTTGGGATTAATTTGCTCTGTGTTTTTCTATTTCCGAAGAAGGGGAGTCGAAAAACACCGGCGTGATATGGAAAAATTCGAGCAGGAGAAAGAAAGGGAACTGTATATTTCGAAAATAGAATTCTTCACCAACGTGGCTCATGAGATACGTACTCCGCTTACTCTTATTAAAAGTCCTCTTGAAAGTGTACTGAAAGAGAAAGCGTTGCCGGAAAGTATAAAAACGGAACTGGAGGTTATGGATGAGAATGCCGAGAGATTATTGGCTTTAACCAATCAATTACTTGATTTTCGGAAAACAGGGAATAAAGGGTTTAAACTTAACCTTGCGGAATGTAATATGGGAGCTGTCATTCATTCGGTGTACAAACGTTTCATTCCGCTTGCCCGTAAAAGGGGGATCGACTTGAAAATCGAGTTGCCTGAAGCGGATATTTATGCGGGTGTCGATAAGGAAGCGATTATTAAAGTATTGAGTAATCTTTTCTCTAATGCGTTGAAGTACGCCGGGACTTATGCACACTTGTACTTGTCTGCCGATGATGAGGAAAGTAGTCTTTTGATTGTAATGGACAATGACGGTGAAGTGATTCCATTGGAAATGAGAGATAATATTTTTCTACCTTTTGTGCGTTATCGGGATGGGAATAAGGTGGAATCGGGAACGGGTATCGGACTGGCACTGGCTCGTTCATTGGCGGAATTGCATGGTGGGAGTTTGGTGATGGATCGTTCGCTGGATTGTAATCGTTTTATTTTTTCTATTCCGATTGTACACTGTTCTCCATGCCTCGTACCGGAAAGCAATGAAGAACTTAACGATTTACCCGAGAATCAGCCGGAAATGGGGAGTTCGGAAATGGGAAACGAGGAATTGACGACGATTCTGGTTGTAGAAGACAATAAAGATATGTTGTCGTTTCTCCAACGCCAGTTTGCCGGCCTGTATCATGTACTGGTGGCAGGTCATGGAGTGGAAGCACTTTCGGTTCTTTCCGATGCCCGGGTAAGTCTGGTAATTACGGATATTATGATGCCCGAAATGGATGGACTGGAATTGTGTGAACATCTGAAATCTAATTTGGATTACAGTCATATTCCCGTTGTGTTGCTCACGGCAAAAACTGCTATGGAACAGAAAATAGAAGGATTGGAGCATGGTGCCGATGCTTATATCGAGAAACCTTTTTCAGTAGAATATTTACGTGCTACTGTTGCCAATCTGCTGAAAAACAGGGAACAACTGTGCCGGCACTTTATGGAATCTCCCTTTATTAAAGCTGACACCATGGCGCAGTCGAAGGCCGACAAACAGTTTATCAGTAAGTTGGAGGAGTACGTAGCCCGGCATTTGGAGAATCCTGATTTATCTGTCGATGATATGGCGGGAGCGATGAACATGGGGCGGTCCAATTTCTTTAGAAAACTGAAAGGAGTGTTGGGGATAGGGCCTAATGAATATCTACGGCTTACACGACTAAAGAAAGCGGCTGCTTTATTACAGGAGAAAGAGTACGGAATTGTGGAAATAGCTTATATGGTGGGATTCAGCACCCCTTCTTACTTTTCGAACTGTTTTAAAAAACAGTTTGGTGTGTTGCCGAAAGACTTTGTTTAGCAGTAGAGACAAAATGTTTGCCGGAAAATCCCGGTAAGGATATATTGAGATGTGTGTATTTAGAATAAAGTATAAAAAAAGGAGAAATGGAAATTATGAGGAAGTTCTTTTTATGTTTAGCTGTTGTTTCAGGAGCTTGGATAGGCTTGGGTGCTCAAAAGAGAGCCGACCAGCAACATCTGATTGATCCGGAATCATTCTCGATGATTCTTTTGGGGGATCCGCAGGGATATGTCAAGTACGATATTAATCAGCCTTTGTTTGAATTGTGTACGGCATGGATTGTAGATCATATTGAAAATTTAAAGATTAAAGCAGTGCTATGTACGGGAGATGTCGTAGAGCAAAATGAGAATATTGTGCGTAACCGGAAGATGCTTAATCAAACCAGTCGCGAAATGTGGGAAGCCAGTTCGAAGGCATTTGCCAGACTCGATAACAAGGTTCCTTACATCATATCGACAGGTAATCATGAATATGGTTATAAACGCTCTGAAAACGGAATGACGCATTTCCCCGAATATTTTCCTTTTGAAAGGAATACGGCATGGAGAGACCTTTGTGTCAGTGCAATTCCAAACCGTAACGGTGTTGCTTCTTTAGAGAATGCCGCTTTCGAATTCAACGAACCGGCATGGGGAAAGATTTTGATTATCACCAGTGAGTTTGCTCCACGGGATGAGGTGCTTGATTGGGCAAAAAAACTCGCAGCAAGCGAAACTTATAAGGATAGTAAAGTCATCTTTATGACCCACGGATATCTTAATCCCGGTACTCCCCCGAAAGGCGGTACTATCCGTGATAAAGAAAAGTATGTGCTTTCTCCTATGAACGTAGGGACTCAGATCTGGGAAAAGTTGCTTTATCCTTCTTCCAATATCCGCCTTTTGATATGTGGACATACCGGTAATGGAAATAGCAAATACGAGGATAATGTCGGATACAGAATCGACAATAATACATCTGGTAAACCGATTCATCAGATGATGTTCAACGTACAGTTTTTGGGAGGCGGTCCGGAAGGAAATGGTGGTGACGGATGGCTCCGTATACTGGAATTCATGCCTGATGGGAAAACGATTAAGGTCAGGACCTATTCGCCGTTGTTCGGAATATCGGCATTGACTAAGCATTTAGCCCACCGGACAGAGTCTTACGATCAGTTTGATATTGTTCTTGAATAGATGTTGTAATTCGAATGAAAAAAATATTTAAATGATACTACGTGGCTTTGAAGGGCTGTTTTCACGAAAATCTTGTAATATTTGGTCAATTTCTAACATTCGTTTAGTTGCCCTGACCGTACATTTGTGATGTTTTAATAACCTATTGTACCTGCTTGATGCATTCTTTCTATTCTTGATGTACCCGGGAAATATGAAAGAAAACAGAGAATTCATATAGCAGGTGTTATAACCAAAATCTGGTATTAATGGAGTCTTTCTTTACTACATTTTTACAAGGCATTTAACCGGTAGTTCTTTTTCTTTTTGTATCATATATGTAATGGTTTTGATCTATTTTTGTCATCGGGGTCGTGTGTTTTTGTACTATGAAAGGAAAAGAACACACTTGCCCGAATTAAAAATGTAGAAACACAACGATTACATTAATACAAAGTTTTGGTTATCCCGTAAAATACGGGTTATTCAGTCTTTTTTTAATTTAATTTTATAGAATATGAAAAAGTTGTGCTTTTTATTTGTCTTTTCATTATTTGCTATGGGAAGTGTTTTTGCTCAAGGAGGAAGACAACCTCAGACATCAGGTGATTTTACTCGTGATCCGGGAGGTGAATTACGAAGTCTCTTACCAGAAGGGGTAACTGCATTTGTTAACAATACTCGTAAACTTATTCAACAAAAGAATATAACGGTTGCCGGAAGTAAGGAGAAAGGTTACCTCGCTTTTTTTGCGGCAACGGATGCTGCGCACGGAGAGGAATTATGGGTGACGAATGGAACTCCGGAAGGGACGAGGATTGTGAAAGATATCATTTCCGGGCCGACAAGTTCTAATGTCGTTTGGTTGACACGGTTTAATGATAAAGTCGTTTTTCAGGCAGACGATGGTGTTAATGGAGCGGAACTCTGGATTTCTGACGGAACGGAACAGGGCACTTATATGGTGAAGGATATTCATGAATTAGCTTCTTCCGATCCGAAAGGTTTTACGCAATTGAACGAAACTCAGTTTGTGTTTGCTGCTAAGAACTTTGACAGCGAGGAGTATAATGGCGGTCAACATTGGCTTTGGGTCAGTGACGGAACCGAAGAAGGAACCAAATTGATTTATGAATGTAAGATGGGGTATCCCGGGACAGATAATGGTTCTCCTTACAGTCCGTATTGCCGGGTGGGTCGCAAAGTGTTTTTTAAGGCTGATGATAAAGATGGAAAGTATGGTGAGGAGCTTTGGGTAACTGATGGGACGGAAGCCGGAACACATTTAGTGAAAGATATGAATGTAGAGCCTAATCCGGAAGTTGCAGGCGCTACCATGAGTGCAGCCATAGATGATATGGTTAACTTCTACAATGAAAAGCTTTTTTTTCAGGCTTGGTCTTACGAATACGGCGGTGAACCTTTTGCCAGTGACGGTACGGAAGAGGGAACTTATCTTATTTATGATACCCGGCCGGGGAAGGATGAGAATAACAGTCCTCAGAGTGGTTGGGTGAGCGATGCCAGTCCTACTCCCTATAATGGAAAAATATATTTCCGTGGTTGGCATGAGGAATATGGTTCCGAGCTTGCATTTACCAATTTGGAACCGGGTAATTATGGTGCATTCGATGTCAATGAAAATGTTCCCGGAACAGATGGAAAACCCAAAAACAGTTCTCCGGATGCGGGAGTGGAATTTGATGGTGTTTATATGTTTTCGGCCAATTCGGGAGGTACCGGTATGCCGTTGGGATTTGGTGGAGAGTTGCATTATACAGATGGGGAGGATGTTTATTTGCACTCTGATTTAGGTACAGGCAAACTTAATGCTTGGGTAAAAGAGCCGATTGTGGCTTCCGGAAGTATGTATTACTGGGATTCGAGTGTGCAGAACAAGGAGTGGCAGGGAAAATTATTCCGGGGAGACAGTAAATCCGGTTTTCCTGTTCGTGTAACGAATATCAAGCCGGGCGAAGGCGACAAGGTACATTCCATGAGAAATTTGGGCGGTGATGTTATTTTTGCCATCAATGAGGGTGAAGGTATTTATTGTTATCACTATCGTAAACCGGATTATGATCCTATAAAAGATGCTGATAATCTGGATATCGAATATCGTACACGTGCGGAGATAGGGACTTCCATTGAAAATATTCCTGTGAACGGAGGAAACAAAACTCAGATCTATCCGAATCCGGCAAGTGATAAATTCTTTGTGAAAACAACAGGAACCGTTAAAAAGGTCGAAATTTATGACTCTGCCGGCAGACTGGTTAAGGTTGTGGATAAACCGTCCGAGAACTCTGTCGATGTGTCTTCACTGGCCGAAGGCATGTATCTGATAAATGTACAAAGCACAGAAGGCGTTTCGTCTTCCAATCTGATTATTAAAAAATGATCTGATGCCAGTATGAAAACACAGATTTTCAGTGTGTTTTCAGTTACTTCATGTTTCATCTGCGGGTGAGGTCACCTATTCCGCATAATCCGCGGATGAGATATTTTTTATAACTATTATATAACCGCTTCATTTAATTATTAGCAGATGAATAAAGATATATTACCTAGGATGGCAGTGTTTATCATGGCTATCGTCCACATAGTATCCTCTTATGCGCAGTCGGTTCTACCGGTTTCGGGGGAGGTGCTGGATGGTAAGAACAGAGAACCGCTCATTGGTGTTACCGTAGTGGAAAAGGGAACCAAAAACGCTGCGAACGGAGATAATCCACCGTCTCCTTCAGCATTTCGGTCACGGACCCCATCGCGATGACAATTCGGTCGGCATCCGGCGCACCGTAGTAGGTGAACGGCTTGTAGTCGCGGCCCGTAATGGCGTTGATTTGCTGCATCGCCTCGTTCACCATATCGGGCACGGCATCGTAGAAACGATTGGCCGCCTCGCGGGCCTGGAAGTAGATGTCGGGATTCTGTGCGGTACCGCGCGTTACAGGGTGTTCCGGACGAAGGGCACGGGCACGGAATCCGGCCAGCGCATCCCTGTCGAGAAGAGCGGCGAGATCATCCTGCTCCATAAGCTCGATTTTCTGTATCTCGTGCGACGTACGGAATCCGTCGAAGAAGTGCAGAAACGGCACGCGCGACTTGATGGCTACCAGATGCGCCACGCCGGCGAGGTCCATTACCTCCTGAACGCTGCTGGTGGCGAGCATGGCGAAGCCCGTCTGGCGAGTGGCCATCACGTCCTGATGGTCGCCGAATATGGAAAGGGCATGTGCGGCGATGGCTCGCGCCGAGACATGGAATACGCCCGGAAGAAGTTCTCCGGAAATCTTGTACATATTGGGA
>ENA-OPAG01001714-OPAG01001714.1-human-gut-metagenome-genome-assembly--contig:-NODE-1714-length-10869-cov-2.305345_pt1 | contig 10869 bp, 11 predicted proteins | sample MGYA00241053_ERZ501422 | MGnify/ENA primary metagenome ERZ501422 (study PRJEB25962, sample SAMEA2042619) | human gut metagenome | biome: human gut; feature: human-associated habitat; material: faeces... | reverse complement strand
TGCCCTTCGGGCAATTAAAATCTTTTCTAAAGATTTTAATTGGAGTTCAGTATGAGAATGAAATATGGAAAGGCCGGGCTGGCTGCCCGGCCTTTTTTCGCGCTTGTGGTTGAAATAGGACGTGGAATGGTGTATAATACATTCGACATTGTATCCGAAAAGAGGGAATGGAATGAAAAAAGTGCTGTTCGTGGCAACGGTGGTCAAAACCCACATAATGGAATTCCATATCCCCTATCTGAAAATGTTTCAGGACATGGGCTGGGAGACAGCAGTGGCGGCGCGGAACGACTATGAAGACCCCGCCGACTGCCAGATTCCATTCTGCGATACTTACTATGACATTCCCTTTGAACGTCTCCCGTGGAAGGCGGCCAACATCAAAGCCTACCGGGAGCTGAAAGCCATTATCGACCGGGAGCATTTCGACATCATTCACTGCCATACCCCTGTGGGCGCCATGATCGCCCGTCTGGCGGCGCGGGACGCCCGGAAGCGGGGAACCAAGGTGATTTACACCGCCCACGGCTTCCACTTTTTCAAGGGTGCGCCCGTGAAAAACTGGCTGATGTTCTACCCGGCGGAATGGCTGCTTGCACCGCTGACGGATGTTCTCGTGACCATTAACAAAGAGGACTATGCCTTCGCGAAGAAGAAAATCCGCGCGAAGCGTATTGAATACGTCCCCGGCGTGGGGGTGGATACGGCGAAATTCCACGTCGGCACCGTAGACCGGGCGGAAAAGCGCCGGGAGCTGGGACTGACCGAGCAGGATTTCCTGATCCTCACCGTGGCGGAAATGACGAAAAACAAGAACCATTCTACGGTGCTCAAGGCGCTGGCGCTGCTGAAAAACGAGCCGGGCTATGAAAGCATGCACTATCTCATCTGCGGCCGGGGAGAGCAGAGGGACGCGCTGGAAGCCGAAGCGCGGCAGCTGGGCATCTGGGAGCATGTTCACTTCCTTGGCTATCGCCACGACGTGCCGGAACTGTGCCGGTGCAGCGACATATTCGCGTTTATGTCCTTCCGGGAAGGAATGCCGGTGGCGCTGATGGAGGCCATGAGCTGCGGCCTGCCTGCGGTCTGCTCGAAGATCCGGGGCAACACGGATTTGATCGAGCACGGCGTTGACGGCCTGTTTGCGGAGAACACGCCCGAGGGCGTGGCGTCGGCCATTATGAGGCTGTACCATGACCCGGCGCTGCGGGAACAGCTGGGACGCGCTGCGTCGCAGACGGTTTCCCGGTTCGACGCGAAAGCGGTACAGCAGAGAATGAAGGAAATTTACTTAAGTGTATGAACGAGGGGGGGCGGCGGCATGGCCGGAACGCTGATCATATCGCTGGATTTTGAGCTGTTTTGGGGAATGCTGGACGTGTGTCCGCTGGAGAAGTATCAGGATCACGTTCTGGGCGGCAGAAAGGCGATTCCCGGGCTGCTGGCGCTGTTTCAGAAATACGGCATCCATGCCACGTGGGCGACGGTGGGATATCTGTTCGCCAGGAGCGCACAGGAAGCGGCCTCGTTTTTCCCGGAGGAAGGTCTGCGGCCTGCTTACGATGACCCGGCGCTGAATTCCTATGCCGAGTTCTCCAAAATCGGAGAAGCGGAAGCGGACGCGCCCTGCTTTTTTGCCCCGTCTCTGGTGGAGTTGGTTGCCGAAACGCCGGGGCAGGAGATCGGCAGCCACACTTTTTCCCATTACTACTGCAAGGAAAAGGGGCAGACGGCGGAACAGTTCGCGGCGGACATGACCGCGGCGAAGGCCATTGCCGCGAAATACGGCTACACCCTGACCTCTGCGGTGCTGCCCCGGAACCAGTGCGACCCGGCGTACATCCGGGTGCTGCGGGACTTGGGTTTCACCGCCTACCGGGGAATGGAAGACAACTGGGTGGAAAATAAGGTCCACGTCCATTTTCCCCTGCGGGTACTGCGGCTGACGGACACCTATTTCCCCATCACCGGGTACGGCAGCTACACGCCAACGCAGGAAGACGGCATCTGGAACCTGCGGGGAACCCAGATGTTCCGGCCGATTTTCAGGCCGCTTCATTTCATGGAGGGCGCGAAGATTCACAGAATCAAGCGACAGATGCTCCACGCGGCGAAAAATGGTTTGACCTTCCATCTGTGGTGGCACCCCCACAATATCGGCGTCCGCACGGCGGAACACATGGCGCAGCTGGAAGAAATTTTTCGCTATTACGCCGAACTGAAAGAAAAATACGGCATGGAAAGCCTGAATATGCGGGAAGCAGCGGAAAAATAAGAGAGAAGAGGGCGGAGACATGAAGGTACTGCACGTTCTGTATTCCAAAATTTACACCGGCGCGGAAAAGGTTGCCGCCCAGATCATCAAAGCCTTTGAGGGCAGGGTGGACATGGCCTATTGCAGTCTGGAATGCGAGGAAGTCTGGGAAATTCTGGACGGCATGGGCATCCGGCACTATGGCGTGAAGGAGCTGACCCCCGCGACACTCAGCCGGGTGATTCGGGAGTATCAGCCGGACGTCATCCATGCCCACGATATGCGCACCAGCTTCGTCGCGGCGCTGTGCTGCGGCAAAATCCCCCTGATTTCCCACATCCATAACAACGCCTACGACGCCAGAGGACTGTCCGCGAAGTCCATCGCCTATCTGCTGGCGGGCTTCCGGGCAAAGCATATTTTCTGGGTCTCCAACAGCTCCTACGAGGGGTATGTGTTCCACAGGCTGTTCGCCAAAAAGAGCAGCGTGCTGTACAATATCATCGACGCCAAGCGGATTTTTGCCATGCGGGACAGTGATGAAAATACCTACGATTTCGACATGATCTACCTCGGCCGTCTGACTTATCAGAAGGATCCCCAGCGCCTGATGCGTCTGAGCGCCGCTCTGAAGGCACGCAAGCCGGACATCAAAGTGGCGGTGGTCGGTGCGGGAGAGCTGGAAGGGGAGACAAAAGCGCTGTGCGAGGAGCTGGGGCTACAGGACAACGTGCATTTTCTGGGCTTCCAGAGCAACCCCATCAAAATGGTGGCGGACAGCAAGGCGATGATCCTGACCTCCCGCTGGGAGGGAACGCCCATGTGCGCCCTGGAGGCCATGGCGCTGGGAACGCCGGTGGTCAGCACCCCGTCCGACGGGATGAAAGACCTGATCGAAAACGGCGTGGACGGATACTTAAGCGACGAAGACGTCGTGCTGGCAGAGGATATTCTGAAAATCGTGGAAAATCCTGACCATAGACGGCTTCTCTCCGAAAACGCGGCGAAGAAATTCGCCAAAATCAACGACGAAGAGAAATACAACGACACCATTCTCGCCTGTTACCGCCAGTGGGGAGGAACGCTATGAAAATATTGCAGGTCATCCCCTATTTCTGCTTCGGCGGGGCGGAAACCATGTGCGAAAATCTGACTTACGCCCTGCGGGATTTGGGCCACGACGTGGTCGTGGTGAGCCTGTTTGATGAACGGACGGAGATTTCCGGCCGCATGGAGGCAGCAGGCGTCCGCATCCGGTACTTAAGCAAAAAGCCGGGACTGGATGTGTCCGTGGTGCCGAAGCTCACGAAGATTTTCCGGGAGGAACGGCCGGACGTAGTCCACACCCACCTGAACGTGATTCTGTACGCGGTGATGGCGGCTAGATTGGCGGGGGGCATTCCCTGCGTCCACACGGTGCATAATGTGGCGAAGGTGGAGGCGGAGGGGACTGCGCAGGCCATTCTCAACCGGCTTTACTATCACCGGGGCTGGTCCGTGCCGGTGGCGCTCAGCCCGGAGGTTCAGCGGACGGTGACGGAGTTTTACGGTCTTGACCGCGTTCCGGTGATTTTTAACGGTGTAAACCTGCATCGGTGCATTCCCAAGAGGTCGTATGGGCTTGGGGACACCGTTTCCCTGCTGCACATTGGCCGGTTTGACGAGCAGAAAAACCACGCAGGATTGCTGCAAGCCTTTGCAAAGCTCCTGAAAACCCACCCCAACTGCTGCCTGAACCTTTTGGGGGACGGGCATTTGCGGGCGGACATGGAAAAATACGCCCGGGAACTGGGCATCGGCCATGCCGTCCGTTTTCTGGGAAATCAGGCGGACGTCCATCCCTATCTCCACGACGCGGATATGTTCCTGCTGCCGTCCAAATATGAGGGAATGCCCATGACCATCATCGAGGCCATGGGAACGGGACTGCCCATTGTGGCGTCCAGAGTCGGCGGCGTGCCGGATATGCTTCGGGATGGGGAGAGCGGACTGTTGATGGACTGCGACCCCGGCGAGGTGTGCGCGGCCTGCGAAAAGCTGATCGACAGCGAGGACTTGCGCAGAACCCTTGGGCAGAACGCGCTGGCGGACAGCGCCCGTTTTTCTGCGGAGACCATGGCAAAACGATACTGCGAAGAATATGAGCGCTTAACAGCGAAAAAATAAGGAGGAAGCAAAATGGAGGGCGAAACCATCTCGGTCATCATACCGGCGTATAATGTCGCTCCATGGCTTCCTCGGTGTCTGGACAGCGTCCTTGCGCAGACCTATTCAAAGCTGGAAATCATTGTGGTGGACGACGGTTCCGCCGACAACACCCGGCAGGTGATGGAGGACTATGCCGCCCGGGACGGGCGTATCAGACCGATTTTCAAGGAAAACGGCGGCGTGACCTCTGCCCGCCTTGCGGGCGTGGCGGCGGCCACGGGAGAATGGGTCGGCTTCGCCGACGGCGACGATGCCATAGACCCGGATATGTACCGCCATCTTCTGGAAAATGCCCACACTTATGACGCGGACATTTCCCACTGCGGACACCGGGTGGAGTTTCCCGACGGCAGGGTGGCCTATGTCCACAATACCGGCGGGCTGCGGCAGCAGGACAATCTGACCGGCCTGCGGGATTTGCTGGACGGTGGGCAGGTCGAGTCCAGCCTGTGTACCAAGCTGTACCGCCGGGAGCTGTTCGCCGGACTGGCGGAACGGATGAACCCCGCCATCAAGAACAACGAAGATTATCTCATGAATTACTTTCTGTTCTCCCGGGCAAAACGGTCGGTATATGAGGATTTCTGCCCCTACCGCTATATTTTGCGGGAAAATTCCGCCTCATTCCGGCAGCTGAACGAGCACAGCCTGTTCGACCCCATCCGGGTTCGGGAGCTGATCGTGGAGGACAGCTGCGACGAGATTCGAGAAGATGCCCGCCGGGCGCTGATGCGGAACCTCCTGTTTGCCTACGCCCAGCTCTCCGTGCATCCGGAAAAGAAGTATGATGACTGGCGGCGGCGGGTACGCGCTGAGCTGGAAGAACAGGAAGGGTATTTCCACCTCCTGTCAGGGCGCAACCGGCTGCTGGCAAAAATGGTTTGCACAGCGCCGTGGCTGTTCGCCCTGACGTACAGACTGTACGAGAAGCTCTTCCGGCGGGAAGAGGAACACTGAGAGGATACACTATGACGCAGCTGCCATTGATCAGCGTGATTGTCCCTGCCTATAAAGTGGAAAACTATCTGGACTGCTGTGTCCAATCCATCGTGAATCAGACCTATTCCAACCTGGAAATTATCCTGATCGACGACGGCTCCCCGGACGCCAGCGGTGCCATGTGTGACGCCTGGGCAGAAAAAGACAGCCGGATTCGGGTGATTCATCAGGAAAACGCCGGAGGCGGCGCAGCCAGAAATGCCGGGTTGGATGCGGCGCGGGGAGAACGAATTGCGTTCGTGGACAGCGACGACTATATCGCCCCTGACTGTTACCAATATCTGCACACGCTTCTGGAAGAAGGGGCGGATATCGCCGAATGTGATTTCGTGGAGACGGAGCGTAACGACGCTGTTTTCGGCACGGATGCCGGAGAGATTTCCTTCTATACACCCCTGGAAGCCATGCGCTGTCACATTCGGGATACGGCGTTTCGCCAGCTGATCTGGAACAAGCTGTACCGCCGGGAAACCGTCGGGGATATCCGGTTCCCGGTCGGGACGAAAATCGATGATGAATTTTTCACCTATCGGGTGCTGGGAAACGCGAAGCGGCTGGGTCGCTCCACCAGAAAGCTCTATGCCTACCGTCAGCAGCCGGACAGCGTTATGCACGGCGGCTTTTCGCTGCGCAGACTGGAGGGCGTTCAGGCACAGGAGCAGCGGCTGGCGTATCTGAAAACGCATATGCCGTCGCTGGAATATGAGGGCAGGGCAAATCTGTTCCTATATTGCCAGTATGCAATGCAAATGAGTATTCAGTACCTGTCCGGAGAGGAGCTGCGTCAGGCAAAGGAAAGCCTGCGGAAGACGGTTTCCGGGCTGACGCCGCTTTTGCCCAGCAGAAAGCTGTCGCCTGCCGGGAATGTGTGGCTGGTTCTGGGACAGCTGTCCTTTGAAGGCAGCTGCCGCCTGATGAATTGCTTGGAGCGCAGAAACGGGAAAGGAAGCGAATGAAATGGCGTTTTCTCATAAAATAACGGTCTTCACCCCAACCTACAACCGGGCGTACATATTGGAAAATCTCTACCGCTCCCTACAGCGTCAGAGCTTTACGGACTTTGAATGGCTGGTGGTGGACGACGGCTCCTCCGACGGGACAAAGGCGCTGTTTGAACGGTGGCAGAAGGAAGACAATCCCTTTCCTATCCGCTACTGCTACAAGGAAAACGGCGGCAAGTGCCGCGCCATCAACTACGGTCTGAAGCTGGCGCAGGGAGAACTGTTTTTCACAGTGGATTCCGACGACTACCTGACGGATGACGCACTGGAAAAGGTGGCACTCTGGGAGTCGACGCTTCCGAAAGATCAGAAATTCTGCGGCATCGTGGCAAACGGAGGACAAAGCCCTACCGAAACGCCCAACACCCGATTTGAGGAAGCGTATCTGGACGGCAACGCCTTTGATATGTACGGCAGAATCGACGGAGAGCGGGCGCTGATTTTCTATACGGAAATCCACAGAAACTACCTGTACCCGGAATTTCCCGGAGAGAAATTCATGACCGAAGCGGTGACCTGGAACCGGATGGCCTACGACGGCTACCGTATTCGCTACTACGACGACATTATCTGGATCTGGGAGTACAAGGACGACGGCCTGACCAAGGCGGGGTACAAGGTTTTTCTGGACAACCCCCGGGGAACGGCGCTGTTCTTCCGGGAAAAGGCGGTGTTCTTCCACTATCCCCTGAAAACCAAGCTGGGCATGTGGTACGGCTTCACCTGCGACGCTATGGATCGCTGTACCGACGCCCAGATTGCGGAATATATCGATATGCCCCGCTGGCTGGTTGCGCCTATGAAGACGTTCCACAACCTGCTGCAATTTATCCGAAAAAAGAGGTAATCCTATGGCAGAGAACTCCATGTATCACACCCATATCTCGGCAAAGCACCGCTGGATGGATCTGAACCTGAAAGAGGTCTGGCAGTACCGGGACTTAATCTACCTGTTCACCAAACGGAATTTCGTAGTGAGCTATAAGCAGACCATCCTTGGTCCTGCGTGGATTTTCCTGACGCCCCTGTTTACCAGTATCGTGCAGGCGTTCGTCTTCGGCGGCATTGCCGGCATCGGCACCGACGGGATTCCCACGTTCCTGTTTTACCTGTGCAGCAACGCCGCCTGGGCGTATTTTGCCAACTGCCTGACCAGCAACGCCAACACCTTTACGGCCAACGCCTATATGTTCGGCAAGGTCTATTTCCCACGGCTGACCACGCCCATCTCCAACGTCATCTCCACGGTCATCCGCTTCGGGATTCAGATGGCGCTGGTGCTGGTGTTTATGGTGTACTACCTCATTCAGGGCGTGGTGCATCCCCACTGGCTGTGGTGGCTGATGATTCCCGTGGAGCTGGTGCATCTGGGCATTCTGGGCATGGGCTTCGGCATCATCATTTCCAGCATGACCACGAAATACCGGGATCTCACGGTGTTGGTGGATTTCGGTGTGTCACTGTGGATGTACGCAACGCCGGTTGTGTATCCCCTGTCCATGCTGGGGGAGGGCTGGATGCGCACGCTGCTGCAGATCAATCCCGTCACCGAGTCCGTGGAGCTGATGCGCTATGCGATTCTGGGGCAGGGAACGGTGAACTGGGGCTACTATTTCCTGTCATGGGGCGTGACGCTGGTAATTGCGTTGCTGGGCATTGTGGTCTTCAACAAGGTGGAACGCACCTTTATGGATACGGTGTAAGGAGGGCGGACTATGAACGAACAGGATATTGCCATCCGCCTGACCGGCGTGAAAAAACGCTACAAGCTGGGGCAGATCGGCGGCGGCACGCTGACCGCCGACCTGCAGAGCTGGTGGGCGCGTGTGCGGGGAAAAGAAGACCCCAATCTGCCCGTGAATATGGATCAGCGCCTGGTAGGGCAGACCTTTATGGCGCTGAACGGCGTTGACCTGACGGTACACAAGGGCGAGGCGCTGGGCATCATCGGCTGCAACGGCGCGGGAAAAAGCACGCTACTGAAGCTGCTGTGCCGCGTCACCGCGCCCACCGAGGGTGAGATTGACATCTACGGCCGCATCGCCTCCATGCTGGAGGTGGGAACCGGGTTCAACGGGGAAATGACCGGCCGGGAGAATATCTACATGAACGGTGCGATCCTCGGCATGACCAAAGCGGAGATCGACGCCAAAATGGAGGACATCATCGAATTTTCCGAGGTGCGGGACTTTATCGACACCCCGGTGAAGCGGTATTCCTCGGGCATGTTCGTCAAGCTGGCCTTCTCCGTCGCCGCGCATCTGGACAGCGAGATCATGATCATGGACGAGGTGCTGGCGGTGGGCGACTTCCTCTTCCAGCAGAAGTGCGAAAAGCGGATGAAGGAGCTGATGGCCGGCGGCACCACGGTGATCCTGGTGTCCCACTCCATCGAGCAGATCGAGCGCATGTGCAGCAAGGTGGCATGGCTGTCCTTTACGTCAGCCACAACATGGGAACCATCCGTCAGCTGTGCGACCGGTGCATCGTGATGGACAAGGGAAAGATCATCTTTGACGGAGATGTAGAGGACGCCATCGGGGTATATGCCAAGGGCAATATGCTGGCGCTGCAAAGCGATTACGACGTGTCCAAAATCAAGCGTATGGAAGGCATTACGGAGGCGTGTCACCTCAACGCGGTGCATCTGGACTGCGGCAGTATGGCGCGGGAGAAAAAGCTGTGCTTTTCGCTGGATTATGACAGCAGGCGCGAAATCCCCGACGTGATGCTCCGCTTTGTGGTGTGCAGCGCCGGGGGCGCCGCCGTCGGAACGGCCTATTCCCAGACCTTTACCCTCCGGCCGGGAGAAAGCACGGTGCAGCTGGAATTTGACGGAAAAAATCTTGCCCCCGGGGAGTATGTAGGCGACCTCATTACCATTTCCTACGACGGCACAACCCAGACCCGCCACGATATCGTAGTGCGCGCCTTCGCCTTTACCGTGGAGGAGGACGAGCCGCTGTACAATATGAAGTGGAACACCAACGGCTGGGGCAGCATCCACTTTGACGACGTCCGGGTTCTGGAGGGGAAGAATGGCTAAGATCAAGCGGTTCTTTGAGTGTTTGGTGCCGGTGTCGGTGTGCAATCTGGAATGTCCCTACTGCTACATCATTCAGGAAGACAGACGGAAAATGGCGCTGGCGGACATGCCCTATTCCCCGGAGCACATCGCCCGGGCGCTGCGCCCGGAACGGGTGGGGGGAACGTGCTTTATCAGCATCTGCGGCGCGGGAGAGACGCTGGTGCAGAAAGAGGTTGTCCCCATCGTGGGGGAGCTGCTGAAAGAGGGGCATTTTGTCAATATCACCACCAACGGGACGCTGAGCCGCCGCTTTGACGAGCTGATCGAAGCCTGCGGGGAGAACATCGGCCATCTGCACCTTTCCTTCTCCATGCACTATACGGAGCTGCTGCGCAAAGGCTGGGTGGAGACGTTTTTCGACAACATCCGGAAAATGCGCGACGCCGGGGCGTCCATTCTGTTACAGCTGAACCTGTGCGACGAGTATGTTCCTTACATCGAGGAAATTCAGCGGCTGTCCATGGAAAAGGTGGGGGCGTACCCTCAGGTAGCGCTGACGAGAGACGAGCAGCGCAAGCCCTTTGGCATCTTTACCAAGGGAACGCGGGAAGAATACCTCGCCAACGGCGAAAAATTCCACTCGCCGCTGTTTGATTTCACCACGAAAAATTTCTGCGTGAAGCGGAAGGAATTCTGCTTCGCCGGGGACTGGTCGGGAACGCTGAATTTACAGACCGGCGTGCTGACCAAATGCTATGCCGATTACGACGGTGTGAACATTTTCGAGGATGTGGATGCGCCCATTCCCTTTGAAGCGGTGGGAAAGCATTGCGGCAGTCCCTACTGCATCAATTCCAGCCACTTTATGAGTCTGGGGGTGATCCCCAGCCTGAAAACGCCTACATATGCCCAGCTGAGAAACCGGCCGGAGGCTAAGTGGTACACGCCGGAGATGGAAGCGTTTCTCAGCGGGAAGCTGGCGGACAGCAACAGCGTTTTTGTCGGCAAGCTCCGCTACTACCGTTCCCGGCTCACGGTGAAGGAGCTGAAAAAGTGGTATCCTGATTCATGGCTCCACAGCTTCCTGCGCCGGGGAAAGCGGACGGTTTTCAAAATTCTGCGTCTGGACAGACGGGAGAGATGACAACAATGCGCATTGCGGATTCCCTGAAACGATTCCTGCGCCCGGTCTACTGGTGGTATCACAGACGGTGGGAGCACCATCTGGAACGGAAGCGCCGCCTGAAAAAGTGGCGGGAGATCGTATTCCCTCTGGGGCAAAAGGTCTATCTGATCGGAACGCCATCCCATGACAATCTGGGGGACAGCGCGATCGTTCTGGCGCAGAAGGCGTTCATCAAGTCCTGCGGCTACAATGG
>ENA-OPAG01001712-OPAG01001712.1-human-gut-metagenome-genome-assembly--contig:-NODE-1712-length-10875-cov-2.691312_pt1 | contig 10875 bp, 9 predicted proteins | sample MGYA00241053_ERZ501422 | MGnify/ENA primary metagenome ERZ501422 (study PRJEB25962, sample SAMEA2042619) | human gut metagenome | biome: human gut; feature: human-associated habitat; material: faeces... | reverse complement strand
AGTCCCATGCGGGTTATGATAGCTCGTACTTGTTCATGTTGTTTGGCACCACCCGAATGACACGTGCTGATGAATCGGTGTTTGCTGACGGCTGCGGAGAAGGGGTGACGGTAGTAGGAGTTACCTTATTATCAGTGTGTTGAATGTCATTTTCTTCGTTCAGAACAATGGGTGCGGTAGCCGCCTTATAAATTTTTAATCCGCCGGAAAGGTTGCGCACTTTATCGTATCCATGCTGAGAAAGTATACGGTAGGCTAAATATCCTCTTAGGCCGACGGCACAGAACACGTATACGGGTTTGTCTTTGGGAATTTCGTCAATGCGGTCACGTATTTCATCCAATGGTATGTTGACTGCGCCCGGCAATGATCCTAAAGAGAATTCATCGGGTGTCCGTACGTCCAATAGAAATTCGTGTTCCAGCCGGATATCGCGCAGATCGCGCCAATAAACAAGCTTCACTTTTTCTGCAATGATATCTTCGGCCACGTAACCTGCAATGGCTACCGGATCTTTGGCCGATGAGAACGGAGGTGCATATGCCTGTTCCACTTGCGTCAGGTCGTAGATGGTGCCTTGATGTTTGATAATAAGTGCAAATTCATCGATACGCTTGTCAACTCCGTCGTAGCCGACAATCTGCGCACCGTATAGTTTACCGCTTTCTTTATCAAACGTGATTTTGATACTCATCTGGGTAGCATCCGGATAATAACCGGCATGTGAAGAAGAATGAGTGGTTGATGAGACGTAGGCTATTTCTGCTTGTCGCAGGCGTTTACCGGGCAATCCGGTGGTCGCTACGGTGAGGTCGAATACTTTGGCAATGGAAGTACCGATAGCTCCTTCATATTTGATTTTTGCTCCTAAAAGATTGTCGGCAACGATACGGCCTTGCCTGTTGGCAGGGCCTGCGAGGTAGTTCAACCAGGGTTTTCCCGTGATCGGATGGCGGTATTCAATGGCATCGCCGATTGCATAGATCGCTTCATCTGAGGTTTGCAGGAAGTCATTTACGGCAATACCGCCGGCTTCTCCGATTGTCAGTCCGGCAGCACGTGCCAATGTCGTTTCCGGACGTACGCCGATGGAGAGTATGACGATATCCGCCTGAATCGATTGCCCGTTTTTGAATATTACTTTCAGTTCTTTTCCTGTTCTCTCAAAGGAGGCGACCGCTTGTTCCAGATATAAATTCACTCCTTTATCCATCAGATGCTGATGTACGAGGGAAGCCATCGAGAAATCGATGGGAGTCATTACCTGATTGGCCATCTCTACGATCGAGACCTTAGCTCCCAACGCATGTAAGTTTTCTGCCATTTCCAGACCGATAAATCCGGCCCCGATAACCACTGCTTTACGAACAGGGTGTTCATGGATATATTTTTTTATCCGGTCCGTATCATAGACATTTCTGAGTGTAAAGATGCCGTCGGAATCGATCCCCGGCAGAGGTGGTCTGACCGGTATTGCACCGGTAGAGATCAATAATTTGTCGTAACTTTCTTCGTATGTATCCTCACTGTTGAGACGTACGGTCACTGTTTTTTTCTTGCGGTCGATAAAGATAACTTCATTTTCTGTACGTACATCCACACGAAAACGTACGGAAAAAGCTTCGGGAGTCTGTACGAATAATTTTTCACGATCGGTTATCACATCTCCGATATAATAAGGTAATCCACAGTTAGCGTAAGAAATATACTTACCTTTTTCAAGGAGAATGATTTCCGATGTTTCGTCCATTCTTCTGATTCGGGCGGCAGTGGTTGCTCCACCTGCTACACCTCCAATGATGATAATTTTCATATTTATTTTAGTTGTAAATAGTTTCCTTTGGAAATAATAACGTTCAATAAATATAAAAAGTTCATGAACTACGGAAAATACTTTCAGCTTTCAGTTCTCGATCCCTAATTTTTAGGTTCTCGGCTTTCAATTCCCAACACTTAACTTTCAACTCTCAATTTTCAACTTCCAACTACACAAGCATTTTATCCTCAAATAAAGAATTGCTGAGAGCTTGTAGCGCTTTTTTCTTATCACTGGTTTTCACAACAACGGATACGTCGTTGTTGGTGCTCCCATAAGAGATCATGCGTAGTGGGATGTCTTTCAATGCTTCCATAATTTTTGCTTCGAATCCGGTATATTGCCATTTCATGTTACCTACGATGGAGATGATGGACATATGATCTTCTACTGTGACGTTTGCATATTTCGATAATTCGCGGATGATGCGTGGCAATGCTTCGTTGTTGTCCGTCGCAATAGAAATATCGGTACTGGAGGAGGTGAGCAGACACAATGATGTCTGGTATCTGGCAAATGTGTCGAAAACCTTACTGGTGAACAGATAAGGGCGCAAGGCATGATTGGATTCGAATTTAAGATAGAATATCGAGTCCTTTGCGGCAATGGCTTTTATAATACGATCGTCTTGGCTTTTGGAAATAAGTGTGCCTTCGGCTTGAGGTTCTATCGAACTGAGCAATCGTACCGGAATGTCTTTTTGGCGGGCCGGTGCAATACAAAAAGGATGGAGGATTTTTGCTCCGAAGTATGCCAGACGTTCAGCTTCTTCAAAACTCAGTTTCTTTATGGGAGTGGTATTTTTTACGATACGCGGGTCGTTATTGTGCATACCGTCTATATCAGTCCATATTTGAATTTCTTCAGCATTGATAGCTGCTCCGATGAGTGAAGCGGTGTAGTCGCTTCCACCCCGTTTGAGGTTATCTGTTTCGTTGTAGGCGTTTTTACAGATGAACCCTTGGGTGATAAATAGTGGAATTCCTTTGTATTTCTTTATTAGTTCCGACAAATGTTTTTCAATGTATTCCATATCCGGTTCACCATCGGGGCCTATACGCATAAAGTCGAAAGCGGAAAGGAGTACATTGCTTTTTTTTTGTTCTTTCAAATAAAAGCTCATTAATGCTGTACTGATGAGTTCGCCTTGTGCAACTATTTCTTTTTCATCGGCAACTGTAAATGAGTTGCGGGTGAAATTCCAAAGTAAGCGAAAGCGATCCAGAATATAATCTATGGCTTGTCGCTTTATACAATCATCTTTTAATAATTTGTTGGCAAAATCCACAAAATAGAATTCAAGCTTAGTGATTTCGTTGTGAGCCTCGTCTATTTCTCTGTTGAAGATGTACGAAACTATTTTCTCCAGATGGTCTGTGGTGCCTGCTGTGGCGGAGAGTACAACTATTTTAGGATGATCATCACTAATCAGATTTGCTACATTCTTCATTCTTTCTACAGAACCGACAGAGGTTCCACCAAATTTACAGACTTTCATTGTTTCTTGTTTTTTAATACGGTTATTCTTGTTTTTATTTTCATAACCACCTTTTCATTTCAGTTCGTTTTTATCAAAATGAAAAGGAGGGAGAGATGTTTCTTATTTTCGAACTATAATCGAAAAATGCTGTTATAAAGCGGATTATACAATTAGTAGACTCTTCTTTGCTGTGACATCTCAGCTATAAAAAATCAAATGGCATGCCAAAGGTTTGGGTGATAAGATGAAAAGACGTATATTTGCGAATCCTGTTTTTACCGCTCTTTTGAATCATGAGTAAAATTCTTATTATCGATGATGAAGCCCAGATTCGTAGCTTGTTAGCACGAATGATGGAGCTGGAAGGATATGAGGTGTGTCAGGCCGGTGATTGTAAATCGGCATTGAAACAATTGGAACTTCATTCTCCCGATGTGGCTTTGTGTGATGTATTTCTTCCGGATGGAAACGGCGTTGATTTAGTGTTGGCCATTAAAAAAACGGCTCCCAATGTGGAGGTTATTCTTCTCACAGCCCATGGCAATATTCCGGATGGGGTACAGGCTATTAAAAACGGTGCTTTTGATTATATCACAAAAGGGGATGACAATAATAAAATCATCCCTTTAATCAGCCGCGCTGTAGAGAAGGCACGGATGAATGTACGTCTTGAGAAACTGGAAAAGAAGGTGGGACAGATGTATTCGTTTGATTCTATTTTGGGCGATTCTAAGGCGTTGAAAGCGGCTGTACAATTGGCTCAAAAGGTATCTGTGACTGATGTCCCGGTGTTATTGACTGGTGAGACGGGGACCGGTAAGGAGGTGTTTGCACAAGCTATTCATTATAATAGTAAACGTGGAAAACAGAATTTTGTAGCTGTCAATTGTTCCTCATTTAGTAAGGAACTGCTGGAGAGTGAAATGTTCGGTCATAGAGCCGGTTCTTTTACCGGGGCATTGAAAGATAAGAAAGGGCTTTTTGAAGAAGCCAATAATGGTACTATTTTTCTGGATGAGATTGGAGAAATGGCTTTTGAATTGCAGGCGAAATTACTCCGTATTCTTGAAATCGGTGAATATATAAAGATAGGAGATACCAAACCGACTCGGGTGGATGTGCGTATTATTGCCGCTACTAATCGTAATCTGCCGGAAGAAATAGTAGCCGGACGTTTTAGGGAGGATTTATTCTATCGTCTTTCTGTTTTTGAGATACATCTTCCACCATTGCGTGAACGTAGTGGCGATATTAAAATCTTGGCGGAGGCATTTGTCCGTAAATTCTCAGAGAAACTTTCTTATTCGGTGACGAAAATGTCTCCGGAATTTCTTGTTGCGCTTAGCCAACAATGCTGGAAAGGAAATATTCGTGAATTACGGAATGTGATTGAACGTAGTTTGATAGTATGTGACGGAGAATGCTTGGATGTATGCGATCTGCCTCTTGAAATACAAAACAGTCATTATGAACGGTCGGATGAAGCGGCCGCTCCGGGAAGTTTCGAACTGGCAGCGATGGAACGGCGGCATATTGCCCGTGTATTGGAGTATACCAAGGGAAATAAAACCGAAACTGCCCGTTTATTGAAGATCGGGCTTACCACATTATACCGTAAAATTGAAGAATATAAACTTTGATGAATGATGCATTGATAGGGTGTGATACTGTTATACCTTTTTAATTAATCCGATATATATCCGTTAGGAAAAGTCGATATGGTACAAGTGTGCCGGGGCTTTTCAAAATAGTGTAATCCTTTTCAAAATGGAAGGGTTACACTATTTTTGTGTGTGCCTGTCGTTGAATATAATTTATTGATATATAATCGATTATGATATAATCTTCTCTTTTGGCATATATTTGGCATATAGCAAGTCTGGTAAAAACAATTAATAACAATTTAAAAACAAGGTAAAAACATGGGAATAACATTATCATTCATTTTCTGCCTGTTTAGCGGCTTTGCTTGCTTCTGGCTATTTTGGAAATGCGTAGATTGGTTTGAGAATATTTAGAAAGAGGAGAATTAGAGTTATGTATACAATACTATTTGTAATAGGTATCGCAATCTTCGGTTATCTGATGTATGTGCTCATCAGACCCGAAAAGTTTTAAACTACTTTTTATCGTATTAAAGCAATGAATACAGAAATATTAGGTGTGGCTTTGCAAATTGTCCTGATGGTGGTATTGGCCTATCCATTGGGAAAATACATTGCCAGGGTTTATAAGGGAGAGAAGACGTGGTCGGACTTTATGGCTCCCGTGGAGAAATTAATTTATAAGGTATGCGGCATCGATCCGAAGGAGGAAATGAACTGGAAACAGTTTTTAAAGGCATTATTGATTTTGAATGCTTTCTGGTTTTTCTGGGGGATGGTTCTTTTGGTCAGTCAGGGATGGTTACCGTTGAATCCCGATGGAAACGGTCCGCAAACTCCTGATCAGGCATTCAATACTTGCATCAGCTTTATGGTGAACTGTAATTTGCAGCACTATAGTGGCGAAAGCGGATTGACGTACTTCACACAACTATTCGTTATCATGCTCTTCCAGTTTATTACGGCGGCAACCGGTATGGCGGCCATGGCGGGTATGATGAAAGCGATGGCTGCTAAAACGACCAAGACTATCGGTAATTTCTGGCAATTTCTTGTGGTGAGTTGTACCCGTATTTTACTGCCACTTTCTTTAATTGTAGGTTTCATTCTTATTCTACAAGGAACTCCGATGGGATTTGACGGAAAGATGAAAGTTACTACTTTGGAAGGTCAGGAACAGATGGTTTCACAAGGTCCTGCGGCTGCTATTATACCTATCAAGCAATTAGGAACGAATGGGGGTGGCTATTTTGGCGTCAACTCTTCACATCCCTTGGAAAATCCGACTTTCCTCACAAATGCAGTGGAGTGTTGGTCTATTCTGATTATCCCGATGGCAATGGTGTTTGCTTTTGGATTCTACGTAAAACGGAAAAAGTTAGCGTATAGCATATTTGGTGTAATGCTGGTTGCATATTTAATCGGAGTCTTTATTAATGTAAGCCAGGAAATGGGAGGAAATCCCCGTATTGATGAGATGGGAATTTCTCAGGCCGGCGGAGCGATGGAAGGCAAGGAGGTACGTATCGGTGCGGCTTCCGGTGCACTTTGGAGTGTAACGACTACGGTCACATCCAATGGTTCTGTCAACAGTATGCATGATTCTACCATGCCGCTCAGTGGTATGATCGAGATGTTGAATATGCAGATCAATACTTGGTTTGGTGGTGTCGGTGTAGGTTGGATGAATTATTACACTTTTATTATTATAGCAGTGTTTATCAGTGGATTAATGGTAGGGCGTACACCGGAATTTTTAGGAAAGAAAGTAGAGGCCCGCGAAATGAAAATAGCGACCATTGTGGCATTGCTTCATCCGTTTGTGATTTTGGTAGGCACGGCTTTATCCAGCTACCTGTACGCACATCATCCGGAGTTCGTGACGAGTGAAGGCGGCTGGTTGAACAACCCAAGTTTTCATGGATTGAGCGAACAGCTTTACGAGTATACTTCTTCTGCGGCCAACAATGGTTCCGGTTTCGAAGGGCTGGGAGATAATACTTATTTTTGGAATTACTCATGCGGTATAGTACTTATTCTGAGTCGTTTTATTCCGATTGTAGGTCAGGTGGCCATCGCCGGGTTGCTGGCTCAAAAGAAATTCATTCCGGAGAGTGCAGGTACTTTGAAAACGGATACGGCAACTTTTGGTGTTATGACTTTTGCTGTTATTTTCATTGTGGCTGCTTTGTCATTCTTCCCGGTACACGCATTGAGCACGATTGCCGAACATTTTAGCTTATAAAAAGTAAAAAGGAGAAAGAAAAGTATGAAAAATAATAAATCCGCTTCTTTATTTCAAAAGGAGCAAGTTATGGAAAGCTTGAAGCAGTCGTTCGTGAAATTGAACCCACGGATGATGATAAAGAATCCGATTATGTTTACCGTGGAGATAGTGACTGCCATTATGCTCGCTGTCACGATCCTTTCATTGGGAACAACAGAATACGGTACTTTCGGATACAATTTTGTCGTGTTTGTGATACTGTTCATTACCTTATTGTTTGCCAATTTTGCCGAGGCTATTGCCGAAGCGAGAGGAAAGGCGCTAGTTTGCGTAAGACCCGTGAAGAGACTCCCGCAAAGGTACTCGTAGGAGATAAAGTACAGACAGTAAGCAGTTCGAAATTGAAGAAAGGTGATATTTTCATTTGTGAGGCAGGGGATACGATTCCTGCCGATGGTGAAATAATCGATGGGTTGGCTTCTATCGATGAGAGTGCGATCACTGGAGAATCGGCACCGGTAATCAGAGAGGCCGGAGGTGATAAAAGTTCTGTAACCGGTGGTACGAAAGTGCTTTCTGATAACATTAAAGTGTTGGTTACACAACAACCCGGAGAGAGCTTTTTAGATAAAATGATTGCATTGGTAGAAGGTGCTACCCGTCAGAAAACGCCGAATGAAATTGCATTGACTATTTTATTGGCAGGTTTTACATTGGTTTTCGTAATTGTCTGTATAACCTTGATCCCTTTTGCCGATTATACGAATGTCGACCATCCGGGCACAACGATTTCCATTGCCGCAATCATTTCTTTGTTCGTTTGTTTGATTCCCACTACTATTGGCGGTTTACTGTCCGCTATCGGTATTGCCGGGATGGATCGTGCTTTGCGGGCAAATGTGATTACGAAGTCGGGTAAAGCTGTTGAGACGGCAGGGGATATCGATACCTTGCTGCTCGACAAAACCGGGACAATTACCATAGGTAACCGGAAAGCGACCAGATTTCACGCAGCTCCCGGTATCAATGAGCGTAGCTTTATTGAAGTTTGTTTATTGGCATCCTTATCCGATGAGACTCCGGAGGGAAAATCCATCGTAGAGTTGGGGCGCGAATCCGGACTCCGAATGAGAAATCTGAATACGACGGGTGCTCATATGATTAAATTTACAGCCGAGACCAAATGTTCGGGTGTTAATCTGGCCGATGGGACTCAGATCCGTAAGGGGGCTTTTGATGCGATTCGTCAGATGGTAGAGAAAGCCGGAAATAAATTTCCGAAAGAAGTGGAAGAGGTAATTGCATCTATTTCCGGTAATGGTGGTACGCCGTTAGTGGTTTGTGTAGACCAGAAAGTGAATGGTGTCATCGAATTGCAGGATATTATTAAACCGGGTATTCAGGAACGTTTTGAACGTCTGCGTAAAATGGGAGTGAAGACTGTAATGGTGACAGGTGACAACCCTTTGACTGCTAAATACATTGCAGAGAAAGCCGGAGTAGATGATTTTATAGCAGAAGCCAAACCGGAAGACAAGATGGAATATATTAAAAAAGAGCAGCAATCCGGTAAATTGGTAGCAATGATGGGAGACGGAACGAACGATGCTCCTGCTCTGGCACAAGCCAATGTGGGTGTAGCCATGAATAGCGGTACACAGGCAGCAAAGGAAGCCGGTAATATGGTTGACTTGGATAACGATCCGACGAAATTGATCGAGATTGTGGAAATCGGTAAACAATTGTTGATGACACGTGGTACGCTGACTACTTTCTCTATTGCCAATGACGTGGCCAAATATTTCGCAATTGTTCCTGCCTTGTTTATGATTGCTATTCCTGAACTGGCTGCTCTGAATATCATGCATCTGCATAGTCCTGAAAGCGCCATTCTTTCGGCAGTCATTTTTAATGCGATTATTATTCCGATTCTGATTCCGCTGGCTTTGCGTGGTGTGCAATACAAACCGATAGGTGCAAGTGCTTTGCTTCGCCGTAATCTGCTGATCTATGGTGTGGGTGGTGTGATTGCTCCTTTCGTGGGAATCAAATTGATAGATTTAGTAGTAGGTTTATTCTTTTAATTAAAAAACAATAGCAATGAAAACTTTATTGAAGTCATTAAAAATAACACTTGCTTTTTGTGTCTTTTTCTCCGTGTTCTATATCCTTATCCTGTGGGTGTTCGCACAGGTAGCAGGTCCTAATAAAGGAAATGCCGAGGTGGCTACGCTGGATGGGAAAGTAGTGGGAGCAGCCAATGTGGGTCAGATGTTTACAAAAGATATTTATTTCTGGGGACGTCCTTCTTCTGCCGGTGACGGGTATGATGCTACGAGTTCCTCTGGTAGTAATAAAGGGCCTACGAATCAAGAATATCTGGATGAAGTGAAAGCGCGTATTGATACTTTCCTTGTACATCATCCTTATTTGAATCGTGCGGATGTGCCTGCCGAAATGGTTACGGCCAGTGGTTCGGGACTGGATCCTAATATCACTCCTCAATGTGCGTATGTACAAGTGAAGAGAGTAGCACAAGCACGTGGATTAACAGAAAAACAAGTAAGAGCGATTGTTGATAAAAGCATAGAAAAACCGTTTTTGGGGTTGTTGGGAACAGAAAAGGTGAATGTCTTGAAATTGAATATCGCTTTAGAGGAAAGCAATAAGTAGATGAAGATTGAGCAGCGTTCCTGTCCGGACCGTTTGGGTTATGCCGCGGTTCAAATTAACAGGGTTGGATGGGGCGCTGCTTTTTTACAGGAACATAAAATAGAATTAGATAAGAAGTATGAAAAGTTTTTTTAGTAAAAAGAGTATTTTAGGAACAATGGCTGTAGCAGCCGTATGTATGTTGGGAACTAGCAATGCACCAGCACAAGAGGTTACTATACAAGGTGATTTGGTAAGTTCGTATGTATGGCGTGGTATTTATCAGGGGGGAGCCGCTTCCTTTCAGCCGACTTTGGGATTTAGCGTAGGTAATTTCTCGCTTACTGCATGGGGCTCAACCAGTTTGAGTGAGAGTAATAAAGAAATTGACCTAACCGCAGCTTATAAGTTTGGTGAAGCGGGACCGACACTTTCTGTAGCCACTCTTTGGTGGGACGGACAAGCTGATGTGGCTAATGGAGAACTTACCAATAATTATTTCCATTTTAAAAGTGGAGACACCGGACATCATTTTGAAGCAGGGTTAGCTTATACGCTTCCTATTGAAAAGTTCCCGTTATCTATCGCATGGTATACCATGTTTGCCGGTGCTGACAGAAAAACGACTGATGAGGGGGAGGAAAAGCAGGCATACTCTTCTTACGTAGAACTGAATTATCCGTTCAGTGTGAAAGGAGTTGATCTGAATGCTACTTGTGGAGTGGTTCCTTATAAGACTCCGCAGTATAATGTGAATGGGTTTGCAGTGACGAACCTAGCTTTGAAAGCAACGAAAGCAATAAATTTTAATGATAAGTTTTCATTGCCTATATTTGTACAGGCTATATGGAATCCACGTTTGGAGGACGCCCATTTAGTATTTGGCGTAACTTTAAAACCATAAATTAAATTAACTCATGAATTATTAGTGTGTGAACCCGTGATGATCGTGATGATTGTCACGGGTTAGAATGTTTTAAAAAACAGATAAAGATGGATGATAGAGAACAAAGTGTACAGCATTTCTTGGATCTGATTAAGAGATCCCACCGGGGTAAGTTTAAAATCTATATCGGTATGATAGCCGGTGTGGGAA
>ENA-OPAG01001710-OPAG01001710.1-human-gut-metagenome-genome-assembly--contig:-NODE-1710-length-10889-cov-3.131623_pt1 | contig 10889 bp, 10 predicted proteins | sample MGYA00241053_ERZ501422 | MGnify/ENA primary metagenome ERZ501422 (study PRJEB25962, sample SAMEA2042619) | human gut metagenome | biome: human gut; feature: human-associated habitat; material: faeces... | reverse complement strand
AGTAGAGATGGGGTTTCACCATGTTGGTCAGGCTGGTCTCGAACTCCCGACCTCATTATTGAGCGTAACAGCCGTTATGGCCAAAGACATCCGTACAGCAGTATTCAAAGTATCACAGATGCATTGTGAAAATTGTGAACGGAAAGTGAAGAATAATATCAAGTTTGAGAAAGGAGTAAAGGAGTTCTCTACGGACTTGAAAACAAGGACGGTGTCCATTACCTACGACGCTGACAAAACAAATGTAGAGAAACTCAAGGCCGGTTTCAAGAAATTCAATTACGAAGCGGAATTTGTGGAAGAAGCAAAGCAGGCGGAAAAGAAGTAATTTGAACAAACGGCCCGTAAATGTTGTTTATTTAGTAATGAGTGAATAGCAGCCAATGCTTATCACTCATCACTAACCACTAATCACTAAATAAATTATGGGTACTATTACAAAGAAGGCATTTCCCGTACTGAACATGCACTGTGCGGGATGTGCCAATAATGTTGAAAAAACAGTTCGCAAGCTGCCGGGCATTGTAGATGCTTCGGTAAATCTTGCCACCAATACACTCTCCGTCTCGTATGAAGCCGACAAACTGGCTCCCGGAGAGATCCGGGCGGCTGTGCTTTCCGGAGGGTACGACCTTATCATAGAAGAAGAAAACCTGAAAGAGGAACGGCGCGAGGAAGCACAACACCAGCACTATCGCAAGCTGAAAATGCAGGTCGTCGGTGCTTGGGTATTCGCTGTTCCGATGTTGCTTTTGTCTATGGTCTTCATGCATGTGCCATATTCAAGCGAGATACAGCTATTGCTGACCCTTGCGGTGATGATTCTTTTCGGCGGTTCGTTTTACACGGGCGCATGGAAGCAGGCGAAGTTAGGACGTAGTAACATGGATACGTTAGTAGCCCTTAGCACGTCCATCGCATTTCTGTTCAGTGCATTCAATACTTTCTTTCCGGAGTTCTGGTATAGTCGCGGCTTGGAGCCGCATGTCTATTACGAGGCTTCCGTAGTTATTATTGCTTTCGTGCTGACCGGCAAATTAATGGAAGAGCGTGCAAAAGGCAACACAACTGCCGCAATTAAAAAGCTCATGGGGTTGCAGCCGAAAGTTGCACGCGTATTACGCAATGGAATTGAGGAAGAAATCTTAATCGACCAGTTACAGGTTGATGATCTGGTAGTTGTCCGCCCCGGCGAACAGATTCCGGTAGATGGGGTTCTTGCCGAAGGAGATTCTTTTGTGGATGAAAGCATGATTAGCGGTGAACCGATTCCGGTAGATAAGAAGAAGGGAGATAAAGTGCTTGCCGGCACCATCAATCAACGTGGCTCGTTCATCATCAAGGCATCACAAGTAGGCAGTGAAACGGTTCTTGCCCGCATCATCCGCATGGTGCAGGAAGCACAGGGAAGTAAAGCCCCCGTACAGCGTATTGTCGACCGTGTGACGGGTATCTTCGTTCCGGTGGTGCTTGGCATCGCCGTACTGACTTTCGTACTTTGGATGGTAATAGGCGGAACGGAATATTTCTCATATGCCATGCTATCTGCCGTTTCCGTATTGGTGATTGCTTGCCCTTGTGCATTGGGACTGGCTACTCCTACGGCTTTGATGATAGGTATCGGTAAGGCTGCCGATCATCATATTCTGATAAAAGATGCTGTGGCACTGGAACAGATGCGAAAGGTAAATGTTGTGGTATTGGATAAGACCGGTACATTGACACAAAATCTGATGCAGGTGTACGAGCCCGGTTTCTATGCATTGAAAGAGAGAGGTATCCTTTCGGATGACGATATCAGTAAGTTGGTAATGGAGGGAATCAGTGCCAACTCTACGGCTTTTCTTGAAGAAACGGACGATGGTGGCAAGCCGAAAGGTGTCGGTAATCCGACAGAAGTCGCGTTGTTGCTGTGGCTGAATTCTCAGCACCGTAATTATTTGGAGTTGCGTGAACAAGCCGGTGTGTTGGACCAGCTTACTTTTTCTACCGAGCGTAAATTTATGGCAACATTGGTACAGTCTCCTCTCATCGGGAAGAAGGTATTGTATATAAAAGGTGCGCCTGAGATCGTGTTGGGAAAATGTAAAGAGGTGGTACTCGATGGTAAACGGATAGATGCAACGGAATATCGTTCCACTGTGGAAGAACAGTTGTTAGGGTATCAGAATATGGCGATGCGTACTTTGGGTTTTGCTTTTAAAATAGTGGACGATCATGCTCCGGATGATTGTGTGGCATTGGTTGCGGAAAATGACCTGAACTTCTTGGGAGTGGTTGCCATTTCCGATCCGATCCGCCCTGATGTACCTGCTGCTGTGGCAAAATGTCAATCGGCAGGCATCGATGTTAAGATAGTGACAGGTGATACTCCGGGTACCGCTACGGAAATAGCTCGGCAGATCGGACTTTGGAAACCGGAAGATACGGAGCGTAATCGAATTACGGGCACTGCATTTGCAGATCTCACGGATGAGGAGGCTTTGGATCGGGTGATGGACTTGAAAATAATGTCCCGTGCCCGGCCTACCGATAAACAGCGTTTGGTACAACTGCTTCAGCAAAAAGGAGCCGTTGTTGCCGTAACCGGTGACGGAACAAACGATGCACCTGCTTTGAATCATGCGCAGGTAGGACTTTCAATGGGTACGGGAACTTCCGTTGCCAAAGAGGCCAGTGATATTACATTGCTGGATGATTCGTTCAATAGCATTGGAACCGCCGTTATGTGGGGACGTTCGCTTTATAAAAACATTCAGCGTTTTATCGTATTCCAGCTTACCATCAATTTTGTGGCGTTGCTCATTGTGCTGCTCGGATCGTTCGTGGGGACAGCCTTGCCTTTGACCGTAACTCAAATGCTGTGGGTGAACCTTATTATGGATACTTTTGCTGCTCTGGCTCTTGCTTCGATTCCGCCCAGTGAGGATGTAATGAATGAAAAGCCGCGTCGTAGCACTGATTTTATTATCAGCAAAGCGATGCGATACAACATATTCGGAGTCGGTACTGTCTTTTTGATCGTATTGATGGGAATGATTTACTATTTTACGAATGCTGAAAGTGGAATGACGGTACACCGGCTTACTATTTTCTTTACTTTCTTTGTCATGTTGCAATTCTGGAACCTGTTCAATGCCCGTGTATTTGGAACGAACGACTCTGCTTTCAAAGGACTTACCAAGTCTTATGGAATGGAATTGATTGTGATTGCCATTTTGGGTGGTCAGATTCTCATTGTGCAGTTCGGTGGAGCTGTGTTCCGTACGGAACCGCTCGATTGGCAAACGTGGTTAGTGATAATAGGGGCTTCGTCACTTGTTTTATGGGTGGGAGAACTTATTCGTTTCGTTCAGCGTTTAATACATAAATAAGGAATGAAAGCTAAAGGAATTAAAAACCTTCTTATTGATTTTGGCGGTGTCTTGATCAATCTCGATCGTCAGCGTTGTATAGAGAATTTTAGGAAACTGGGCCTGCAAAATGTAGATGAACTATTGAATGTCTATCATCAGCAAGGGATTTTTATGCAGCAGGAAAAGGGATTGATCACTTCTGCGGAATTCCGGGACAGCATTCGGGAGATGGCGTCAAAGTCGTTGACCAATCAGCAGATTGATGAGGCATGGAACTCTTTTTTGGTGGATGTACCGACTTATAAACTCGATTTGTTGCTGAAACTTCGTGAAAAATATGTCGTTTATCTTCTGAGCAATACCAATGAGATACATTGGAGGTGGTCTTGCGAGCATGCCTTTCCTTATCGGGGCTTCCGGGTGGAAGATTATTTTGAAAAAATATATCTCTCATTTGAAATGAGGATGGTGAAGCCCGATGCGGAGATATTCGAGACGGTGCTTGCTGATGCCAATATCGACCCGAAAGAGACTTTTTTTATAGATGATTCCGAAGCAAACTGTCAGGCGGCACAGAAATTAGGTATTTCTACCTATACACCGCAGGCTGGTGAAGATTGGAGTTCTATTTTTAACTTGAAGAGATAGCTTACTGATGCAGATTATTAGTGATATACCGGATATATTGCCCGAACTTTGTGTAGCTACCATCGGATTCTTTGATGGAGTACATGCCGGACACCGTTTCCTGATCGAACAGGTGAAAGAGGTGGCGGCTGCTCGTGGAATGCGTTCGGCATTGATTACTTTTCCTGTTCATCCCCGTAAAGTGATGAAGACGGACTATCGTCCGGAGTTACTGACTACTTTGGATGAGAAAACAGCATTGCTTTCTGAAACCGGGGTCGATTACTGCATCATGCTTGATTTTACTCCGGCGGTTTCACAACTTACCGCCAGAGAATTCATGACCGATATTTTGAAAGAACGTTATCGGGTAGAGGCGCTCGTGATTGGCTACGATCATCGCTTCGGTCATAATCGCAGTGAGGGCTTCGAAGAGTATCGCCGTTATGGTGAAGCGATTGGGATGCAGGTTATCCTCGCGCGCGCGTACATATATAATGATCTTCATATCAGCTCTTCCGCCATACGCGATTATTTGCATTTAGGAGATGTGAGCATGGCAAACCGTTGTCTTGGATATGATTATTTTCTGGATGGTATCGTTGTGGGAGGATATCAGGTAGGACGTAAGATCGGTTTTCCTACTGCTAATCTGAATGTGGACGATCCGGATAAACTTATACCGGCAGATGGTGTATATGCAGTTCATGTCAGTTTTGATGGCCGTATTTATGCCGGAATGTTGAATATCGGACATCGGCCTACTCTTGATAATGGTATGAACCGGAGTATCGAGGTACATATTCTTCATTTTCATTCTGATATTTATGATAAGTTTATCCGTATCTCTTTTGTACAACGTATCCGTTCTGAAATGAAATTCGATGGGATAGATGCACTTATCGAACAGCTTCATAAGGATGCGGCAACTGTAGAGGCATTATTGCTGTAACTATTGTCATTCTTTTATTTTTTTTGGACTTTTTCTTACATGATAGGAGCAGGCTTTTTCTGCTTGCTGTACTTTTTGTTGTATTTTATAAATAGACCTCTTATTGGTCGTAGAGTTTTGAACTGTTCCTCGTAGAGAAACGACCTCTTTCTCTACGAGTTTCACTCTTTTTCTCTATGGGGAAAAGTATGAGTGATTAATATGTTGATAACTAATGTGTTGTATATCTACTCTTCTGTTCGTATTTTTCATTGCCGAATACCTTCTTACTTTTCTTTTAGGAGTGAGTGATTGATGTTAAATAGTTACAAACGACTAATGACTGTTTTCATATACTGTATTTGGAACTGAATTGCTGTTGTCAGTTACTCTCTCTGCGGATCATTTTTCGGGTTGGTATTCCCTTTTCCCACCTCGTAAAACTCATATTTTTCGTATGATTATCGAAAAACAGGTGGAAAATATCGAAAAACGCACTTTTTTTATTGTTTTTCGATAATTTTTTATCGATTTACTTTGTGGGTTTAAAAAATATATCTTTCTTTGCATATCGAAAAACGATAAATAATCATTGAATAACAATTAAAAATATAGTCTTATGAAAAAGTCATTTATGAGTATCTCGATGTTGGTTGTATCCATCTCAATGTTAGCCCTGTTTTTGTGTAGCTCTGCAATTAATGCACAGACCTCTTCAAAGTTTATTTATGATAAGAGTGAAAATTCGGAAACCGTGTATACTCTTGACAAAAGTGGAAAGTATCTGACTCCGAAATTTAAATACGAATATAATAAGGAAACAAAAGGCAATAAGGAGACGAAGAAAGCATACCGTTGGAATGCAAGTGAACGGAAATGGGTACCTTATTACTTGATCAGTATGTCCGAGTCGGGAAATAATTCTATTGTAGAGTATGCGGCATGGGATAACCAAACGCAGGATTTTTCATTAAACTGCCAGAAAGCCGTATATAACAGAGGTTTTGAAAATGATATTCTGTCATATGTGCTTTATAAATGGAATCCGGTAGAGGAAAATTGGGAAGCCGATCAATACTTATTGTGCGGGGATTATCTGGCATTGGAAGCTGACAGTATGAATTAAAACAATTATCTTTGTACTCCTTTAAATACAGAATGAGATGAAAACTGCTATACAATTAGTCCTTATTTATTTTGGATTTCTACAGATTTTGGCACCGATGTTGATGGTTGTCCCTTGTATAATTTATTTGCTGGCCACTACCGGTGCGGTAGACAAAGATTCGCTGATGCAGATGATCATTATTCCGGCACAGATGACGGGAATCCTGTTGATGGTAATCTATCTTTGGAAAGCAGGCTATATAAGTAAAGAGAAAACAACCTGGTCTGCGGTATCCCCTTCTTATTTGGGACTGAGTGTTGTTAGTCTTCTCTCATGTTCATGGCTGGTTTCTACATTAATTTCTCATATGGAGTGGTTGCCCAACATAATGGAGCAGACTTTCGATATTCTGCAATCCGGTTGGGGAGGTATCTTGGCTATCGCCGTGGCAGGGCCTGTTCTTGAAGAACTGTTGTTTCGCGGTGCTATCACCAAAGCCTTGTTGAAGCAGTACGATCCAGCAAAAGCAATTCTGATTTCCGCATTTATATTCGGCATTTTCCATATCAATCCGATACAGGTGGTTGCTGCATTTCTCATCGGGCTTTTGTTGGCGTGGGTGTATTATAAAACGGCCAGTTTGCTGCCTTGTATTCTGATGCACATATTGAATAATAGTATTTCGGTATATCTTAATATAAAATATCCCGGCATGGATGATATGGATGCTCTTGTTGGAGGAACGGCCAGTTTGATAATTACTTGCGTGGCTGTTGTATTATTGGTTGGATGTTATTGGCTGATGAAACGGACCACGATATCTTATCCCTGGAAAAAAGATACTGACATAGAAATATTGACTGATAACGATTGATAGCCATGAAAAAAAGATTGAATATACTTTGTTTATTGGTGATGCTGGTATTCTGCTACTCGGTATTCGAGTCCGCTTACTACATTAGTAGTGCGTTTGTAGATGGCTTTCGGGCGGGTATGAACCATGTTGACAACAAGGAGCAGTTTCAGAAGACGAATAATATGAAGAGCATTGCCTTGTTTCCGGATAACTTTGCAAACTTGAAAGATTCGGTTTATAATGAGAAAACGGGCGAGTTCGTTCCGGCTATTTATGGTAAACTGGTTGTGAGTGTGAATACACCTGTCAATATCTGGCTGAAGTTTATCACCATGATGTGTAACTTTATAGGGATTTTCACCATGATCTTCTCTGTGGTATTTTTTGCCAAATTGATTATTGCCATCAATAAGTCCAGAATATTTGATTGGAAGAATGTCCGGCGGCTTCGTTGGTTAGGGGCTATACTCATTCTTAATTTTATTTGTTCGGCTTTTCCTGCTTATATTTCCGCTTATGAGTTATCGGGGGTATTTTCTATATCCGGTTATTCAGTGAATTTGTCCGGTCTTGTTTCTAAATTGACTTTAGTCCTGGGGCTGGTTGCATTGATCGTTGGTGAGGTCTTCGCTATCGGATTGAAGATGAAAGAGGAGCAGGACTTGACTATTTAAAGAAAGAGGTTATGAAAAGAATTAGTTTTTTAGCTTTTTTTACATTATTATTTATGGCGGTAGAAATGGTAACTGCATTTATTGATATGTGGGGACATACCAATCCGCGTACTTTGGTAGAAAAGAGAACGGAACTGATACAAGAACAGGTGGAAACAGGAAGTCAGATTGGGACAAAGTTTGTGCAGGAACTGAATATAATGCCGGCTGATGATCAATTGACTTTAGATTCTGTACAAAACACCCGTTTTGACGTGCAGACCCCTTACGCAGTGAAGAAAGTGATCGCTTGCGGGTGGGTTCCCTGGTGGATGGGGCTTTTCGGAATTTTGTTTTTGCCGATTCTTCCGTTGCTTATTTGGGGGGCTGTCAACTTTATTAAATTGTTGATTTCTGTATTTAAGCATGAAATATTTACGCGGAAAAATGCGCGTAGATTGCGCATATTCGTATATACTATCAATGGCTCTTTGGCCTTCATCTCATTGTATGATTGGTTGGTATATCATTGTATAGCCAGTCAGACTACAGTGCCCGGATATGTGATAAGCAATTATGAATTTGCTATAAGCTGGAGTGATATGTTCCTGATGTTGCTTTTCGCCGAGATTTTTGCATTGGGTGTGAAGTTGCAAGAGGAACAGGAACTGACCATTTGACCTAAACTGAAAATAAAGAAATTATGGCTATAATAGTAAACCTTGACATTATGATGGCCCGAAGAAAAATCTCTTTGGGCGAGTTGGCGGAAAAGGTGGATATTACACCTGCTAATCTTTCGATCTTGAAAACCGGTAAGGCAAAAGCGATCCGGTTTTCTACGCTTGAAGCTATTTGTAAGGAGTTGGATTGCCAACCGGGAGATATTTTGGAGTATAAGGAAGGCGACGAATAAAAGGAGGGGCTTCCTGTTCGGTGCAATTTAGTTTACAGATGAACCGGATCAGGAAGCCTTTTCTGCAAGAAAGTCAGCTTATGGTTGAAGTACCGGGCTACTATCCCGACAAGTAATGCCGCAATGATGGTACCTTCGCGTACTCCCGTCACTCCACCGGACAATAGCAGCGATGTGATGCATGCCAGTGTCATTAACGTGCAGTCAAAACCTATTTTTACCCATCCGAATTCTTTCTTCTTTTTCTGTGAGATTGCATGTACGAATGCTTCTCCGGATAGCATTACCACATTGGCTATTACTTCCAGACTTACCCCTAACCCCAAGATGATACAGCCCAAGACCAGAGTTGTTATTTTCCAAAGATAAAATTCGGGCACGACCCATGACAGCATAAGCATGGATATGTCTATGAAAAAGCCGAAAAGGACGGAAATGGGGAGCTGTAGCCATTGCTTTTTCTGGAAATCTTTTTTTAATAATAGCATTTGTCCCGTTATGAGGAGCAGATTCAGGATAAAAGTCAATGTTCCCAAAGTGACAGGGAATCCTAAGCTGATGGTGTAGGGTAAACTGGAAATGGGAGAGGAACCGAGACCTGCTTTGATAATTAAACTGATACCTACTGCATTTGTGAATAGTCCGATGGTGAATAGTGTGTATCTTCTTACCGTTTCTTTTTTTGACATCTTTATTACTTTTCTTTTCGGCGGCAAAATTAAGCAATTCTTCTTTGGTAAATTTATCGCTAAGTTTCAAAGTTTGTTGTCTGTGAGAGTCAGATTTGTTACCTTTGCCGGTATGAATCAACAGCGTGAATTTCGAAAATCAGAAGAACCTTTCTATTTTGTGTGTTATGACAAGCTGACACAGAAAGAGTTGTACGAACGCAATTATAAGCTGATAAAGGTAGCGGAAGGCGGAACGATTACCTTGTCTTGCTGTGGGGAGACACTTACCGCGAAGGAGGGAGATTATTTGTTTGTAAATCGTGGTGGATTTTCAAAAATACGGATATTACCCGGAAAAAGCGGCCGTTTTCGTTTGTTATGTTTGAATCTTACAGAAAAGTTTCTGAAAACATATACGCAGAATAATTTGATTCCCGTGTATTCCTGCTCTACTTCATTTTATTTTCGGAAGATCGGTGAGAATACTCTGCTGAAAGCTCTCTTTTCTTCCTTGGCTGTTTATGCGGATGAGGAGGTAAAGCCCGATAAAAAGCTGGTTGAGTTGAAGTTAGAAGAATGTTTGCATCTGTTGACTTTTATAGATAAGGAAATTGTTTCGGCTCTTTTTTCCGGTCAACTGGATATTCAGAAAGATTTGGTGGAGTTTATGAATGCAAATTATATGTTTAATGCACCTTTGGAACATTTTGCCGAGTTTTCCGGCAGGAGTCTTTCCACTTTCCGTCGGGAGTTTGTACGGCTTTTCGGTACCACACCCAATAAATGGTTAATAGCTAAACGGCTTGAAGTGGCTTATCAGAAGATAACGGAAGAAAATCTGAAACCATCGGATATTTATTGGGAGTTGGGTTTTGAAACATTGGCACATTTTTCCCGGAAATTTAAAGAGCGGTATCATATAGCGCCTTCACAGTTGAGAAAATGATGTGCCAATGTGTCAATAGGATGATTTTGATATTGGATGATATATGAATATGGCGATGCAGAGAAAACGGTGAATGTAGTGAAGAAGAAAAGGCAAAAAGTTAGTGTCCCTGCACTGCCGGAGGGCAGATACAGGGGCACAGGATACTAATGAAGATTTTTTATAAGATAGTAACTTTCTCTTGACAGATTTTCTTATTGGGCGCTAACCTCTATGATACGGCTGCTTAAATCCTGTCCTGTGAACAGGCCGAGACCTACCGTCATCAGGTATTCTCCGGAATAAACCTGATCATTTCCTCCCAAGCTGGGCCATGTGCCCGGCATCAGGTTGATCTCTTTCACTTTATACATTCTGTTAGCTTCCAAGCCTTGCAGACGTACCGGAAGTAGCCGTTCTCCGTAGCGCGGATGGATATCGAAAGCAAATACGACTGCTTTGCTTTTGTCCTTGCTGATGTACATGGAAGAGGTATGTTCGCGTTCACCTTCATAAGGAGATACGAGACGATAAAGGTCACCCTCTAAAATAACGGGTTTCAGGCGATTATATTCCTGTACGGCTTGGCGGCAATACGTTTGTTCGTCGTTTGTCAGATCATCCATTTTGATGTCGAACCCTAATTTGCACATCATGGCTACGTCGGTACGGAATTTGACACTGGTTTTCTTGTTCCATGTAGTCACGTGTGCACACAGGGTTTTGCTGGGGAACACCTGTGAGAATCCCCATTGGATGAACAGACGTTCGATCGGGTCGGTGTTGTCACTTGGCCAGAATTCTGTAAAGTACTTCAATGCCTCGAAGTCGGAACGTCCTCCGCCA
>ENA-OPAG01001697-OPAG01001697.1-human-gut-metagenome-genome-assembly--contig:-NODE-1697-length-10953-cov-3.163975_pt1 | contig 10953 bp, 8 predicted proteins | sample MGYA00241053_ERZ501422 | MGnify/ENA primary metagenome ERZ501422 (study PRJEB25962, sample SAMEA2042619) | human gut metagenome | biome: human gut; feature: human-associated habitat; material: faeces... | reverse complement strand
TTCCCATGGATGGTTACGGGAACCTTCCCAGCTACTGCCTCCAGCACTTGCGGAGTCGTAGTGAAGTAATCAGATGATAATTCACCCATTTTCTTGTTACATGACGATAATGCAACAACCAATGCCATAAGTAAAGGCAAATACAGCTTCTTAATCATTTTAGGTATAATTTAAATGTTTGTAATTGAAATATTCGTCTATTCGTTCACACATCTTTTCCCATTAACCCGGAAAAAGTAACGCAAAGATATTAAATCTTAAGATATATATATAAACAAGGTATTGTTTTTATTATAATTTAATGAAATCAGCCTTTCTTTTCTTGTCGATATTTAATATTGCGCGGGTGATGCTCTATTATTTCACTCCGCAACATGTTCCGGTCGATGTGGGTATATATTTCGGTGGTGGCAATGGATTCGTGTCCGAGCATACATTGGATGGCACGGAGATTGGCCCCTCCTTCCAGTAGATGAGTGGCGAAAAGTGTGCGGACTGATGTTCTTGGTGATACCTGCGGTCTGTGCCAATTCCTTGATGAGATGGAATACCATGATGCGTGATATGTTTTTACCCCATCGTGCCAGAAAAACATAATCTTCGTATTCTTTTTTTATTTTTCCACGGTTACGGTCTGTGAAATAGAGTTTAATTTCTTTAATGGCTCTTGGGGAGATGGGGACTAACCGTTGTTTGCTTCCTTTGCCTTCCACCTTTATGAAACCTTCGTCGAAATAGAGATCGGAGAGTTTCAGATTAGTCAGTTCCGATACACGCAGACCGCAACTGTACAGTGTTTCAAGGATCGCCCGGTTGCGTTGGCCTTCGTTTTTACTCAGATCGATGGCGGCGATGATGGAATCGATCTCTTCTACGGTAAGTACTTCCGGTAACTTTAAACCGATTTTAGGCCCTTCGAGTAATTCGCTCGGGTCGGCTTCCAGATAATCTGCCATAATCAGGAAATGAAAAAAAGACTTAATGCCCGAGATGATCCGTGCTTGTGAACGCGGATGAATGCCGATGTCGTGCAGTCCGGCAGAGAAACGTTCCAAATCGTCCAGGCATATATCCGATATCTCTATATTTTCTGATTGTAGAAAATTAAGCAGTTTATCCAGATCGGTCATATAAGCATCCAACGTGTTTTTGGATAAAGACTTTTCCAGTTTCAGATATTGTTGGTACTTCCTGATTATCAGAGCCGCCGTATCCTTCTTTTCTGTTTTTTCGTTTACTTTCATTTCTTTTTTCTACCTTTGCCCCGCGAAGACAGGTTGCCCCTCGGCAAAATACAAATAAATTTGCTACTGCATTCGGTTTACGCTATCTTTGCATCTTGAAATAATGTTCTCGGGACAAAGGTATTAAAATTAGTAGGATTGTGTTATGAGGATACAAATTATTAATGGCCCCAATATTAATCTGCTGGGCAAACGTGAACCTTCCATATACGGAAGTGTTACATTTGAAGACTATCTGACCGGTCTTCGTGAAACGTATAAGGATATAGAGATTAACTATTTTCAATCTAACATTGAGGGAGAAATGATTGACTGCATCCAACAGACCGGATTTGAAGCGGATGGTATCATTCTGAATGCGGGAGCTTACACGCATACGTCTATTGCATTGCAGGATGCTATTCGTTCGGTGACGGCTCCGGTGATAGAGGTACATATCTCTAACGTGCACAGTCGCGAAGCGTTTCGTCACGTTTCCATGATTGCCTGTGCGTGCAAAGGGGTTATCTGTGGTTTCGGACTCGATTCGTACCGGCTGGCGCTTGAGGCTCTGAAAGGATGCGCCGGTGAATAATGTGCCGATGTGTTCATGAAAGGTATGAGCTAATGCCATAATAGAAAGAATATAATAAATAAGTATAGATAAATATATTAATGTGTGGATATGCCGAACGGTAATCGGCCTATGAATGCATTAACAAATTAAACAATTATTCAAGATGTTGCTGAAACAGACCAAAATCGTAGCTTCCATCTCAGACAGGCGCTGTGATGTAGACTTTATAAAACAGTTGTTCGATGCCGGAATGAACGTTGTTCGTATGAATACGGCTCATGCCAGCCGTGAGGGTTTCGAGGCATTGATTGCCAATGTGCGTGCCGTTTCAAATCGCATTGCTATCCTGATGGATACCAAAGGTCCGGAAGTGCGGACCACCGCGAATGCGGAGCCGATTCCTTACCAGATCGGTGAAAGAGTGAAGATTGTCGGTAACCCCGATTTGGAAACGACGCGTGAGTGTATTGCCGTTTCATACCCCAATTTTGTGCGCGATCTCAATGTAGGTGGAACCATTCTCATCGATGACGGTGATCTGGAACTTCGGGTGATCGATAAAACGGATGACTATCTGATATGTGAAGTTCAGAATGAAGCAACTTTGGGTAGCCGTAAAAGTGTGAATGTGCCGGGTGTACGTATCAACTTGCCTTCGTTGACGGAAAAAGACCGTAACAATATATTATATGCCATTGAAAAGGATATTGATTTTATCGCTCATTCGTTTGTCCGTAACAGGCAGGATGTGCTCGATATCCGTGAAATACTTGATGCGCATAACAGTGATATTAAAATTATCGCCAAAATTGAAAATCAGGAGGGAGTGGATAATATTGACGAGATACTTGAAGTGGCCGATGGCGTTATGGTAGCGCGTGGTGACTTGGGTATCGAGGTGCCGCAGGAACGTATTCCGGGCATCCAGCGTACGCTTATCCGCAAATGTGTATTGGCTAAGAAACCGGTCATCGTGGCTACGCAGATGCTGCATACGATGATTAATAATCCGCGTCCGACTCGTGCGGAGGTTACTGATATCGCCAATGCCATCTATTATCGTACGGATGCCTTGATGCTGAGTGGTGAAACTGCTTATGGAAAATATCCGGTGGAAGCCGTGAAAACCATGACGAAAATTGCTGCACAGGCGGAAAAGGATAAGTTGGAAGAAAACGATATCCGCATTCCGTTGAATGAGAATAGCAATGACGTGACGGCTTTCTTGGCGAAGCAGGCTGTGAAAGCAACGGCGAAATTGAAAATGCGCGCCATCATTACCGATAGTTATAGTGGACGTACGGCCCGTAATCTGGCTGCTTTCCGTGGTAAATACCCTGTATTGGCTATTTGTTACAAAGAGAAAACGATGCGTCATCTGGCTCTTTCCTATGGTGTGGAAGCGATTTATATGCCGGAGTTGGCAAACGGACAGGAGTACTATTTCGCAGCTTTGCGCCGTTTGCTGAAAGAGGGACGTTTGCAGCCTGCCGATATGGTAGGTTATTTGAGTAGCGGTAAAGCCGGCACGCAGACTTCTTTCCTTGAGATTAACGTTGTGGAAGATGCGTTGAAGCATGCGGAGGAAACGGTACTGCCTAATAAAAACAGATATTTGTAATTTGAGATTGGACGATTTACGATTGAAAGAACTATTGTCTTGTGATAGCAGTGTAATTTCAATCGTAAATCGTAAATTGTCCAATCGTCAATCCTTCCACTTGTATAGTCTTGATTTCACTGATGTATGGAAACTATTGATGAATATATCTTGTGTCATATTGACGACGAAGGCGATTACTTGAAAGCATTGTATCGGGATACTCATGTCAAGTTGCTTCGTCCCCGTATGGCTTCCGGGCACTTGCAAGGGAGGATGCTGAAAATGTTTGTCGAGATGATCCGCCCCCAGCAGATACTTGAGATAGGAACTTATAGCGGATATTCAGCTCTTTGTCTTGCCGAAGGCTTGAGTGAGGGAGGAATGCTTCATACATTTGAGATTAATGACGAGCAGGAGGATTTTACCCGCCCTTGGCTGGAGAAGTCCGCTTATGCTGATAAGATAAAGTTTTATATCGGTGATGCTCTTGAATTGGTGCCGGAGTTGGGTATTACGTTCGATCTTGCTTTTGTAGACGGGGACAAGCGTAAGTATATCGAATATTATGAGATGACACTTGCCCATCTTTCTACGGGTGGTTATATTATTGCAGATAATACATTGTGGGACGGCCACGTATTGGAGGAACATCCGCACAATAATGATTATCAGACTATCGGTATTAAGGCATTTAATGATCTGGTGGCTTGTGACCCTCGGGTGGAGAAAGTAATTCTTCCTTTGCGCGACGGACTGACGATTATCCGCAAGAAATAAAATAGATATTTTTATTTATGGTGTCATTGAAATATCCATATATATCTATTGAGTCCATGATCCCATTTTCCCAAATAGTAAACTTCTCTCATGCGAAATGGGGCATTGCTGTTCAGCGCTATTATTGATTCATTATTCCTGAGTATTCTTTTAGAGAGGACAAATAATACCGGTTCGGTTTGCCGCAAAGATAGCTTTGTGAGTGTAATTCAATAATGAAAACTAAAAATAAGCTATAAATCATTATCCAAACGATATATTTCTGTAACTTTGTGTTCTATACAAGCAGGCTGGAATAGCCTTTGCAAATAGAAAAATTACGTTGAACAAACTAACATGTATATTTATGGAAACAACCCGTCAAAATAAAATATCCCGTTTGTTGCAGAAAGAATTGAGTGAAATATTCTTGCTTCAGACAAAGGCGATGACTGGTGTATTGGTATCGGTAAGCGCGGTACGTATCAGTCCCGATATGAGCATTGCACGTGTGTATCTTAGCATTTTCCCATCCGATAAGGGGGAGGAGATGGTGAAGAATATTAATAACAATATGAAATCTATCCGGTACGAACTCGGTACGCGTGTCCGTCATCAGCTACGTATCATCCCCGAATTGAAATTCTTTGTGGATGATTCATTGGATTATATCGAGAAAATAGACTCACTGCTTCAGAAGTGAATCTCCCTTTCTACATAGCCCGGCGTTATCTTTTTTCGAAAAAGAAGCACAATGCCATTAATATTATTTCCGGCATATCAGTATGCGGGGTGGCACTTGCTACGTTAGCGTTAGTCTGTACGCTTTCTGTTTTTAACGGCTTTCAAGATATGGTGGCCAGTTTTTTTACGGCTTTTGATCCGGAGCTGAAAATCACGGTTCGTGAAGGCAAAGTGTTCGACGCACAGGACGAACGTATACAAGCGATCCGGGCTTTACCGGAGATTGCCGTGTTTACTGAAACCTTGGAGGAGAATGCGATGGTACAGTATAAAGACCGGCAGACGATGGCTGTAATAAAAGGGGTGGAAGATAATTTTGAGGAACTTACGGCTATCGATAGTATTCTTTATGGCTCCGGTGAGTTTTTGCTCCATGATTCTATTGTGGATTATGGTGTGATGGGTATTGAATTGGTCTCGACTTTAGGTACCGGCATCCAGTTTGTTGATCCGTTGAAGATTTATAGTCCGAAGCGGAATGCGAAGGTGAACATGGCTAATCCTTCCGCTTCTTTTAATATGGATTATCTTTTTTCTCCCGGTGCTGTTTTTGTGGTCAATCAGCAGAAGTATGATAGCAACTATATCCTTACTTCCCTTGCGTTTGCACGACGGATGCTCGACTATACAACCGAGGTTTCTGCCATTGAATTGAAACTGAAACCAAATGTCGGCGTATCTTCCGTCAAATCAAAAATCGCTTCTGTGCTGGGTGATGATTTTGTGGTACAGGATCGTTATGAACAGCAAGCGGATGTGTTCCGTATCATGGAGATCGAAAAATTAATCTCCTACCTTTTCCTTACATTTATTCTGATGATCGCTTGCTTTAACGTAATCGGTTCACTTTCTATGCTGATCCTCGATAAAAAAGAAGATGTAGTGACTTTACGTAATTTGGGAGCGGACGATCGGCTAATTTCCCGAATATTTCTTTTTGAGGGGCGGTTGATCTCTCTTTTCGGTGCTGTATCCGGAATTGTATTGGGCTTGGCTCTTTGCCTGATACAGGAGAAATTCGGCCTTATCTCTTTAGGTGGGGGAGGCGGTACGTTCTTGGTGGATGCTTATCCGGTCAGTGTTCATTTCTGGGATGTGGTATTGATATTTGTAACGGTACTTACAGTCGGCTTCCTTTCGGTATGGTATCCGGTACGTTATTTGAGTAAACGATTACTTTCACATTGAAAAATATAATCAGTTTTGTCTAATTATATTGTCTGATTGAATACCTGTTTTAATTAAGATAGCGATAGCTTTGGGGTTGAAAATAGGATACAAAGATAGTAGTTTGCAAATATTTGTATATCAGTGTGTTATATGATGACTTTTTCCCTCTACGAGAAACAGATCGAAACTCGTAGAGAAACAGAGTGAAACTCTACGGGAAATGAGGCGAAACTCTACGATGAACTGTTCGGATGTTTATAAGATGTGACAATCAGGCAGATGAGAGAGACGTTCCTTCTCTATTTTTTTGTACAATTATTTTCTTAGACTGATTTTCCTGTTTCTTTTGTTTACTCTCTTTATATAAACAGAACTGCCTGTCAATATTGACCGATAATAACCGGTAAATATTGACAGGCAGTTTTGTCCGGAGTTATAAAGACATTGCTTTATAGGCTATTTTATTGAACTGCTACTTTATAGCTCTTAACCTTGTTGTCTGCTGTACGGACAGATACGATATAGATACCGGATAAATGTACAGGGACTTCAATACTTTGTCCGGTCTCGCCGTTGGTGATCACCTGTCCGGTAGCAGTACTCACCGAATATGTGCAGTCTTCGGTCGGTATGATTGTAATGTTTGTACCGGTGGCATAAACTTTGGCTATATTTGCATGGTTTTCTTTCACACTCGTACCTCGTGTTATAACGCAGGAAGTCGTTTTGTAAGGTTCTCCATAATTTTCATAATCGGGATATGCTCTGGAAGAAATCACACAGTAAACAGCGTCGTCCGGTATAGTTATAAATTGGAATTTACACCCTTCTGTTATCGTATAATCCGTTCCGGATTCGAGTTGCTCGTTACTGCCTTGCAGATACCATTCGAAAGTAGGATAAACCCCATTGGCGAAATAAGAGCTTTGTAACCCTTTCTTTTTCACATACCAATCAGAAAAATCGATCGTTTCGTCGGTTGTATAGCTGCTCTCCAGTTCATATTTCATTACTTTTTCTTTCTGGTAGATATAGCTCATTTTGATCTTCTCACCTTCCGGGAAGGTCGGCATGGTCAGATAATTGTAAGAGCAATCGATTTCCAGAACTTGGTTCGGGCTTTCCGGAACGATTATTTCAGTCAGTTCGTTGTACGAACAGTCCAGATAAGTCAGGTTGACGCATGAACTTACATCCAATGTCTTTAGTCCGTTTTCTTTGCATGTCAGAGAGGTTAGTGTAGACGGGTCTGACGGCAGAACCACCTCTTTGATTCCACTACAATTCAAAACCTGCAGAGCGGTGTATTCTCTTAAGTTTATGTCGGTCAATCCGGTATACTCACAGCTCAATTCCGTTAGAGCGGTTTTTGCAGTCGAGAGAATCAGGCTGGTAAGCTTGGCATTGGCTTTACAGATCAGTTTGCTTAACTTACCGCATGCATTGATGTCCAATGTTTCTAATGAAGAATTATTGGTGATTTCCAATGAGTTTAGATTACCGTACTTGTTCAGGTCTATCGTTTTCAGGGATAATCTTTTTAGAGTAACGTTTTCCAATTTTTCCGTTTCATCCGGTAGGATAATAGTACCTGTTCCGTATGGGGCGTAATTCAAGCTTCTTAGTCCGGTCCACTCATGTATATCGAGATTTTTGATACTGCTGTTGTCAATCGTCAGATTTTCGATGGTCGTGACATCTTCGGGATATGTGAATGTAGTAATCTTGGAACTTTCTTTCACGATGAGCGTTTTTAAGGCTGTACATTTGCTTAGATTAACCTCTGTGAGATAGTCACAGTAAGCCAAAGACAGTTCTTTGATAGCAGAGGCCTCCCCGTAAATCTTGATAATTTTTGTTCCGGTGGGAGTACCTTGCATCGAAGTTCTGGTTGTATTTATGGTCTTATCGACCAAAGTGCCGTCTCCCCAATCTATTTGAATGGAGGTATTATCTTCGGCAGCTCCGATAGAAAAACCGATCAGGTTTTCCTTGGAGGTTGTCAGTGTAATAGCCGGATCGGGTGCTTTCTCTATGATAATATCGGTGGTACGATAAGGAGAGCCGTAGTCCTGATAAGCTGGATAGCCCTTGGAAGCAATCACGCAATAAATATCGTTTTCGGGAACTGCTTTAAATTTGAATTTGGCCGGTTCTACTACTGAATAATCCGTTCCTTCTACGAGCGGCTCACTGCTTCCATTCATGTACCAAGTGAAGGTAGGATAGACTCCTTCCGGAAAATAGGAACCTTTGATTCCTTTTTTCAAGACATAGAGTTCTGACAGATCGATGATATCGTTTGTGCTATATTTCTCACTTAACGTATATCGGGATACTTTTTCCCGTTGGTCCATGTAAGATAATTCTATGTTTTCTCCTTCGGGGAAATTGGGCATAAACAGGTAGTTATAGGAGCAATCTATGCTTATGGTCTGACCCGGATTTTCAGGAACCCGTATTTCGGTTAATTGGTTGTATGAGCAATTCAGATTGGTCAGGTTGGTACATGTGCTTACATCCAGTGTTGTCAATCCGTTCTCTTTGCAAGTCAAGGAAATTAAAGTCGACGGATCTTCCGGTAAAACGGTTTCTGCGATTCCGCTACAGTTCAAAATCTGAAGATGAGTGTATTCTTTTAAATTAATGGCTGTCAATGCAGTATACTCGCAATCCAATTCTGTCAAAACATTTCTGACAGTGGGCAGGGTAAGGGCTTTAAGTTTGGTATTTCTTTTACAAATCAGTTTTGCCAATTTGCCGCATGCATTTACATCCAGTGCTTCCAGTGCGGATAGAGAGGTTACTTCGAGTGTAGTTAGGTTGACGTATTTATTCAGGTCTATGGTTTTCAGAGATAGTTTGCTTAAGACAAGGCTTTCCAGCTTTTCCGCTTCATCCGGTAATACAATGGTGCTGGTGCCATAAGGCATATATTTTAAATTCTTTAGTCCCGTCCAATCATGTACATCTATGTTTTTTATACTGCTGTTATCGATGGTCAGGTTTTCAATGGTGGTTACATCTTCAGGATATGTAAACGCGGTAATTCTGTAGCTGTCTTTGACGGACAGGGTTTGCAACGCTGTACACTTGCTTAGATCGACCTCTGTGAGATAGTCGCAATAAGCTAAAGATAATTCTTTGATTTTAGCGGCATCTGCGTAAATCCTGATGATTTTTGTTCCGGCAGGTGTACCTTGAACGGATGTTTTAGTCGCATTTATGGTTTTATCAATCAAAGTTCCGTTCCCCCAGTCTATTTGGATAGAGGTGTTGTCTTCGGTAGCTCCGATGGAGAGTCCGATGGGGCTTTCTTTGGTGGTAGTCAAGGTGATAACCGGATCGATCGCTTTTTCTATTACAATATCAGTGGTACGGTATGGCGAACTGTAGTCTTGATAGGCTGGATATGCTTTAGAAGCAATCACACAATAGATTTCGTTTTCGGGAACTGTGCTGAATTTGAATTTGCCCGGTTCTATTGTCAGGTAATCCGTTCCTTCTACCAACGGTTCACTGCTTCCGCTCATGTACCAGGTGAGAGTGGGGTAAACCCCTTCTGAAAAATAAGAACCTTTGATTCCTTTCTTCAAGGCATAGAGTTCTGACAGGTCGATGATGTCGTTCGTACTATATTTTTCATTTAAAGTATACCGTGATACTTTTTCCCGTTGGTCCATGTAGTATAAGGTGATTTTTTCACCTTCCGGAAAATTCGGCATGATCATGTAATTGTAGGAACAATCTACGGATAAATTATTGACAGGGTTTTCAGGGATCTGTACGGAAGTCAAATAGTTGTATTGGCAGTCCAGGTTAGTCAGTTTGGTGTATTTGCTGACGTCCAGAGTGGTCAATCCACATTGCATCAAAGTTAAATCGTCCAATGCATCACTGTTTTCCGGGAGTATCAGTGTTTCCAATGTTGCATTCGAATTGGAAAGATACAACGTTTTGAGTTTCGAACATTGGCTGGCATCAAAAGAGCTCAAGTTGATATAACGGCAATTTACTTTCGTCAATTGGTTTTCTGCAGAAGCAGGCAATGTAATTTCGGTTATATTCGGACTGCTTGAGCATGATAATTCCGTCAAGGCCGTGCATTTGCTGAAATCCAGTGTCTTGAGAATCTGATTAGAGGATACTTCAAACTTTTTTATCAGAAGGGCATCTCCGTATACCGCTATTGAGTTTGATGTGGCAGAACCACTGATAGCTGTTCCGGTGGTCTTGACCGTTTGTTCTACCGGTCCTTCTCCAAAATCTATCTGAAAGGTTGTTTCTTCAGTGGCATACAGTTTGAAGCTTATCCTGCCGAGTGTACAAGTCATGCCGATGATCGGTTCGTTCTCACTCTTCTCAGCCCATGCCCCGATGACTATCAGTGACATAAGACAGGTGATTAGTAGTCGTTTTTTCATACTCTTTTGATATGTATTAGTGGTGAATAAAAATTGTCCGGTACGTTAAACGCGGGGTTTAACGCCCGGACAACTGTTTAGAATAAAGTAAAGAGAGAGTATCGTTTTTATTTTTTGATAATTTTCATAGAGGAATTCGTAGAATTACCTTCAACTTTTACCAGATAAATGCCTGCGGTCCAATCGGAAGCTGTAACATCGATGCTGGTTTCGTGGGTTGTTTTCTCAAAAACGACCTGTCCGTTTGCATTAAATACCCGGACGAGTTTGGAGGCATTATCTTTGGTTGTAATAGTAAAGCCGGACTCAAATACCGCAGGGTAGACATTGACTTTATTATCTTTCACTTCGTTGACAGAAGTTCCTGTGGTTTTGTGGAAAGTAATTTCCGGTGACAGGTAGAAAGAGAATCCTGTTTTGTCGAGTTCATTGAAAGGCCAAGGCAGATCCGGAACG
>ENA-OPAG01001681-OPAG01001681.1-human-gut-metagenome-genome-assembly--contig:-NODE-1681-length-11014-cov-2.020257_pt1 | contig 11014 bp, 9 predicted proteins | sample MGYA00241053_ERZ501422 | MGnify/ENA primary metagenome ERZ501422 (study PRJEB25962, sample SAMEA2042619) | human gut metagenome | biome: human gut; feature: human-associated habitat; material: faeces... | reverse complement strand
TACCGGTGTGCTCTACGACATCCAGATGATCAGCGACTTCTGTCATCGCAACCATATTTTCCTGGCCGTAGATTCCATCAGTTCTTTCCTCGCGGACCCATTCAACATGAAGGAACTCGGCGTGAACGTAATGATTACGGGTTCACAGAAGGCACTGGCATGTCCTCCAGGTATCTCTGTCATCATTCTCGATACAGAGGCAATCAAGCGAGTAGAGGCAAACAAGGTGAAGTCGATGTATTTCGACCTGAAGGATGCCTTGAAGAATGGTGAGCGTGGACAGACTCCTTTCACCCCAGCCGTAGGAACCTTACTGCAGATTCATGCCCGCCTGAAGGAGATAGAGCGCAATGGCGGTGTGGAGAGCGAGAACCAGCGCATGAAAATGCTTGCAGAAGATTTCAGAAACAAGATCAAGGACCTGCCATTCACCATCGTTTCCCAATCGATGTCAAATGCCGTTACTCCTCTGCATCCACAGAACGCCTCAGCCTACGACATCTTCCTGAAGCTGAAAGACGAATATGGCATCTGGGTATGTCCTAATGGTGGCGACATGGCAGAAAAGATATTCCGTGTAGGTCATCTCGGCAACCTGAGTCCAAAAGACAACACCACTCTCGTTGATGCACTGAAGGATATGCAGGCTAAGGGACTGCTATAAAGGGGCTGCTATAATATATATAATAAGGTATAGAGAACTTTCAAGATAGAGAAACTTATGGTTAAAGTCATCACATACGGTACTTACGACCTGCTTCATTATGGTCACATCCGTCTCCTGGAGCGCGCCAAGGCTTTGGGCGACTACCTCATCGTGGGCGTAACCTCGGATACCTTCGACCGTGAGCGTGGCAAAATCAATGTACAACAATCCCTCATGGAACGAGTGGAAGCCGTGCGTGCCACAGGCATTGCCGATGAAATCATCATCGAGGAATACGAGGGACAGAAGATTGACGACATCAAGCGACTGGACGTAGATATCTTTACCGTAGGTTCTGACTGGAGAGGCAAGTTTGACTATCTCAACGCCTATTGCAAGGTGGTTTATCTAGACCGCACTCAGGGCGTATCGAGCACGGAGATCAGAAGCGAGCAGCAGGTGGTTAGCCTCGGACTGGTTGGCGAATCGCCTATCCTCAACAAGATAGAGCGGGAAAGCCAATATGTCAATGGGCTAGAGGCAGGAAAGGGTTTCTCCCTCAACGACCAATATCTCTCAGAGAATCTGCAGGCAGCGGAAAAGCAGGCAGCCAGTTTTCAGGAACTCCTGGATGAAAGCAATGCGCTCTATGTTATCTCTGCCCCAAGCAAGCACTATGCTCAAATAAAGGAGGCATTAGAAGCTGGCAAACACGTATTGTGCGAATCGCCTATCACTCTTCAGCCTCAGCAATGGAAAGAACTCAAGAAAATAGCAAAAGATAAGAAGGTAGTCTTGATGGATTCTATCAAGACCGCCTATTCCGTAGCCTATTACCGACTCTTACTCTTGGCTAAGGGCGGTATCATCGGTGATATCATGTCGGTGGATGCAACCTGCACCAGTCTCGTAGACTTTGACCCGACCCAGGATTCACAGAAGAGTCTTTACGAATGGAACAGTATCTGCGCCTGGGGACCGACGGCACTCCTGCCTATCTTCCAGCTTCTGGGCACAGAATACAGCAGCAAACAGATAGCCACTCACTTCTTGGACGAAGCAAAACGCTATGATGCCTTTACCAAGATATCCTTCCTCTATCCTCATGCCGTAGCTTCGCTGAAGGTTGGTCAAGGCGTGAAGTCGGAAGGCGAATTGATTATCTCGGGCACCAAGGGATACATCTACGTACCAGCCCCATGGTGGAAGACCGATTACTTCGAGGTGAGATACGAGAATCCGCAGAACAACAAGCGCTACTTCTACCAGCTTGATGGAGAAGGGTTGCGCTATATGCTCCTCCCCTTCCTCAAAGCCATCCGCACCGGCAAGGACTTCTCGTATGTATCCGATGACATATCAGAAGAAATCGTCAAGACTATCGCCAATTTCGAGGCAAGAAAAGACATGGTCATCATATAGATTCGTCTACATGACGTCCATTTCCTTTCTTGAAAGCTTTTTCCTTTTAGTCTTAACGGCATTTATATAATTTAACAACTATTAGTGCAAGAAAGCACAAGTTTCTCTGTTATTATACATATAAAAATAAGCAAAAACAATAATACGATGAATCAGAAATTGTTAAAAAGCCATACGATATTGGCGATTTGTATTCTAATCTTATCCATCATCCCTGTTGTGGCAATAGGTCCCTATCTCCATCAGTTTGCAGATGACTATGTATTCGGAGCTCCTGTCTACAAGGCTTGGACTGCCACCCATTCATTTGGGGCATGTATTCAGGCGGCCTGGGCTGAATCCATGCATATCTACCAGACATGGCAGGGTACCTATTCGGCATGTTTCCTGATGGCATTACAACCTGGAATTTTCGGCAAATACTGGCTTGTACCGATTATTCTATTGGGAAGCCTAATTCTTTCCACCTATACACTGGGATACACAATATTACGCAGATTGCTACATATCAACAAATTGGAATACACTTTCATTTCTACTCTATTTGTATTAATGACCGTACAGTTCGTATGGTCGTTCTACGATGCATTCTGCTGGTATAACGGAGCGATGTACTATACCTTATATTATAGTATTTCTTTGTTTCTTGCCTCCCTACTCATCGAATTCCATCTTACAAAATCTATCATAGCGAAAATCATCATCACGCTGGTTTCCGCAGCACTCGCCATATTCATTGCCGGCGGCAACTTTGTTACCGGTCTGGGTATGCCAGCCATTCTCTTTATGGCAATCGTATGGATGTGGGTGGAGAGGAAGAAGACTCCTTTCTTCTTGCTTTCTATCCTTATCATTTATGCCTGCGCTTTTGCTTTCAGTGTATTTGCACCAGGCAATACTGTCCGCCAATCCACAGTCACCAGTCAACCGAATGTGGTTTCAGCCTTCTTTATTGCGATAGCAAAGGGCATAGAATTTCTCGCTGATGCCATTAAAATCACAGAAATACTCATGTTTACCATTCTCATACCTTTTCTTGCAAGATTAGCCAAGGCATCCCACTTTAGGTTTTCTCATCCATGGCTTTATCTGCTCATCTCTTTCCTACTCTATTGCGCCTTCTTTTTTCCAAACAGCTATGCCATGGGAACCAAAGGAGCAGACAGAACTCAGAATGTATACTTCTATGTGCATCTGTGGATGATTTGCTTCAATATCTACTATCTTTCTGGTGCTCTTCAGCGCAGAGCGGCTGATCTGGAACCAATAAGCGTTGCTATTGTAAACTTGACAGAGGCAATCAGACTGAAATATAATAAATACTTCAGATGGCTACCGGTATATTACTGGCTTGTGTTGGTACTTTCTATCACAGCAAAGCCAACTACTACCAACAGAACACTCTCCTTGCTGCGTAGAGGAACAGCACAGAAGTTTGATCTAGAAATGCAGCAGCGCGAAATTGCCGTAAAGCAAAGCAAGGCAGATCATCTGGTATTAAATCCGCTTACCGTAAAGATGCCATCCGATGCCTTCCATGATATCACTATTTATCCAGGTTATTGGATTAACCGAGGTATGGCAAACTATTATGGCAAGAAAACGGTAGTAGCATTACCTTTCGATGATGGCGAAGAAACGCCAGCCAAGTTGTTAAAACGCTGCCGTGATGAAGTAGGTCCAGGCGGAATGACCTTTATCGAAGGAAAATAAATCAGAAATAACAATACCATTCATTAAACAAAAAAGGTAAGTAGCCAAAACTGCTACTTACCTTTTTTATGTTTCAAGCGATCTTCTATAATCTTGCTAACAGCAACAAACTGATAGATGCCTTCATAGCAGGCACATACAAATCCTTCCTTACCATCACGGAAGCCACCCTTCTGAATATAAGCACGGAAGAAACGCACCAACGGACGATAGAACAAAGCTGCCATTCCATAATTGCGATCTTTCTTCTTTTCTATCTCGTTAGCTGTATACTGGTTGATTTTCCCCATTCTGCTGGCAATGCTGTCGTCTGCCAGATGAACCAAAGCCATATCTGCATGGGTTGCTGGTATCTTTTCTATCCTGCCCTTGATAATAGGGTCGGCATGGATGACAGCAGGCCATACCGTATCCTTCCTGATAAAGAAACGCAACTGATAGTCGGGATAGAAACAATGCATGAATCTTCCCATAAAGCGACTCTTGCGTGGCACATACAATCCCAATGGAGCATCCTCCTTCCCTATTAGGGAATAAAGATATTGTTTCAGTGCTGGGGTAACCAGTTCATCTGCATCCACCACCAGTACCCATTTGCAGGAAGCTGCATCTATGGCTGTCTGTCTTGCCGGTTCACAAATCTGATAACTGCCTCTAGGGAAAACAACTATCTTGCAACCATTACGCTTTGCAATATCCAAGGTATCGTCGGTACTTTCCATGTCGCAGACAACCACCTCGTCAAAGCCCTTCACTGTATCCAGCACCTGCTGAAGATGGCAGGAGGCATTATAGGTATTAATAACCACCGAGATGCCATTTCCCTGCTCTTGTTCTACACTTGTCTTATCCATATATCTATGCTCTATAAATATTGATCGATACCATTTGTGCAACGAACCAAACGCTCCTTCTTCACCTGGTTCAAAACATCTTTATGCATGTTCTCTTGGGCTTTAGACGCCTCCTTGTGATAAAGATGGTACATGATTCCTCCCATCTTCAGAGCCTTCTTCCGAACGCCAGCAAAATGCAGGCGATAGGCAAACTCGGCATCCTCATGTCCCCATTCCAGCAAATCCTCATTGTAACCATTTACCTTGATGGCATCCTCTCTCCAATAAGCCATGTTGCAACCTCTGAGATGGTCGATTCTACGGGCATAGCGAAAAGCCAGCAATCTGCGGAACACATGAGAACGGAAACTATTGCTTACATAACTGAAAGGCATGTTCCAAAGATTCACATTGACTACCTTTGTATCCAAAATTTTTTTGGAAATCTGGGCAGACAGCAGCACTCTACTTCCACAGACGAAACATCCTTTCTGAGCCATTTCTATATGGTCTTCTACAAAATGAGAACTCAAAACAACATCTCCATCAACTTGGATGATATAATCACCCGTAGCCTTTGCTATTGCCTTATTCAAAATGGAAGTTCTTCTGAATCCCTTATCTTCCTGCCAAACCCAAATTACCGGTACTGGCATTTTTTCAGCATAACGGTCTATCAGTTTTTTAGTCTCTTCGGTAGAACCATCGTCAGCAATAACAACTTCATCAGGCATAACATGCTGATGCAACACGCTATACAACACGAGTTCTAAGGCTTTAGGCCAATTGTAAGTCGTAATCAATAATGTTGTTTTCATAAACCTAACTTTTTACGTTTAAAATAATGCAAGATACTTTTGCGATGTACCCATCGCCAATCGTGTATCTTCTTTGCTCCTATTATTTTTTGTAATATTTTCTCATCCATTCCCCGCAGTTTCACATACTCTCGTGCCACACACTCGAAGACATCCATTCTTCCGGTAAACCGCGTCAGGTTTTCCACACATTCCTTCATCGGCGGATAGCCTGAGTAAAACCTCATACGATTGATATCGATAAGCGAGAACGTATAATGACCATCAGCCTGAAGCTGATACAGCACATTGCCGGCATTCAAGTCAATATCGATGATGCCTTTCTGGTGCAATCGATTCACAAAGTGCGCATAATCTGCCGCCATCACCCTGTTGAATTCCTCTGGGGAGTTCAACTGATCGTTGATAGGCATACTGTTATCAATATCAGAGATAAAGTAGCAATAGTCAATAAGTCCCTTTACCCTCGTTTCAATATATCCAAAGCCTTCGGGAGTGGCAAAGCCATCTGCCATCAGCCTAAGGGCATTCTCATAGGCACGGAAAGCCTTGGTAGAGCGGAAGAAGCTATATCCTATCTTCTGAATGAAATTAGGCTGCTTGTATCTCTTCACCACAACTTCTTTCTCTTTTCCATCAAACTTTACATGAAAAGCCTTGATAACATTTCGTCCTTCAAAGATACAACGTCCCTCCTGCTCGAACACATCCGGGATGCGTTCGATGAAACTTCTCATCTCTTCGTATTTTGGGTTTATCTTTATCTTCATTTGTTTACAGTACTTTTATATTTTTGCCTAGGATGGTTAGGAACGCCAGGGAATAGCATTTCCAGACTATTATCTTCTAACATCTTAGGAATTATAAAATTTCTCAAATAAATTTTGTCTCGCCTTACAATTGCCGATAATTCATCTAAAGATATCCACTCAGAACAAACAGTACAAATCATAGCCTTTAAGCTTTGATAAGGCATTCTTTGTTTTACACGAGTACTTGCAATATTAGGCTCGGAACTTGCAATGTTAGGCTCGGAACTTGCAATATTAGGTTCGGAGCTTGCAATATTACCAGTCATAGGCAACCGATACTTGGTTCCTCTACCATATCCCTCTTGAACTAGCAATTTATGCTTACACATATCTTTCAACAAATCGGCGACTTCTGCCTTATGCTGGTTAAGGACAACCCTTAAGTTCTCATTTGTAATATATCCATCTGTGCAAGCTGCATTAAGAGTCAACAGGCGTTCATGTCCCAAAGAAAAAACTTCTGTTCCAAATATCCGAACCAATCTATCCTTTGTTCCTTCATCCATCATCGACTCCATCATCATTGTGAGTTCCACTAAGTCAGGCTGACTTAATGTTCTCAACATAGGTGCTCTCCAATTTGCAAATCGCCAACCAGCCAATATCTTATCAACTCCACTTCCCGCTTTTTCGGCAGAGCCAATCAGCATAAACATCTTTTGAAGAGTCTTGTTACGACATACGCTAGCACTTTCTCCATAATATTGCATTTTAGAAACCAACAATGTTCCCGGGTTAGTAAAAACAATTTTATTGCTATACAAACGCACTACCATTGTTGCATTTTCCGAATAATCGGTATGAATACAAAGATTTACTAATGCTTCACGTACAGCCACATGCGCAGGGGTTTCATCTCGACGAATATTGCCCTCCAAGATGAAAGGTTTTGGCAAGACCGCTGATAATCTTGGAAGAACACGAAGATAGAATTGGAATAAATTTGCCTCCCAAGTTCCATCAGGACAAATACGATTGGTCCATCGTATTTCAGGATTATCTGATAGTTTTTCCTGGTAATCAGGAAAGAAGTCGGGGCAACATTCATTATCAGTAATGGCGTCTTCTTTACCAAACATCAAAACTCCTGCCATTGTAAAACCTTCTTCTTTCGTTCCACGATCTGTACGATAAGCACCTATCTTTTTAAGAAACTCAAAATCAGACAAAACAGACCAAGGATGGTCTGGCTTTGCCAACTTAAATAATTGACGATATTGAGCAATAGACTCCATATCTAAATCATCTAATGAATAATTTCTCAAAATGCGGCTATCAGCGGGATTAGAAACATTCGCATCTGAAAACATACGCTGCACTTCTCGCTCCGTACATTTATAATCACCTTCATGATTGCGCTTAAAAGTACCATTGTAGGGTTGAGACGTTCTATAAACAGGACGCTGTTCTCTGGATGCACGAGGAATAAAGAATAACATAAGTTTATGACCTTTGTAATCTTCTACCACGACATCTTCTGTTTTTAACAGGTTACAACTAACCGTAGCTCGATTATTCACATTATTCCAAAAGTCCTTTGTATATTTCTCAATCTGTTCATCAGATAGATTATCTATATAGAACTTACCTTTTTTTTCTATTACTCCAAGCACGATAACTCCTCCTTCGCTATTGGCGAAGGCTGAATAGGTATCCCAAAAGCTGCCAGGAAATCCACCGGCAGCACTTTTAAACTCCAAGTCATCACTCTCTATACTATTCAAGAGTGAATCCAGATAATCCTCGAAGTTTAATCTATCACGTACTTCTAACATACTATTCTTTTATATTCTTAAACTAGATACCATCCAGATATCTCATAGGTTGCAAAGATACGAAAAACTATCAGAAAAGCAAAATTTTAGGGAAATTATCTTTCTTCCTTTATTGATACTTGCTTTTTTTTATCTATTTTCTTGCAAGTTTAAAGTATATTTCATAATTTTGTAGCCAAAAACATCATTATAGTTTTCATAAAAAATAAGAAATCCAATGAATATTCAAAAACTGAAATATAAATTCCATAGCGGAAAAAACAGCAAACCCTGGTATTACATCAAGGAATACGCCCGTCTTTATACTCCTGCCTGCATCCTGATATGGAGGGGACAGCGTTTACTAGCCAAAGCCAAGAAACGCAAAGATTATGACTATATTCTAAGCCGAGTAAACTACTACAACAAGCTTACAGAAAACTATCTTCATCTCAACAAAGATTTGTGGGAAAAGAAAGCTGTAAAAGTTGCAGAACAGCCGATGACCCGCCAGAAGGTATATTATCTGGATACCTTGGAGTATGCCCGCTGTTTTAACGGCAACAACAAATGGAATCTCCTGCCTGGTGACATCACGTATGTGGAAGATATTCCTACCATTGTAAAAAGCCGCCCAATTCATGGAGAAAACCAGAACTCCGTATTGCTCAAGATGGACAAGGTACGCCATTTTATCTTCGTGAAGGATAAGCTTTCGTTTGCAGAAAAAAAAGACCAGGCTATCTTCAGAGGGAAAATAGCCTGCAAGGACATCCGTGTGCAATTTGTAGAGAAGTTTTTCGGAAATCCTCGCTTCGATATCGGAACCATAGATCTGATTAAGCCAGAATGGAAGAGCGACAAGATTTCCATCTACGACCATCTGAAATACAAATACGTGATAGCACTGGAGGGAAATGACGTGGCAAGCAATCTGAAATGGATTATGTCTTCCAATTCCATCGCCGTGATGCCTAAGCCATATTATGAAACTTGGTTTATGGAAGGAACTCTGAAGCCAGACTATCATTATATAGAAGTAAAGCCTGATTTCTCTGATCTTGAGGAAAAGATGGACTATTATACTGCTCATCCAGATGAAGCGCAAGCTATCATCAACCACGCTCACGAATATGTAGAGCAATTCAAGGATAAGCAGCGTGAGGATATCATCTCGCTGATGGTTCTAGATAAGTATTTTTCTCTGTTAAAATCTAAGGATTAATGTCTAGAAAGGATTCTTTCAATTATGAAAGAACAATCCTACCGATTATTCGATGGGCAGAATGATGACAGATAAGACGCCTAGACTGTGGCATGTAGTAGGCAGCAATCTGAACTATGCCTTCATCATCAACAACGACACCATTCTGGAGAAGACTGCCGATGGTGCCCTGGATGTTTATGATGCCCACATGAATCCTGTAAAGAACTACCGTCTGCCAGCTAAGCAGTTTGACAAAGCCATCAAACAGCTTAACAGGTTCTTTAAATAAGAAAAGGTGAATCCCCGAAAAGCCCCTTCAGCATTCCAGGTTTTCATATACCCGGAATACAGAAGGGGCTTTATCCTTTTATGCTTCCTTCCACACTCTTCTCTTGAGCCACAACGCCAAGATGGGGTCACTCATTTCCAGATGCTTAGGAGCAGGTATTGTAATCAGATCTTTCACCATCAAGGACTTCTTGAGGCGGGTTACATTGGCAGCAGTACCCAGGCGATAGGTTTCCAATATCGCCGTCTGAGTGAAGCCGGTATGTACTCCATTGGTGATGGCATGCAGGAAATTCATCTGATAGGCTGAAAGGTCTTCGGTTTGCTGGATAAACAAGGGCTCACAGGCATCCAGCAACCGGTCTATTCCATATTTCAAGTCCTCTTCTGTAGCTGCAGAATCATCTTGCACGCGCAACCATACAAACCATGCCAACTGCTGTACATAAGAGGAATACCTATCTGTTACCTGACAGATTTCTCGAGCCAGCTCTTCAGAAATATGCTTGCCGGTAGATTCGAAACGCTGACAGATATACTCCACCCAGTCTTTCTCGCTAATTTTATTCAGATAGAAGAAATCACCAAAGCGATAGAATGGGTAACTGGTATTCTGGAACATCTGTTCCATCATGTGTTTCTTGCTGCCATAAAGACAGTAAGATACATGGCTCTGTAATTGCCATACGCTACGGAGCTTCTTCTGGAAAGTCAAGGAATCTGGAAAATCACCTATCTGCTGAAATTCATCTATACAGACTACTATATGACAACCTTTTGACCGAGCTATCATTTCCGGAAGTCTCAAAACCTCTTCTGTTGTATTGTTACCTGCATTATACTCCAAAGCCAAAGAGAAATCTGTTAAAGGATCTTGCCCAATACTGATTTTCGGAACGAAACGACTCAAGAACACCTTGGCATTCTCTATCCATTCTTCCCATTTTGAAGAAGTAGCCCGAACCACGGCCGTGGCAAAAGCATTGATAAAATCATTCTCCGAGCGACAACCAAAGGCATCTATACGAGCTATCCTGATGTCTTCGCTCTCTACAAGCGAACACACCTTATCCACCAATGAAGTCTTACCCATACGACGAGGTGAAATCAATATCGTATTCACTCCATACGTAAAGTTCGCCTTCAGGCGTTCTGTTTCCTCTCTACGGTCGGTGAAGGAATCTCCCTCCACACGAACACCGAATACAAACGGAGCTTCTTTACTTTTTCTCATAATCACTACCTTATTATATACTAATGTAATTTGCATGTAAGCTCGACACGCCCTGGGCTAGGAGCTTTTCTTCTGCAAAGAAAATGCAAACGAGCGCAATGAAAGCTGGCTTTCAAATTGCCGAGTGCAGCTTTTCTTCTGCAAAGATAGCAAAAAAAAACAAATTAAACAAGGTTGTTTTAAACAAAGTTGTTTAAAACTAGCATTTTTATTACGAATTAACTAATAGTCAATGGATTACGGGTAAGACACCAAAGAATTTAACGGGAATATTTTTACAACAC